>Ga0126343_10000872_pt1 | contig 12921 bp, 15 predicted proteins | sample Cyp2metagenome_FD_92531 | JGI IMG/M metagenome (GOLD analysis project Ga0126343, IMG submission 92531) | Coral microbial communities from Lord Howe Island, Old Settlement Bay, Australia - Cyphastrea 2 metagenome | ecosystem: Host-associated > Invertebrates > Cnidaria > Coral ... | reverse complement strand
CACAAAAGACAAATTGCTCACAGGACGGAAGTTCTTAAAGATGACATCAAGACCGGGTTTCTTTAACAGTGGAAAAACTAAAGCCTCTTTCCAAATTTCGGGAAAACATCCGGACTGTAATGACTTGTTCACGATCTTTGTGAGAACTGGAAGAAGATCCTCACATTTGCTAACCAGTGCTGATGGCATAGGGTCAAGAGAGCAGGATTTAAGGGCAGAGTTCTGGATAAGCTGTTTAACATCTCGAACTGACAGCATCGTAAAAGTAGGGAATGGTGGCACAGTTTCATCAGCAGACGAAGTGTCATCTTCTTGATATGAATCGGTCTGCTGATCGGTGTCAAGCTGCGTGCGGATAGTATCTATCTTCTGAACAAAAAATTTCCCCAAGTCATTAGAGAAAGTTCTACTGTCCAGATTAGATGGAAGACCATCATCCATTGTGCGAAGACCATCATCCACTGTCCAGTTATTGGAAACTTTGATTTCAAAGTATATGTAACATACTCTATAATCATGGTAGTTTTAGGGCAATCATTATTTGCAAGGAAGTGATAACAGTGAAAAATGAACATTAGTAAAGTTGGAATGTTTTGTTCCAGAAAATATGCATATTCCTCGGATCCAAAGGAGGGCTTTTTTGTTTAACTCCCCTCCACCAATTTATGAGCTTGGGAAAGTTGCCTATCTACATGTAGCAGAGTGAGTTACAAACCTTGAGCAGATCAGAGCACACAGGTAGTCAACCACCAGACACCATCAGAATCAGTGGAAATACTTACCTTCCCACATGCTGCCGCAAGTCAAAGGGAGGGAGGTGAGAGAGCAAGATCTCTCTACAAACACGATCAGCACTTAGAGCAAAATGCACATTCATGATGGAAACCAAAACTTGTAAGCTCTGCAATAAGCTCTATGAGACCTCATAGAGCTTCCAGATATCACAATAGGATTGCTTATCATTTTTAGTGCTTAATGAGCAAAAAGTATAAATTTCTCCAGACTGTATTTTACGGTGGGCTTTACCATATTTATGAGATTTTGATAAGTCATATGATCTCAAGAAGAACTTGTGGTTGTGTTTAAAGTTGTGAGTTTAACAAGCCTTACTCTTGATATGTGTCCCTCAATGTGCTATATGCTCCTGAAGTCTCCAAAAATAAGTCTTAATTATTTTTTATCCACAATTATGAATCAAATAATATTTAATTGTGTATTTTTTGGTCATTCTCCAGAAAAAAGCAAATTTATGTGTGAAGGATCTCGAGCAGGTGTTAACGCATTTTCCAAACTTAATCCCAGGATTGCAAGAATTTAGTGAGTTATATGCTATTAAGGTGCTCTTATATGTTGTTGTTTTTATCTGTTAGTTTATCGTTGACCAGAGATGTTTTGTGAGAAATAATTTGCCGATAATTGGCATTCATAATCAGACGCAAAAGTTTCAAATGTTTCTTTAAAGTTATAGTGATCATATGAAATAAATAGCTGTTATTACAGTTGAGCCCACAGTACTTGTACAGCCGTATTAGTTACAGGGCGCACGAAAGCGAGACTTACGGGTCAACATTTCAGGGTGTACAAGAGCCTTGTGAGAAGAACTCGAGAAAACGAATAGCAATTATGAGTTCCTCTCCGGATTTTGCATTTTTTCTCACAAGAAGAGAGGCTACAATTACTCAGCGGAAACTGCTCTCGTCATTTGACAAAGCCTAGGCTCAGAACGTGGCTTTCATACCTTGTAGGAACAGCAAAAGATGGCAGTGCTTCGAATGACACAACAAAGGTGTACTAATGCACAGGTGAGCAGGGGATCGTTCTTCCTTCCCAATTTTGGTATAGGAATAACAGTTTTTTCTCTCTCAAACTTATATAGCGTTATCTTTTTGAAGAGTTGTGAGTTACATAAAAAATGGATGGGAAAACAAGTTCACTGAAAGTTGGAAACACTTGCCATCTGATGCGAAAAATAATGTTGATGTTTCCTCGTCTAGCACGAGTTCTCCGAACACTCTAGCTACATGAGTTTCCACAGGCTGCAAATTGGTGTTCTATCCAGAGGGTTGAATTTCCACCGTTCACAATTGAGAACATGATGAATTACTTTATTAAGAGAAAATCAGGAGATACTTAAGGCAATAATGACTATAAGAATTTAAATTGTAAGGCTTTTGGACTATTCAGACATGGTCATGTACAAAATATCTAAGTTGCCACAAGGGAAAATGGAGGCGTGATTCATATAAAAGGCGGGTGTCTGCCAGAGATGAAAAATAATTTGAAGTACAAGCTCAATGTTACCATGATCAATTCCGGAGAGCGAGCTGGTGAGGTCACCTATGCCTGCTGCAGTCCATGCCCAGCAGGGAAAGGACCATGCGCCTCTTGTAAACACCTAGCTGCTTTATGCTTTGCCCTTGAAGAGCTGGTAAGATTACAGCAGAGCAGGGATTTTGCTACCTGTACTGACAGTCTTCAAACCTGGAACCAGCCACAGAAAAGAAAATTGGAACCAAGATCTGTGTATGAAGTTGACTTCAGTAAAAAGATTTTTGGTGAAGAGAATGCAGGGGGCGGGAAAAATTCTTCATGACCCTAGGCTGCCTGTAGGCTTGTTTAAAACACGAAATGGCGAAATGTGAAATAGCGAAATGGCGAAATGGTATTAATAGAGTTTAAGTTGTAAGATTACCGTTCCACTGAAATGAAATAACTGTTCCACTGAAATCTCCATTTGTTGCCGAATATATTCAGTAGATCAATTCTGACAAAGAAAAGAGGGAAACTGATCTACAATCACAACAAGAAATCTCTGAGTAATTTGGATTCTAGTTTCTCTTTGTTAACAGGACGCTTCAGTGGACGCCTTGGATATTCTTGAACAAAATGGGGGCATTAACATGGGAAGAAAACGACTTGTTTATCTTGTATTTGCCATCGAGCAGGGGCTATAACGTCATGCTTTGAGCTCCAGCAATCACATGAAATGGATTATCAAAATGGAACCCACTTTGCGGTGAATTTGCCAAACATGTACTTTGCACAGAAACGGAGTGACGCTGAATGTAAATATCAAATAGGTACAAGGTGAACTTTGTAGTGCAGTGCAGGTATGCAACCTGGCAAGTAGAAATTGAAAACGATTCCTGGTTTGCTGAGACCTTTTATTAAAACGTTTCTAAAGTTATCTTTTAACTTTGGCTCTTATCTTTGGTTCCATTTCGCTATTTCGCTGTTGCGCCATTTTGTGTTTTAAACACGCCCCTGCCTGTATACAGAGACACTGAGAAAGCAAACCAAAACATGCTCGATATAATCAGGGATGCTAACTTAGAATGCAGAGTTTTCAATATTCTATCACAAGACAAGCATCCAGCAAAGGTTCTAATGGAGACCATAACAACTACCACTAACAACCAATTTCACTACAGGAATTTTTGAGAAAGCAAACAGAATCAAGGAAAAGCCTTTTGTTGATGCAAATGAGAAAGGAAGAATAAAGGAGGAAACAAAACAGCAGAGTGAATCTCAGGAATGGTTTGAAGTCAGAAAAATTCGAATAACTCCTTCTAAATGTAAAAGGGCAATTCAAAGACCAACAACAGTCAATACATGCAACAGCGACTTGAAGATGAAAGGAAAACACTAATAATGTATGAAGAGATTCTTCATTGTACATCTGTAAACTCAATAAAGAGGGATTTATTATTTCCTCCACCCACCCATTTCTTGGAGCATCCCCAGATGGAGTAGTACTTGAAGGGTATTTGGTAGAGGTGAAAAGGACTTTTCCAGGAACTATGACACTAAAAGAAGCAATGTGTAGTCAAGGCATTTGCAAGAAAACTGGCAATGGTCTTATTGTCAATCAAAACCATGCAAATGTAGTGGTGGAATCCAAAGAAAACCACGGCACATGGTTTAAGTTATCAGCCAACCCAAAATTGACCATTTTGCATAATTATTTTGGATTTTTATATGATTCGATAAATCTCAGTCTAAATTATTCTAATTAGCTGCTGACAATTCTTGTCATCGTGTTGTCAAATAAGGAGAGGCTACGTGACAGCTAAGCTCATGGTTTCACAAAACACACGCAAAAGTTGTCGTCCTGTGAAACCTATGAATGTCTTTGAAAAAAGAAAAAAAGACTGTGTCCCTTTTCTTTCGTCAAAGCCAAAACCAAAGATGGAAAGCATTTAGCTGTGAGTCGGCAGCAGAGCCCGCTTCGAGAGGCAAAGGTTCTTTTTACAACCAAGACGAATGGTTATGGGAAATCAAAGAACATGAACATTAATCGGATATGAGTGAGAAGCAGTCGGTTAAAATTAGTGAACTGAAACTGTTCAAAAACTCGGTTTGAAGAAGCCGAAGAAGAACGTTTGCAACATTGCCAGTGTCCGCCGGCAATGAATTGTTTGCTGCTCACTGCTCCCGCTTTCTTGTCTTGGGCATCGTTATAAACCTGGCTATAATTAAAAAGATGTTTTCATTGCTGCGTGTAAAGTATTTGAGAAGTCAGTCAAATGATTCGGCATTTACCAAGCTCAAGGAATAAATTGTTGGGTCGGTCTTGGAGGCAGATTTTTCTCAACAAGAAAGTTTTCCACAGCTGCAGAAATTTGTCGGTTTCTTGTTACCTGTCAAACTACTATTGTTCAAGAAAACTGATACTGTCTTTTATTGATTAACACTTTATTTGCTTGACGCCCTGGTGCCGCTAATCTCATGACGGTCGAAATTCTATTTTTCCTTTTTCTCGATATGAAAATTTGGGCGAGTTGTGCATACATTTTGAACTCCAAGTCGGCAGCCCCTGGACCAATTTGGCTGAAATTTGGCCAAATTGTTGTCAGAAGGGTTACCTACAAAACCGTGTCTGCCAATTTTAATTCTTCTTTTCATTTCAAACTTGTAGGCTATTTTTCACTGGTGGTGGCAATGATTTCTCATCCTCGAATGTATTTGTTTGTAAAAATGAAACAGAGACACATTCCAGAAATCTGAGACACCCTTTTTTTAGACAAACATGTAAAGAAATAAAAGCCGTATTAATTATTTTCTTTCATTTGTTTTTGGTGAGTGTAGAGCTCAATGAATGAAAACACTTACTTTAGCAAAAACCTCCTCATTTTTTAAGCGCATTAAAGTTTTATACTTTTTAAAGGGAATTAGCTGTAATCATGATTATTCAGCTTACAAAAATATACGATTTCTAGGGGTTTGTGTTGAAACAGAGACCGCGAGAACGATCTGCACGTAGACCGCCCCGGTGGGTTGGTTGATACCTTAAACAAATTTCCCAAGCGTTTATTTTAAAAACGAGCGTGGGAAGGAGCTTAAAAGACTCACCACGAGTTACCTTCGTCCCTTAGGGGCTCAATTACAATGCAATGCACTAATACCCAAATTGCGTGACCCAAGCTCATGCATGAGTAACATGTGACACAATTCTTGCACATATTCCCCCCCGCTGGGGAAACATCATCCCGACGTTTGTCAGGAGACTGAACAAAACAATATGAAAACGAACATAATAATTTCTCTGTTCTATCAGTCAAACGTCTCGGCAAATAAAGGTTCAGCAATTTAGCCAGTTCTGTAAAACATTTTGCAATAGTTCTTGATTTTGAGAGTTCACAAGGGACAGCAGAACAGAAGCCTTCTGGGACCACAGAGGGCCGCATATCAGCCGTTGTGGAGGTTTACTCGTTCTCCCAGTTCGTGTCAAATAAGGTGGGCCCTAAACAGGGTCAGCTTCTGCTACATCCGGTCCTCTTTTGGAATATGTGACCTGCATTGGGTGTTCGTCTGAGTCCAAAATCGACAAACTAGAAGTAGGTACCACTGGATATCAAGCAGCACATTGGTGATCTGTTCCAGGAATGACAGGGTCAGGGTGCCCCTGCTGGGAATCAGTCTGCATAGGATTCTCCAGCTCATCGCCATCAGCTCCAGGGTTCTCTACAGCAGCTGGCATTTCAACATGGGGTGGCCAAAAGTCGGCTGCTTCTGGTAAGTGGTTTGGAGGCACCTATAGGAACCAACTCTGTGTACAACTCATCGTCAATGTCTTTCTCTATGATGATTTCGAGGTCGCAAGAGGAATCTTCTGTAGGGCTCTTGAACTGCAGAGGCTGCTCAGGCCTGACAGGCTGAGGACTGGCAGCTGGTGCGGAAGGTGGACCTCTCAACGATAACAAAAGGTTGCGGTGGAGAACATGTTCCTTACCATCCTTGTCCTGGACCTTGTAAACTGGAAGTCCAGGGATACATTCCACTCGGTAAGGAGCCTCCTCCCAGCGATCAGCAAGTTTGTGCTTGCCTCTGATGCTCAGGTTCCTCACTAACACAAGATCACCCACTTGGATGCTCGCCTGGCCGGCCTGGCTGTCATATGACGGCTTGTTGCGAGCAGCAGACTTCCTTGACTCTTCAATACCTTTCTGAGAGGGGAGACTTAGGCAATCCCGGAGATTCACAATGTAAGCTGGGTACAATCCTCAGCCAGAGCTCACAGAGTTCACCCCTAGAGCGACATCAATTGGAAGGTGTGGCTCTCTTCCAAACATTAACAAGAATGGAGAAAATCCAGTTGTGGAATGCTTTGCACAGTTGTAGGCATAAACCAAGGGAAAGAGGTGCTTGGGCCATCTTGACTTGTTGTCCTGGTCAAGGGTTCCCAACATACTTAAGAGAGTCTGTTGCCAACATACTGAAGAGAGTTTGTCCATTCCCTTGAATGAGGAAAGAAAGTATATGGCCAGTAGTTCCATTGGTTCCTTTGCAATAATTGATTTCATGGGTGCTCTAGGAGGATCCGGAGCCTTACGCCAAATACACCTTCCACGATGAGTTACGTACTTCTCAATGTGGGTCGCCATGAATGGCCAGTAAAATCAAGAACGAACAAGGTCTAAGGTGCGATCTCTCCCAGGATGGCCAACATCATCATGTAGTTGCAAAATTCTGCTAGTAGGATTATCTGGAATGTTTCATGCCCATCTGTTAGGTGTTGGCGCAGCAGCAGATTGTCTCTAATGACAAGGCGACCCCACTCTCTTATTAGTTTTGCAACCTCAGCATTCTCCTTCTACAACTCAGACCATGCTGGGGGTTGCTCACCCCTCAAGTACCTTAGCACCTTTGCAAGATTTGGATCATTCCTTTGAAGCTCGGCCCAATTGTGGACCAAGTTCAAATGCAAGGGTTGTGGTGAGATTGGATCTGTTGGTAGGTCAATATCCACTGCCTCTGGCCTGGCACCCACAACTTCAACTGCTGGCAGATATGCCGATTCGTCACCAAGAGCATCTATTGAATAGGCCTGGCAGATAGCCTGGAAGGTCTCATGTGGGCAGGCAACGCCTTCCCCCTGAAGTGGTTTCAGGCAATCCAACAAGGGTCTCACATACTACTTGTCAGACACAACGTCCCGATTATCCTCTTAACCACTAACAGGGATACAAGACAGTCCATCAGCGTCCCCATTAGCTTTGCCGCAGCAATAGGAGATTTCAAAGTCGAAGACAGCCAGCGAAGACAGCCAACGATGATTACTTGGGCTCAGTTTAGCAGTGGTCACCAAGTAAATTAAAGGATTGCTGTCAGTTGTCACGTGGAATCTGGAGCCCATTTAATTTAAGTGCGAGGAATTCTCGGCGGTAAGCAAAATAGTTCCTCTCAGCAGGGGACAGTGTCCTGCTGCCGTAGGCGATGACAGTGGGCCGTCCTTTTTGAGTTTGATAGAGAGCAGCACCCAGTCCTGTGCTACTTGCATCAAAATGTACTGTGAAGGGTAACTAGAAGTCAGGGTAGCCGAGTATAGGGGGTGATGTTAGGCAACTGATAAGGCATTCAAAAGCTTCTTGGCAATGCTCTGTCCAGAGAAAGGGTGGTGTTTTGTGTCCTGTTAGTGGTCGGCCTCCCACCAGATGGTACAGGGGCTCGGCTATCTTAGCAAAGTTCTTCACAAAGGAGCAATAATATCCCGCAAATCCCAGGAACGTCTGAAGTTGCCATGAATTGTTTGGTGGGTTAAGCCTGCGGTCCTCCAATACTTTGGTCTTTTCCGGATCAGGTTCCACACCAGCTGCACTAACAACATGGCCGAGGTACGTCAACTTGCGCTGGAAAAGTTTATACTTGATGCAAGTCTTAAAATTTAGGCCGCTGAGGCAACTCTCCATTAGTCTCTGAAACGTCGCAGGGGAATTAGTCAAGCCAAATGGTATCCTATTAAATATGCACAACCCGAAGGTTGTGGTCATAGCTGTCTTAGCCTTGTCCTTACGGGCAATTTCCAACTGAAGGTAGCCAGTCTGCAAGGCCAGTGAGCAAAACCATTCAGCACCACTCAAAGCTTGCAGCGTTTCTGAAATGCGAGGAATTGGATACGAGTCTTTCAGAGTTCTAGCATTCAGCTTTCGAAAGTCCACACACACTCTAAGGGCCTTTTCCTTCTTCTTCACCAGCACCACTGGGAATGCATAAGGGCTCTTGGACTTCGAGATCACACCGATATCCAACATTTCACAGATAGCATCTCGAAACTTCTCAAGCTGTCCAGGAGGGACCCTGCGGTACGGCTCTTTAAATAGCGACTCTTCTCTTAAATGGATCTCATGCTCTACACCGTTTGCACAACCAAGGTACCTATCACCACCAGCAAAGACATGACACATACGCTCTAATAAGTCCCTCACTTCGGCTCTTTGGGCTTCAGTCAGTTCCTCTTTATTGCAATCAATGTCGCTGGTGTCCGCCTTCGGCTCGGGGTAGACTACTTCTTTGTCAACAGGGGTTTTGTCCTGGTCAAACCTGTCAAGGACAGTGGAAGCCAAATGTACACTAGCTAGTGCAGTCTTAAGGGGAAGTGTCACTGATTTGTCTGACATGTTGGTGACTTCTACTGGGACTAGACATCTTTTACGGCCAGAACTCAAGGTAACCAGCCCAGATCTCACTGAGATATGAGATTCTAGGTCTTCACAAGGTTTCATAACAGCTTTAGATGAACTTTCTGGGGATGCAAGTGTCTGACACCACACCACTACCTGCTTAGGGGCTCCCACTGTTAGTGCCTGATGTACTATTTCAAAAACGAGTGCAAGTGTTTCATCGGGGTTTCCAAACACGAGAAAACTGACTTTTATTGTTTTTGAGTGTTTGGAAACTCCGATGAAACACGAAGCACAAGTTATTGAAATTACTTCTCCAACAAAAGAAAATTATTTTAAATTCTCATCATTCACCTAATCGCTGCTCTGACTGTTTTTGAGTATTCGTCAATGTCACGTTACCTAGCCGTTTGTCAGTTCTGAGCGAACACGTTGCTTTGCAAAGCAAACGGCAGAGTGCTGAATTAGACCTTCTAATACTCGTGAAGAAGTGGAAAAGTGTGTGGCTAGCGCTATTCCGAGATAACGTGCATGTATGTCTAGTCTGTAAAATGCACGAATAGATAGTATAAAGTTAGTACGCTATAGAACTGGAAATTTCAAACGTCACTACCATTTTACGTCGGAAGTGTACTGCATGGTTGAAAGCAAAATGACAAAAGATGAGGTCACCACCGTTCAGCGAGAATTTAAACTTAGAAAAAGATTTACTCTATCTTTTTTGGAGAGTTAAAGTGGTAACTGTACCATTGCATTTAACGTGGGCAGTAAACAATTTAGATTGAAAGTTTATATTGTAAAATGTGTTGTTAAATAAAACTGTTTAATTTTATGTACTGGGTTTTTCTTGCTTTATCAATATGCAAATTAAGAAAGTTTCCATCCGTGTTGGGTTTCTAAACCCATCCACCTGAACAGTATACGATGCTCTGGTTGGGTAAGAACTGTATGAATAGTTAATTACTTTGAGAACCTTTGTCAAAACCTTCCGGTGGCCACCCACAAGATGCTCTCGAACCCGCATTAATTGATATGCTCGTTTCCATGCAGATGAGGTGTGTATCCTTTGCAGAAAACCAGCTCCTGCCTGCTCTTCACAATGATCTTTGCATTCCCTTACAATGTTTGTTCCTATAACAAGTGGTACTCGTGGGTTGTACGCATTGCCTGGGACTACTAGTACAAGAGCCTGCAAACAACTACACAAACCAGCATCTTCCACAGGGAACTTCAACATCGAGATATCCAGGAGATGGCATCCAGGCCTGCAGCACCAACCACATGTCACTCAAATGTTTCTTGTAAAATGATTGACTTCCTGTGTCCAAGAGTGCTAAACATGCTCAAGCATTAACTGCAGCAACACACTCATTCGCAGTTCCAATAAATGACTTTGTCCTGCATTTGGGATATTGGGGCGTGGTCTTCTTGTGTTCTGTCCCTGATAGCCTCGGATCAGAGACAAATCGGCATTTCCCAATGGCGATGTCTGGAGAATATATCACAGCCCGGCTGGATCTGTCCTACTTGGGCCCACCTAAAGCACCGTGGAGGAGGGAGCTGGTGTCCCTGCAGCCCTCCACGCTGCTCTCTTGGGGGGCCTCAGCTCAGCAGGTGGTGTGGGTTTGGAGCCAAGGGCAGACTGAACCTCCCTGGCCATTTGCCCATTTGGGTGTTTTCTCCTCCTCTGCTGTCACCTCCTGAGACTTGACAACTCATTTAGGATAGGCAACAAATCGACCTCTCGCTCTCCATATCAAGTGGCGGAAATGAGTGTGCCAAATGTCTTGCATTCGTCCTTTTTGTGCCTCGCCTTATCTTTCAGAGCCTCCCAAAAAAAATAACCTTAAATGCCGGTCTAACTCAGTGTCATCAGCAAGTAGTTCTGTTCCCTTTTCCTTGGCTTTCCTGAGTTGGTTGTCAAGTCACGACGCAAAGGCTGCTACTTCCTCATGTTCGCCCTGTTTCATCTCGTAGGCGCGGGTGAGGATTTCACGTCCTGCCGCTGCCCCATCTTCGCTGTAAAACTGGTCCAATAACTGTAGAGTCAAAGAAACCGACAACTCTGAGCCAAAGCCGACCAATTTTCATTTGGCTTTGTCTTGAAGTAAGTAGCGAATTTGTTCTACCATCACTGGCTCTGAATGTAATCCTGGGGACACGGCGCTTTCCACTTTGTGACGCCAAATGCGATAATCAGCTCCTTTATGTCACTGCTCGCCTTCGCAGAACCTTAAGAATGGCGAAAACTGCGCTTTTGACAAATACTGAACAGGTAGTGAACTCTTGCTTGACTTTGAGACCACCGAGTAACACAACGAAACAGACTCACCCACAACAACAACATCTGAGCCGGTGCCATACTTCAGAAAAGCGCCAAATTCCATAAATTCTTTCCATTGTTTGAGGTCGCTCTTGCACTTTTCTACGTAAATTTTACTCACATCCCTGGATGAGAGTGCTTCTCCTGCTTCTTTCACGATTTTAACAACACGGTCCCTCTCGATAGCACATTTTTCATCACTTGACAGTTCCATATTGAATGCACAACAAATAGCTAGTCTGCAACAAAGCTCGTAATTCTCTCTGCTACAAACCTCCCAGGTGTTTATCCTAACAACAGCGCAAGATGGCTCTGCGACTTCACACAAAACGGTCTTCCAAAGGAGCTTACAAAACCGACCACGAGTTAACTTTGTCCCTTACAGGGGCTCAATTAGAATGCAATGCACTAACACCCTCATAATTTCGTGACCTAAGTTCATGCATGAGTAACGCGTGACACAACTCTTCTACACAAACTACTACCAAATGCAACAACAGTTATTCTGTTCAGGCTATAAATAATACAAGGAAAAATTCCTCCTGCACTGAAAAGGTTTTTTTTGGGCCTGCCTTCTCTCTTTTTTGAGCATCATTTTGCTCAGTGCTGCTGTACACAAGTTTAGAGGCTGCATCCCTACCTAAAAAGCTAAGAACTATGCTCAAAACTTCATAGTTTGGAAACCCAGTGTAGAATCTCAACAACTTCGCATTACTCGTAGTATTATCAATGTTAAAGAGACTTTGTTCGAACATACTTTCCAACTCTTTCCTTAGCTCCTGTTCTTGCTCAAGTTCTTCTTCGAGGTCCTTCCTCTGAACCTCTAAACATTCTTTTAAGGGCTTCACTTCTTCTTTTTCTTTAAGCTGCTCCATTAAAAGTTCCTCTTTGCCTTTAACTGTTTCAGCTCTATCAGTATTGACACTAGGAAATCCATCTTCTTGACATGGCATATTTACAGATTCTAATTCAGCTAAATTGTAGACAGGGTTAGACTGAGAGTTTAGTATAACGTCATCTTTGACTTGGCGCCTTGTTGTCTCATGTGCAGATGAGCGATAAACAGGAGCTTTCCACTTTGGCTTTTCTTCTGGTGAAAAACGGAATCTTTTAGGAACAGATCCACTTTTCAGATTTCTTTTTCCTCCCACTCAACGTATAAAACGATCTTCAGAAAAGTGCTCACTGCAGAGGTAAGAATGTTTTGACACAGGAGGGTTTTTTCTCTTCATTTCAGCAACCAAGTTCGAAAAGCATAGCACTGTTTATAGGCTAAAAAGGCCACGATAAGTTTGAACATTCGGGCTTATTACTTCTGTTAACACATCCATAACCATGATTTTCACAACAGGATCGGGCCGGATGAACGACCAGGGGCCCGTTTCTCGAAGGCCCCGTAAACTTTTTGGGCCCGTAAAGCCATTTTTAGTCCATCTATATTTTATTTTTTTTTAATTTATTTTTTTTGCCACACCACAAATTAAAATTAAAACAATACAAGAAAAAATGGAAAGAATGAATTTAACAATGGCGAGGAGACCCAAAGGAAACTATGAAGCTTATAACTACTAACAGTTTTTATACAAATGTGTTTTAAGTTTTAACTTTCCTGTAGCTTTTTTTTTTTTTTTTTTTTTTTTGTTTTTTTTTTTTTTTTTTTTTTTTTTTTTTTTTTTTTATTTTTTTTTTTTTTTTTTT
>Ga0126343_10000871_pt1 | contig 12923 bp, 11 predicted proteins | sample Cyp2metagenome_FD_92531 | JGI IMG/M metagenome (GOLD analysis project Ga0126343, IMG submission 92531) | Coral microbial communities from Lord Howe Island, Old Settlement Bay, Australia - Cyphastrea 2 metagenome | ecosystem: Host-associated > Invertebrates > Cnidaria > Coral ... | reverse complement strand
TCAGAGGACTGTCGCTCAGGGAAAAGGTGAACCTGTTCTGGCTGGTGAGGTTGACCTGCTGCAGGGATTCCAGTGTATCTCTGGGGTTGATCTCATAGGTGACCGAAGAGGCTGACCGGCCAGGGTCAGTAGCAGAGTGTTGACTGCCGGCCTCCTGAGTTTGCCAGTGACCGGTTCGGAGCAACAAGTCAGCTGGCAGATCGGCAAACAACAACGGTCGTTTACTCGCCGGCAACTCATCCAGCCGGCTCAGCAACCATAACCACTGTTGTTCATCCAGCTCGCCAGTGAGCACCAGCTGCCGGCAATCCTGCAACAGATTGACCAATACGTCCGTTCTTACAACGGCCGTGCCCTCGATCCTGACGTGGCCTTTGAGGCGCTCTATTGAGCTGCCGTTAATCACCACAAACGGGCTTTGGGGGCTGAACTGCTTACTGTCCCTGATCATCTTATGCTTGCGGGCATTGAGCTCGGTTGCACTGACATATTCTGTGGACAGGGATATCTGCCCGGGCAGCCTGACCCACTGCCGGTTAGCGGTAAATCCGCCGACCCGTATGGCCGTTGCCAGAGCTGCCTGAAAGCCGGCATCTTCCCGGGGGGCGTTTTTACACACCAGATGGGTATTGTCTTGCAGATTGGCCAGGGCCCCTGCTGAAAAGACCAGTCGTCCCCGCTCATTGAGAGTGATACCGCCAAACAGTCGGCGATACCAGTCATCGGTGGTGGCAAACTCGATGGTGATGAGGGAGGCACCAGCCGGGATCGCCTCCGTGGTTTTTTGCGCCAACAGGGTTTTATCGGTCAGCGAATCGGTAACAGGGTCTGCTTCTGATACAACCTGTTCCCGCATTTGCCCTAATCTGCGCCAGAGATCGGGGTTAGCGGGTTGGCTCCCGTCCAGCATCCCGTTGTTGACCAGAAATACCCGCCGGATTTGGTCGCCCAGCGGTTTACCACTACACGTCGGCCCCACCTGAAGAAGGTCATTAACGCTGGCAATATCACCGGGGGTCATGGCAGTCAGATCAAAAACCAGCGTTATCGGCTCATCAAGAAACAGCCGGCCTTCTGCTTTGTGTAACTGGCCATCCTCCAGCCAGACCTGTTTCATCAGGCCGTGTTTTTCCAGATCATCCAGCGAGCGAATGCAATACGTTGCCGGCTGCTCCTGCCGTAAGTGATCAACGATTCGCTGTTGGGTTAATGGGTCATTGGCAAAACAGAACTCACCGGTGCTCAGACTCGGGTGTGCAGCTTCCTGATGGGTTGATATGACAGGGAAGCGATCACTGTTAACGTGGGAGGAAACCTCATGGGTAACAGCAGGTTTCTGATCCAAAGCTAGTGCGACTTGTCTGGATTCCGTTGACTCTATCCGCTTTACTGAAGACTCCTGAAGCTCCGTCTTTCTACCGGGAAAACCCGATGTTTTCTTTTTACCCCTCGCCTTATTTGGTAAAGAGTGGATTAATGCGTGATCAGGTGAAATGCAATGGTTGCTGACTTCTTTTGCTACCGGCCTTCTGTCCATTATCTACCATTCCCTGATTTATTATTTTTAGATCTTGGACAACTAAATCATAAGAACGTTCCTTCCACTGCAGACATATAAACATCATGAGCACACTCTATATGTATGCACCAAGAGCTTTCAGGCAGACACAAGCACTGATAACTCCTGACACTCCCCGCCCGATTTAGTCAGGCTTTGCGCAGAAAATACGGTAAAAGTTGTATAAATGTGTTTTTGAACCGTAGGCCTACTGAACAACTCGCATCCACTTTACATCGATTTCCGGCTGCGCCCGTTCCATATCCAGCTTGCCCATAATCTCTACCTTGGTAGTTGCCTGCACCGGTTGTGCCGGAAAAGCCTCATCATCGATCTCTACCATGATTTCTCCGGTGCCATCACTGAACATATAGGTTTCGTGTCTGACTTTACGAACCAGATTACCAATCAGCACTACTCGCATATCGTCCCAGGGCTTTTGCAGGATAGCCGCAACAGTGGTGGCACCTTGCTGACCTTGATTTGTATTTGCCCCCGGGCCGGTATACGAGCCCTGACCAGTATTTGCCCCTGGTCCGGTATATGAGCTTTGCGCTAGCGAGGCAGTAATTACCAGTAAAAAAGCAGAAAACCATTTATAAATTTTCAGATTTACAAAATAGTCGTCGTATTTCATGATCAAGAGACCCTTACATTGATTAACGAAGGGTAGTAGAGATCAGAAACCACGACAAATCATCCACGTTAGCCATCAACACCCTGTAAATTACGCTGGAATCAGATCAAGCTGCGTGTATCCCCACTCATCGTCGGTGGTGCCGGCAATCTTCACAGCCAGCCTGTGCCTGAAGATGGGAGCATCAAGTACCAAGGTGTGGAACTCACCATCTTCACCGGTCTGGCAGACGCCCTGGCTGGCAATCTCATGGGCAATACCTGCCGTCAATATCTCACCTAAAAGACGCTGGTCTAATACATCAGGCTTCACGCTGATGATCATGGTCTCAAATCCGGCAGCAAACATATCGGTAAGCAGGGTTTTTCGCGGGTAATGCCATAGGGGAAAACTGGTTGTGATGCCGTTATTGGCCAAAATTGCCTCATACCAGTCCCGGTGAGCCTGCAAATCAATATCACCAAACAACAACTGACTGGTATCAAACCGATCCCTGACCTGTTGCAGTGCTGCCTTCAAACCGCGTTCATAACCCTGGCTCTGTTGGCCAAAGATGATGGGTAAACCCAGACAATGAGCCTGAGCTTCAAGCACATCCCGGCGCAAGCCGTGGGCAGAGCTGCGATCACCCTTAAGCATGGTCAGCAGGCAGGTGGGCGTGAGCCCTTGGTTCATGGCTTGCCAGAGTGCGAAGCAGGCGTCTTTCCCGCCGCTCCAGGAGGTACAGAAGTTAGCCATAACCACTCAGGCTGCCAGCCACTCTTTAAGAGGCTCAAGCCCGGCTCCAGAGCATGAGTCAATGGCGAAAATCGTTTTGATGCCCGCTTGTTGCAGCACTTTTTGGGAAAACTCGGGGTCAGCTTTGGCACTGTCAATCTTGGTAATAATGCCAATCACTTCCCGGTTAAACATGGTAGCAAAACCCGGCGGAATGAGGTTTTGTCGGGTTGAACAATCGTGTAACACGGCAATGACCTGGTAATCCACAGAGGCTGTCATCAGGGCCGAATAAAAACGACGGTTTTCAATAAACTCCCCGGGCGTGTCAAGAATAGCGCCGTTGTAATCCATGGCCTGCGTTTTTTTGTATTTCAGTTCCTGCCCTTGCAAGGCTTGCATTAGCGTGGTTTTACCTGAGGTGGTGGTGCCCACCAGCATCATTTTTTTCATCAGGAGCGGGTTACCCGGGTTGGTGCAAATTTCAGATTGTTCAGCAACATATCCATGGCCGCATTCAGGCCGGCTTCAACACTGGCCACATCGCCGGTAATGACCAGACAACCGGAAAAACGGTCAAGAAAACCGATCTCCACACCGGCGGCTTTGGTGGCCACATCAGCGGCAATCATGGATGCTTCGCTGGGCGTGATGGTCATGATGCCAATGGCGCTGACGTTATCGGCATCCAGCCCCAGTTTGACAATAAGATCCTGTTGCGGGTGAGCGATCAGGTGAGCCAGAGTAACCTGTTTACCCGGGACGTATTCCTGAATAATACGCTCTTTCTTGTCAACATCAGCGGCCTGAAAGCTGTCACTCATGGATTAACGACTCTTGTCTTGGAAAATAGCAATAACCGCCCGGCACAGATTGTTATATACAAGGCGGTGGCAGCATGGTTACGACTGTTGTTGCTGCTTCTGGCGGGCAATTTCTTCCCAGTTGGCTGGATAAGCAACAAACATAAAGCGGGCAAAATCCGGGGCACTGAACTGAATGGTGGAACCTTTGGGGATAAAGATCACATCCCCGGCATGACCGACCACTTCCCGACCATCGATAATGATTTTCAGAGTGCCCTCAACAACATAATCCACCTCGTCGTATTCCAAAGTCCAGTCGAATGTCGTCTGGTGGATTTCCATCATGCCACAGCCCAGGCGCGGGCTTTCGTCAAGATCGAGAATATCGGTGATAAACACCTTGTCCGCTGGATTGCCCGTATCAAACGGCTTGCATTTGACCGTAGAAGCCTTGATGACCGCCACGCCAGAACGATCCGCGTGTTTTTCAAATTCATTGCTGGTTAATGATTTACCAAGCTGCTCGGCCACAACTTTGCGGATAATCTGTTCCAGGGCTTCGGGGGTAATTTGATTCATGGAGCAACTCGTTAACTGAGGGGAATGTACGTTGACTTACACCACTTCCATGTTGTCAACAATACCAACAATGGCCTCATCCACCGGACCTTCGGAGGGTTGAATGGCTCGTCTGGCAGCGCCACCACGGGCAATAAGAACAATGTCGCCTATTCCGGCACCCACGGTATCAACAGCAACCAGGGAGTGACCGGTCTCTTTTTCGCTGGGGTTGATCAGCTCAACAATCATCAATTTAAAACCGCTGAGCCCGTCTTGTTTACGGGTAGCCCACACATTGCCTGTTACCTTGCCAATCAGCACTGACCACACTCCCGAAAAATGGTTCTGACGGTCTATAAATGCTGAACCTTAATACACGCCGGGCAATATGCAGTTGATCAGGATCAGTTTTTTGCTGATCAAAAAATTAATCTGCATCAATTTTTTGCTGGCTGATAATCGTTGCCGGAGTGATGCTAGTGTGTGAATCGTCAGTTGCACTGCCCAGCCGGCATCTGGTAAAAAAAACTCAGTTTTACAGGGTTTTGGTAGGGTTGAGCACCTTTTCAGGGACGGTATTTCTACTAAATGCATTCGCCTGTTTTTTGTTGTCATATACCCAAGCTGGTTTTTACTGCAAAAATATCGATTTTCGGGATATCCAGCGATGTTCATGGTTTGATGTCAGCCGCTTAAACATTGGCTCTGCCAGCTAATCCCTTGATAGACAACAATCGTCCTCCGCCGGTTCGCCTGTGATTCGGAGTAAAAGCTATGCCCAAAATGACGCCACTAGACCAGATAGCAGTTCCTTCCCCCAAGGCGGACGAGGTGTATCGTACCCGGATTATTGGTCAGGACTTTTGCTTTACCGGGCTCAAGGCACTGCTTGGGGCAGCTGGTTTTTACACCAGTGGCGACCAGTTATCCGGTTTGGCAGCCGACGATGACATCACCCGTGAAGCGGCACGAGCGATTCTCTCTGACCTGACGCTATTGCACCTTTATGAACGACCATTGACCAATGAATCCGGTGAGATTGACGACATCATGCGGGTCAATTACGACATTGACCTGACCATCTTTAATGAGATGGCCATGATGACTGTGGGCGAGCTGAAAGACTGGCTGCAAAAAGCCTCTGGTCCACAAATCAAGCGGGCCGGCAAAGGGCTGACCGGCGTTATGGTGGCCGCCCTCACCAAACTGATGAGCGTACACGACATGGTGTACAACGCCCGCAAAATTGAGTGCCCAACCCGGGCCAGAACCCATTTGGGGTTGGCCGGCTCACTCTCCACCCGCATTCAGCCCAACCACCCAACCGACGATCTGGACGCCGTCACCGCCCTGACCTGGCTGGGACTGTCCATGGGCAATGGCGATCTGCTGATTGGCCTTAATCCTGCCGACGACACAGTGGATAATATCGGTGCTTGCCTGGTGCATCTGGATAAAATACGACGCCAGACCGGTGCACCAACGCAAATCTGCGTGCTGTCCCACATTCGCACCCAACTGACCTGCCTGCAGCAGGGAGCACCACTGGAAATTCTGTTCCAGTCTCTGGCCGGTACTGATGCGACGCTGCGCCAGGCATTTGATGCCACTGTCGCTTATCTGGACCAGGCGTGGCAGATCATGAAAGAAAAAGGTGCCCTGAGTCAGCACCAGTTTATGTATTTTGAAACCGGCCAGGGCAGTGAAGTCAGCTACAACAAGCACTGCGGCATCGATATGTGTACAGCGGAAGCTCTAACTTACGGCTTATGTCGTCGGTATGATCCATGTATGGTCAACAGCGTCACTGGTTTTATCGGACCAGAGACCCATAAAAACAGTCTGCAAATCATTTATGCCAACCTCCAGGACCTGTTCATGGGTAAGATGATGGGGCTACCCATGGGGGTTTCACCTTGCTTCACGCTGCATGCCGACGCCTCCAGCGAAGGGCAGGAAATCGCCGTACAACTGCTCACCGCTGCTGGTGCCAACTACTTTATAGACATCTACATGGGGGTGGATCGCATGTTGGCCTATGCCGACACCAGCGGCCACGACAACCAGACCATGCGGGAAATCCATAACCTCAAACCGTCGCCTGAGTTTTACCACTGGGCACTGGAAAAAGGGATTTTCAAAGAGTCCCGGGGTGGGCAGATATGCCGTGGCCCGAACTGGGGCAACCCAGTTATCTTTGCCGACTCCAGACAGGCCTGGAATGACCTGATCAGTCGGGTGCCCATGTGCTACGGCAGCAGTAATGCCGGGCCAAGGATGACCAACCGTGTGCATCGCAAGCTGCAACAGCATATCGCCGTGGCCCGCGCTGCCGCAAAAAGCAAGCTGCGTCTTGATGAGTTTGAGCAAATCAGTTATCGCCTGATTCACTCCGGGGCCAACAGTATTGAACAACACCATGCTGACCCCGATGCCGGAGCCCGTCTGTGTGAGCGAACCCGCAACCGTTTGCAGGCAGAAAACCGCGATATCCAGATTGTCATTACCGACGGCCTCAGCGCAGAAGCAGTGCACCAGAACATGAATGAATTGCTGCCGGTGCTGGAAGATGGCCTGCGCAGTCGCGGCTACTCCCTCGGGCAGACCATGATAGCACCCCATGGTCGTGTTAAGCTGGCCGAAGATATCGCCAGGACCGTTAATGCCCGGCTGGTTATTGTTCTGCTCGGCGCCCGCCCCGGTACCGATGCCAAATCATCGTGTAGTCTTTCCGGGTACCTGGTCTACCAGCTTGATGGTGCAAAAACACGACAGATGGCTGAAGAGTTCAATGACGGGACTGGTACGGAGTTTGAATACACCATGGTATCGAATATTTATCATGGCGGCATACCACCGGTAGAAGCCGGCTCATTACTGACTGAGCGCGCCATACAGATTCTTGATAACAAGGCAGCGGGCAATCGCCTTAACGCTATCCTGGGTAGCTGCCTAAGACTGCCTGACATGGTGTACAGAAATGAAACGCAAGCAGCCACTGTGCGGGTGCACGATTTTCTCAGCCAGAAAAGCATCTCCGAAGCAGACGTCATGATGCTGATTCACTGGGGTGTGAAAGAGATTCTGCTCAGCCAGCGTACCGTATTGACTCCTCTGGCCAGCGACCTGCTGAAACAAGAAGGCATTAAACTGCGTTACAACGACAGTCTGAATGACTGACCTACAAGGATAGTGAACATCTGCCAATAAACGATAATTGTTGTTTTTATCCGCAACGCAAGCCGTTAATTTATTGACCAGGATCAATAAATTTAACACCAACTGACTTGCGTCAAGTCATAATCCCCGCCCCTGCTAACTGATAGCCTTGCTTGGCACGCCGCATGGAAATCATCAGCAGGAAGTGATCAACACTCCCCCTTCTTCCGGCTGCACGTTCAAAAGAACCAAGAGCCACAACTAATAATCGCAGCTGCGAGGAAGTCATGAGTATCAACGATATTATCCTCTACATAATGGTAGGGTTCATGGTGCTGGGCGCCGTGGATAAAATACTGGGTAACCGCTGGGGGTACGGCGAAAAGTTCGAAGAAGGCTTTATGGCCATGGGCGCCCTGGCGCTGGCGATGATCGGTGTTATCTGTCTGGCACCAGTGCTCAATGTGGTACTGACCCCAATGCTGGCCCCCGTGTACAACTCTCTTGGTGCTGACCCGGCCATGTTTGCCGGCACGTTGCTGGCTAACGACATGGGGGGCTACCCGCTGGCCCAGCAGATGACCACTGACCCCGATATTGCCAACTTCTCCGGATTGATTCTGGGCGCCATGATGGGGCCGACCATTGTCTTTACCATCCCCGTTGCCCTTGGCATCATCGCCAAAGAAGACACCCAATACCTGGCCCGTGGTATTTTGATCGGTTTTACGACAGTGCCCGTAGGTGCCCTGGTGGGCGGTTTGATTGCCGGTTTAGCTATTGGCACCATTGTCGTCAACCTGATCCCGGTCATCATTGTTGCTGCTGCCATCGCCCTGGGCCTGAAGCTGGCACCCAACAAAATGATCAGCGGCTTTGAGGTTTTCGGTAAAGGCATCGTCATTATCATCACCATCGCTCTGGCGGCGGCGGTGATTGAAGCACTGACCGGTTTTGCCGTGATTCCGGGCATGGCGCCGTTCGCCGACGGTGCTGCCACCGTGGGTCATATCGCTATGGTTCTGGCCGGCGCCTTCCCGCTGGTGCACTTCATTACCACCAAACTGAACAAACCACTGATGGCCGTTGGCCGTTCTTTAGGCATGGGCGAGACCGCTGCTGCCGGTCTGGTGGCGACCCTGGCCAACAGCATCGCCATGTTCAATATCATGAAAGATATGGACAACCGCGGCAAAATCATTAACGTCGCCTTTGCCGTTAGTGCTTCGTTCACCCTTGGTGATCACCTGGGCTACACGGCAGCGGTCAACAGTGAGATGATCTCGGCCATGATCGTCGGCAAACTGGTCGGCGGCGTTACTGCGGTGATGATTGCCATCCTGGTTACCCGCAATATGGCTTCCGATAAAGCCTAAGGGAAGTGGTGGACACAAAAGTACCACCACACTCCGTTCATCCTGAGCCTGTCGAAGGATGTGGGCAGCACACTTCGACAGGCTCAGTGTGAACGGTGGTACGGATCTGTTTATGCTCCCCTAAGCCACTGCTGTGCTGCCAGAACACTGGCAGCACGCGCTAACCCATAACCCATAACCCATAACTAAAAACCGTCTCCTTCAATTTTGCCATTGTCATCAGTGACAAAAATAAAGCAGATGCCCCGGAGCAGTAATGCGCGAAGAAATCATCAGTGCCGGCATTGATATTGGCACATCCACCACGCAGTTGGTTTTCACCCGAATGTTTCTGGAAAACGTCTCGCCGGGAGCCATGATTCCGAAGGTGGAAATCGTTGATCGTCAGGTCATTTATCGCAGTCAGGTGTATTTTACCCCGTTATTGTCACCCACCATGATCGACGCAGACAAAGTGCGCCAGATGATGGAGCAGGAATTCGTTAACGCCGGTATCAACCCTCAAGATATTGATACCGGCGCAGTGATCATTACCGGCGAAACCGCCCGCAAGGAAAATGCCCGACAGGTTGCCGATGCCCTGAGCCAGTTGGCCGGTGATTTTGTGGTGGCCACCGCCGGGCCTGATCTGGAGAGCATTATCTCCGGCAAGGGAGCCGGGGCTGCCAAACAGTCCTTTGACCGTAACAGCATTGTTGCCAATCTGGATATCGGCGGCGGCACCACCAACATCGCCACTTACGATACCGGCGAGGTGATTGATACTACCTGTTTGGACATCGGTGGTCGTTTAATCAAGTTTGAAAAAGGTGGCACAGAAGTCACTTATATTTCCGACAAATGGCAGGAGATGACCCAGCGTATGGGCATGCCTGTCCGTGTTGGGGATCAGTTACAGCGCCCGCAAATAGACCGCATTGTCGGGCAAATGGTCGATATTCTTGAGCAGGCTATGGGGCTTAAACCGGCCACTGCTGACCTTGAATTTCTAGTGGGGCGAGGCACCAGCGACCTGCATCGCAATTACCAGCTGGATCAAATCTGTTTTTCCGGTGGTGTAGCGGTACATATTTACGACCAGGAGCCAACAGCCACGGACTACCAGTATGGTGACCTGGGCGTTCTGCTTGGCCGAGCTATACGACAATCGCCGTTGTTCCGGCAGATTCCGGTATTTGACGCAGTAGAAACCATCCGCGCCACAGTGATCGGCGCTGGCTCCCACGCCACGGATATCAGCGGCAGCACCATCAACTTTTCCCGTGATGTTTTTCCGATCAAAAACGTCCCGGCGCTGCGCCTGAGTGCTAAAGACGAAACCCTCGGTGCCAGCGAGCTGGCCAACACCATACGGGAAAAGCTGGCGTGGTTTGACCTGGAATCGGGAGCACAGCACGTTGCCCTCGCCCTGAAGGGGCCAAAATACCCCGATTTCAGCTACGTTCAGGAGTTGGCGACGATTATTGTTGAGGGCATGGCGGCGATGATTGCCCTGCCCCAGCCGCTGATTGTTATTGTTGAAGAAGACTTCGGTAAGGTACTTGGCCAAAGCATTGAGGCCAAGCTCAAGTACACCAAAGACGTTATCTGCATTGATAGCATCAGCGTCAAAGATGGTGATTACATCGATATTGGCAAGCCCCTGGCCGATGGTAAAGTACTGCCAGTGATCGTCAAAACACTGGTATTTGGTTATTAAGGACTCCCTATGGCTGATGAAACGTCACAGCAGGAACACAACCGGCTGTCGAAAATCTATACCAAGACTGGCGATAAAGGCACCACCGGTCTTGGCGACCAACGACGTGTATCTAAAACCCACAGCCGTATTGAAGCCATCGGTTCCGTGGATGAACTCAACACCTGGATGGGCCTGTTGATCAGCGAGCTGAAAGAGACGCAAGTCATGCGTCACCGCTTGCAAAAGCCGCTGGAGAATATTCAGCACCGGCTGTTTGACTTAGGCGGTGAACTGGCCATGCCCGGTTATCAGCTGATTCAGGAGTCCTACGTTACCGATCTGGAAGTGCTGCTGGATGAATTGAACGACAACTTGCCACCACTGAAGAACTTTATTTTACCCGGTGGTTCCCGATTGACCTGTTACTGCCATATGGTCAGAACCGTGTCGCGTCGTGCTGAGCGGCGAGTGATTGCCACCAAAGAGTCGGGCGAAATCATCAACCCGCCTCTGTTGCAGTACCTGAACCGGCTCTCTGACCTGATGTTTGTGGTGGCCCGGGTTATTGCCAGGCAATCTGGCGGTGAGGTGCTCTGGGAGCAATCGCCAAAGCACAAAATCTAGTTCACAACCTGCAGGACAAGACGTTGAAAAAGCAGTTAATACGAGAATCAAACCTGCACCAATTCTGTCAGGGCGATAAGCTTTACCTGCAATCGGGTTTTATCATGACGCCGGGCGCAGTGGATAAGGCCAAGCATCTTGGCATCGCCATTGTGCCGGCAGGAGCGTGTGAACAATCGCAACCTGAACCGGCCACGGAATCGGCCATAGAATCGGCTAAAAAGGGCCATGAATTTATCATGCCGCGCCTGAGCCTGTTTGGCTTTGGCTGTCTGAATCAGGGCATTGATCGCCTGCGCGCACTGAAATGCAAGAAAGTGCTGGTGGTTACCGATGCGGTACTCAATAGCACCGGGCTGGTCAACTCAGTCACCGAAAAATTTGCCGCCAAAGGCATTGCCACCGTGGTATACGACGGTACATCGCCTAACCCGACTACTACCAACGTGCACGACGGTTTAACGGTATTAAAGAAGCATCAGTGCGACACCGTCGTATCGATTGGTGGTGGCTCACCCCACGATTGCGCCAAGGCCATTGCTCTGCTGGCCACCAATGGTGGTGAAGTGGCCGATTATGAAGGGGTCGATAAATCCGTCCTGCCCTGTCTGCCACTGGTGGCCATCAACACCACGGCCGGCACTGCTTCAGAAATGACGCGCTTTTGCATCATTACCAATGAGCAGAACCATATCAAAATGGCCATTGTCGATCAGAATGTGACGCCAGCCATTGCCATTAACGACCCGGAGTTGATGCTGGGTATGCCCTCTGGCCTGACCGCCACCACCGGCATGGACGCACTGACCCACGCCATTGAGGCGTTTCTCTCCAGCGATGCCAGCCCTGTGACTGATGCTCTGGCCAGCAAAGCGATCAAACTGATTGCCGAGTTTTTGCCCCGGGCTGTTCGCGATGGTTCCGACCGTCAGGCTCGGGAACAGATGGCGTATGCCCAATACATGGCGGGCATGGCCTTCAACAGTGGCGGTTTGGGCTATGTGCATGCGATGGCGCACCAGCTTGGTGGGCTTTATGGCTTGCCCCACGGGGTTTGCAATGCGGTATTACTGCCCCATGTCATGAACTATAACCTGAAAGTTCGGGCGGAAAAGTTGTCTGATATTGCCCGTTATATGGGGTGTGACGTGTATGGGTTGGAAGCACGCGAGGCGGCTATTGCTGGCATAGAAGCTGTTTGTCGTTTGCTTTTAGAAGTAGGTATTCCTTCCGGTTTGGCTCAGCTGGGTGTTAAAGAGGAAGATATTCCAGTAATGGCAACCAATGCCCTGAAAGATGCCTGCGCTGCCACCAATCCGCGCCAGGGGGCAGTGGCAGAGATCGAACAGATTTTTGCCAATGCGCTGTAACTCTGGCACGAAACTAAACGACAGCTAAAGAAGCCTGCCCGGACAATCACTGCGCCAATGTGATTGTCCGGCAACGGTTAGTCCTGACTACCAGCAGGATGGTGTGGACGATAAATATCGAGATCCCTGGGTAACAGAACAACAAATGCCTGCTGCCCCGAAGGATAGTTGTGAGGGTTCCCTTCAAAGGTGAAGACAAACTGACCAAAGGAGTCGATAGAGACGGCAGAGGGCCGCTGTATGGTGAAATCCCCACCCGCATAGATCTGAACGTTAAAGTTTTCCATGAGGTCTTCGGGAGTGGGGAGCTCAGTATTGCCTCGGAACATTCCCATAAACTGACGTACTTCACCCGGTGTCAAATTCACCTGTGTGTTGATCGGGGGTTCTACATGGACTGCCGCTTCAACAGAAGCAGAAGCAGAAGCAGAAGC
>Ga0126343_10000870_pt1 | contig 12927 bp, 6 predicted proteins | sample Cyp2metagenome_FD_92531 | JGI IMG/M metagenome (GOLD analysis project Ga0126343, IMG submission 92531) | Coral microbial communities from Lord Howe Island, Old Settlement Bay, Australia - Cyphastrea 2 metagenome | ecosystem: Host-associated > Invertebrates > Cnidaria > Coral ... | reverse complement strand
TTTCATTTCGCAAAGTACAGATTTCATTTCGCAAAGTACAGATTTCATTTCGCAAAGTACAGATTTCATTTCGCAAAGTACAGATTTCATTTCGCAAAGTACAGATTTTCATTTCGCAAAGTACAGATTTCCATTTCGCAAAGTACAGATTTCCATTTCGCAAAGTACAGATTTCCATTTCACAAAGTACAGATTTCCTTTCGTTTCGTTTCGTTCCGCAAAGTACCATTTCGCAAAGTACAATAAGCCTTAAATTCTTGCTTCAGTAAAACTCTGTCTTAAAAAGATTAGATCAGCCTCCGCTATTAACAGTTTGTTTTCTTTAAAATTCCCGCCAAGAAAAGAAGGCATTCTTCAGCTACAAATCAGGGGTATGGCCGCCATGTTGCGCGACTCCGTCGTCGTCGTCGTCGTCGCCGCCGTCGTCGTCGTCGTGCGTACGCGCCCACGAGCAATACCGCTAGGCATGATAACCATGAGAAAATCAACTCCTGGGTTTCCTATTCTTTCCCATGATGCCTATGGGGCTCCACTTGGCGGGGCAGCCGGAGCTCCGCTATAAACGATTTTAAGAATTAGAAAATAATATTTGTGCCAAGTTTTGTTTTCTTAGGATTGTTTTTACGCTCCCCGCAAAAGCCGCCATTATATGCAGATTTCGAACTTGCTTAAATTTTGGCCGTAAAATAAATCGTTGCAACTTTAAACTGTTTTTCCTTGAGTAAGTTCACCCAAACGTATCTTTTGGCGAGATAAACATGATAAAAAAAAAATGGATTTTTCGTGACTGTCTTCCGATTCTCGACGCTCTCTGAAAATCACTCTTAACATTTGACTTCTCTTCAGCAAAGTAATTTAAGATCTCGCATATTTTGTATTCTTGTAGCTGTCTGCGGACTGCGGAGTAGCTAAAACAAGAAACCTTAAAAGAAACTTGAATCGCTAGTGGCGCAGTTCAGATGACAGCTGAGTCTTGTTCAGGCTGACAGTCCAAGCACTTGGCAAATAGACTTTTTCACGATAAGTAAAAGAGACTTCTCGGCTTATCTGTAACTGTCGTGGTGCCACTAGTAGGAAAGCGGTAAGTTTAATAACTACAAGTGTCTAATCAAAACGGTCTCCAAAGCTCTTATCAATCACGCGCAATAACGGGTTCAAGGTTCAAGGTTCATTTATTTCACACTATTTACACTAAATTAACATAGAGAGAAAAGAATAGTTACAGAAAATTACAAGATAAAAATAATTACAGTAGGTGTTATAAAAATGTGTATGGTGGTCAAAGTAGCGAAGGCTTTCTAGTTGACCACCATCTACGTTTCAATAAACAAAGAAAAGACACTGAGCTTAATCGGGATGTAGTACAAAATACTTGTAGAGCGTAGGACTAATGTACAGAAAAAAAATACTTGTATATAAATTGAGCATGCTAGAGGTATCTAAACAGGACAAGCTTTTAAGTTAGCAAAAGGGGAAAAGAAAGAAAAAGAAAAGAAAATCCAAACAAACAGCAAATAGCAACAGCAGCAGCAACAACAAGCAAAAACAGAAAGAAAAGAACAACACATCATCATCGGCAACAACAATAGCACCGACAACAAAGACAGAAGTATAAGCAGACAATTAATATCATTATTATATTATTGTTATTGGGTTGACAGAGCGAGCGAAGAAATTATTTTAGCGCGTAGTTTTCTAGGGGCTACGGACTAAACAATACTAAACCTTTAAAACTTATAACTTGTTACCTTACCTTATCTTATGTTTTGGGTCTTTGTGTTGACAAAACATGTGTCCTTGACGTTTATTCTGAAACCCTGCTTAACACAGACACTTTGGCGTGTCCCTCTGGTGGCCGTATTAACTCGATTCCACAGTGCATAATTTTATTGTAATCTATGTGCATTATGGTTAGACATTTTTCTTGGCAATTGTATTTGCACAACCATTATATGGTCCAAAGCGCCCATGATCTTGAGATTATTCCTGCATTTACTTGCTTGGGCTCAAATTAACAATTTCAAAAAGTGGCCATGGTGGGATTCATCTCTGTTTGTTAAGCTGTGCAAATTTTCTCGACCCATAAGCTCTTTTTCTCAGCCATATTTCATTTCTTAATTCTTACCGGAAACAAATTCCATACAGGTTGGCAGGTTTCCTAACTGCTTGTTATGGTTAAAAGTTGGTTTGTATAGTTTTCATCTTCCATCATCATATTTCAGATGAATCTAAAGAATCTAAAGGCAGATAAACGTTTGTAGTCCCAGAGGTATCCGGCCGCCTTGTGGCTCATTAAAACGTGCACTTTTCCAATGGAAATTACGAAACCAGGAGCTCAAAGCTTTCGAATCAAAATGCGAAATGCTGAGTTGAGTTTGAAAGGAGCTACAGTTATTTACGCCAGGCTTACAGCCGCTTGGAGCGAGATTGCCCGAGCTATCGCAAAAGTTAGACAGCCTGAAACTGCTCCCACTGGTTCTGCTCTGACCGCTGAGTTGGCCCGGCAGAGAACGAGCGTTACTAAACTGCATGTAAGTGTTGTTTTGAGCAATTGAGCATTTTTACAAAAATAAACTGAGCTTCTCATCATAAACAGAGACAGCTAAATTGTTGTTTTCTGTAGTTGTTTACATTTAATTTCCTCCTTCGTAACAAATGTCTTTTATCGATCGCGAAGCACAGTCAAAATTCCGAAACAAGAATTTGAAAGCCAGCTTACTGTCATCAACCCGTGCTATGTTCTCTGATAAGGCACGCTGTTCCAGCCAATCAGAGCGCGCGTGATATGGATACTTTAATATAAACGATTTTGAAGTATAAGAATTAGAAAATAATATTTGTGCCAAGTTTTGTTTTCGTAGGATTGTTTTTACGCCTCCCGCTATTTTCTTAAAGAAGCGTAAAATTCTGAACATTTTAAGCTGCAAAAGCCGCCATGCATCATAAGCAGATTTCGAACTTGCTTAAATTTTGGCCATAAAATAAATGTTTGCAACTTTAAATTGTTTCAGTTTCTTGAAAAAGTTCACCCAAACGTATGTTTTGGCGAGATAAAAGAAAAATCGATTTTTCGTGAATGTCTCTTCCGATTCTCGACACTCTCAGAAAATCTCTCTTAGAGCGGTTTTCAATTGAGTGTCGTAAAACCAAAACCAAAGTAATCACTCTAGCCAATCACAAAGGACACAGCTAATCAAGAGAACCAATCAAAACACGAAGTAATTACATGCAGCTGACGCAAAGCGCGGGAAAACGCGTACGAGTGAATCAAGATTGGTCTTGGTTTTACTCCTGATTGGATGAAAAAGTGGCGCGAGTTTTTTGAACCAATCGCGCAGCGTAGTAAACGCAAAACCAATTACTTTTCGACACTCAAATGAAAACCGCTCTAACATTTGAATTCTCTTCAGCAAAGTAACTTAAGATCTCGCATATTTCGTATTCTCTTAGGTGTCTGCGGACTGCGGAGTAGCTTAAACAAGAAACCTTAATAGAAACTTGAATCGCTTTTGGCGCAGATTAGATGCAAGCTGAGTCTTGTTCAGACTGACAGTCCAAGCACTTGGCAAATAGACTTTTCACGATTAGCCTGAAAGGAACCTTCTCGGCTTTAATATCTGTAACTGTCGTGGTGCCACTAGTAGGAAAGCGGTAAGTTTAATAACTACGAGTGCCTAAACAAAACGGTCTCAAAGCTCTTATCAATCACGCGCAATAACGGGTTGAGAGAGCGAGCGAAGAAATTATTCTGCGCGTATATTTCTAGGGGCTATGGACTAAACAATACTTATTTGTTACCTTAAAAAAATTAGAAGGTTTAGTCCTGGTCAGTTCGTAGTCCCGTCAAACACGTGTAGAAATTTGTTCGTGTGCAGATTTGCTTGATTTTCTAACCATGCATTTTGAAAGTGAAACTATAAAAATGATAATTTTTACGAGTGGACCGCTGCAACGTTTCAGCCGTTTATTTTTGTAAATTTTGCATACAGTCGGTAGTTAGGCGGAGATGATTGAAATCAAAGCTTGATAATATAATTTTTTTTCCCGTGCCGTTTTTGAATCATAACAACCTGAGGCTGTAATTAATTAAGGGCCCGGTGTTTTTAGCAATTCGCGATCGCACTGTTGCTATAGTACCCTTTTCTGAAATGAAAACTGGGATAACAACCTGTTTATTAATGATGGCGCAGCTTTTTGACATCAAGTGATAAAGAGTGGTTATAATGCCCCATTAAAATCTAAGTACTGGAAACTGTTTTGAGCCACCTTAAGCATCTGTGAGAAAACTGTCGTTCGGTGCCTCTGATTTGACTGTTTGAATAAACATTATGTTTGACTTAGAGTTCAAATAAGCGTCACGTTCTGTTACAAATCTTATGTTTGGGTCTTTCTGTTGACAAAATATGTGTCCTTGACGTTTATTCTGAGACCCTGCTAACAGGGACACTTTGAAGTGTCCCTCTGGTGGCCATATTAATTCGATTCCTGAGTACGTAATTTTATTGTAATATATCTGCATTATGGTTAGACAATTTTCTTGGAAATTGTATTTGCACAACCATTATATGGTCCAAAGCGTCCACGATCTTGAGATCGTTCCCGATGCATTTACTTGCCTTGGCTCAAATTAACACATGCTGTTCAAAAGGTGGTGGGATCCATATCCCTGTATGTTAAGCTGTGCAAATTTTCTCGACCCATAAGCTCTTTTACTCCGCCAAATTTCATTTTCTTAATTCTCACCGGAAACAAATTCCATACAGGATCACCAGTTTCTTAACTGTTTGTTATGGTTAAAAGTTGGTTTGTATAGTTTTCATCATCCATCAGCATATTTCAGATGAATCTAAAGAATCTAAAATCAGTTTTTAGTCCCGGAGAGGAATCCGGCTGCCTTGTGGCTTGAAAGGAAGTACAGATATTTACGGATTACAACCCTTTGGAGCGAGATTGCCCGAGCTATCGTAAACGTTAGACAGACTTTACTGCTCCCACTGGTTCTGCTCTGACCACAGAGGAGAATTTCTAGAGCAAGCTTTGAGCTGCCCACTCGTCGGTTCACTTCGCTGAGATCGCCAGAGAACGAGCGTTACTAGGCTGCCTGTAAGTGTTGTTTTTAGCAATTGAGCATTTTTACAGAAAATAAGCTTCTCATCATAAACAGTTGTTGTTTTCTGTAGTTGTTTTATACTTCTAATTTCCGCTTTCGCAACAAACATGTGTTTTATCGATCCCGAAGTACAGTCAAAATTCCGAAACAAAAATTTGAAACTGATCCAGCTTACTGTCATCAACCCTCGATCTGTTCTTAATATAAACGATTTTTTACTTTAAAGAGTATAAGAATCAGAAACTAATATTTGTGCAAAGTTTTGTTTTCATAGGATTGTTTTTACGCCCCTGCTGTTTTCGCAAAGAAGCATCGAATTCTGAACATTTTGAGCCGCGAAAGCCGCCATTATATGCAGTTTTCGAACTTGCTTAAATTTTGGCCGTAGATAAATCGTTGAAACCTTAAACTGTTTTCCCTTGAATAAGTTCACCCAAACGCATGTTTTGGCGAGATAAACATGATAAAAGAAAAATCGATTTTTCGTGACTGTCTTCTGATTCTCAACACTCTCAGAAACTGATCACTCTTAACATTTGACTTCTCTTCAGCAAAGTAACTTAAGATCTCGGCATATTTCGTATCTTGTAGGTGTCTGCGGACTGCGGATTAGCTAAAACAAGAAACCCTAAATCGCTTGTGGCGCAGTTCAGAGGGAAGAAGTCTTGCTCCAGGCTGACGGTGCATGCAAGCACTTGGCAAACAGACTTTTTCACAATAAGGAAAAGAGCCTTCTCGGCTTTAACATCTGTAACTGTTGTGGTGTTACTAGTAGGAAGGCGGTAAGTTTAATAACTACGAATATCTATAAAACAAAACGGTCTCAAAGCTCTTCATCAATCACACGCGACCTTCAGCCCAAAAATGTCTTGACAAGAACCTAAGTTCTAATGGACGTCAATCATCTCTGCCTCCTTGCCGATTTACCTGAAGGGTCCTGAAGGAAAGTGTGAAACCTTGCAGCGGTCCACTCGTAAAAATCATTATTATACTTTCGCCGGGTATGAACGACTTATTCACTAAATACATTGGCATTAACATCTATAAATGAAGACGTTTGTGGGAATTTTCAACGGTCATTAGCATGGATGACTGAACCCAAGATCAAGCAAATTGCACGCGAGCGAAGACATTATTTCTGTACGTATTTTTCTTGTAGCTACGGACCGCAGGGAGCACACAATCTTGTTGAATAGGAAGAGAGTAAATAAAGGAATAAAAAGAATCAACAGTTTACCATTGTCTCCTGTTGTTCTTACGCGTACTTTGTAGCACTGTAGCGCTAAACTAGTACCTTGGCCTTTCCGCGCTCTGCAATTTTCTTTTTTGCTTGGCATATAATTTTGACAAGGGAGGCAACTCTTTGCTCGAACATTTTGAACGCGATCCGTATATTCGCTCGAATATCTAAATTTCGTTGCTTTCACGAAACCAAACAAACAAAAAACGAACTCGAAAGATTTTTCTACAACTTGGCCGAATTTGTTTTCGAATACCTTTGCGACAGTCGGAAAACTTCTCATTTTCGCAACATGATCGTCCCATTTTACCAGTACCAGTGACGTCAACCAGCGCGCGCTCAAGCTCCCTTCTACCTCTCACACGTGCTTTTTGACACGACAAATCTTCACAAAATCCTTCTCCAGCTTTCAATTTTAAACGCAGAATCTCACGCTTCAGATATTTACCCGCGACCTTTCATTTCCATACGGAGATCGGGCGACTTCGGACGCGCAAGAAAAACTACCAACCTGGGGAGGGGTTTGTAAAGATTTGTAGTGTAATTCGTCGAACGGATGGCGAACAAATCCTCAATGTTACACCGGATGAAATAAACAACACTCGGATTAGTTCCAGAAAACAACTCGGATTTTGTTCAGTTTTAACAACTGCCCGATTCAATCACAACAAATCCAAGATGTTTACGCCTTTGAAAGCAGAATGGAAGGCAGATTAATCAGATCCAGGAAAGCTGAACAAAATTAATATCAAAGACTTGTGACGTCACAAAGAATAAATTCGTGCGATATATGGAAAATATTCGGCTACATCCTAACATGGCCAATCACTGGCGGAACCGGCTTACGCGAAAATCGAGCTGAAAATCTGAGTTTTTTTTTTCTGCATAGCTATCAAACTCCGCACGGCTCTATATCCTTCCGCCTCGACAGGCTCGCGTTTTCGCTCGCGTCTCGTTGGCAATAGTTAGATTAAGCACCGCGAAAACGGCAAACGCTGAACGTCGGCCAGCCGTTTGTCGTTCGTTTGTCGTTCTGTTCAGCTTCCCGAAGACACGGCGGAACTGGGAACTAGGAAATTAACTAGGTACTAGTAACTTAATGTTCCTTGAAAAATCTTTCTCAACTTATTGTTCAAAATATTAATTGAAATACATTACAGTTCAGTGCAGGCCAGGCCCATATTTCTTAATTTTCTTAAGGCAATTGTTCTCGGTCGCCATTCACTGTGACAAGAAAAAATGGATACGGAGAAGTTAATGTATTTTCCGCTTGAATTTGAAACTCTTAGCCTTATAAGCAGTTCATGTAGAAGAAGGATGATAAATGAAGCTTAGCTATAAAGGCATGTGATCAAAATGGAGAAATAGTCGGTTAAAATGGGCTACAAATACTCACGTTTTGACGTTCCCTACAAACGGGAAAAATGTCCTCCTCGAGTAGAAACGGCGACCGGCAAACGGCAAACGCGGGAAATCTCAGGTCACGTGACCCTCTCTGCCGTTCGCGGGAAAAAATATACGCGGTGCTTTAAAATCTCTCTATTATTAACAGATGGAAGCGTTAAGCACGCCTGCACATCGACAAAAAATAAAAAGAAGGAAAAAACATAAGTGTGTGAGTTTTGGGGTAACCCGCATGCTATGATAGCAGAGGGGCTAATTATCGCCCTACTCTCGTAAACAGGGTCAAGTTTTACCTCAGTTGGTGAACAAAATTAAACGTAAATGAAACGTAGTTAACTTTTGGAATGTCATTCATGGAGAAGGAAGCAACTTGAAAACTTTCTTCTCTCAACGAGAAACAACGTACACTTGGAAAGATCGATACAGGTGATCATTATCTAGGGGCAGTACCTAATTAAACTTTAAAAATATTTTGACAAGGAAGCAAACAATTCTGAAATGGCTCCTTCCTTGAACAGCTTCATAACACCGTTTCGGCGGTGAACAAGGCAGTGATGAGGCATTTTTCGCATTTTGACTCAGCAACAGAGGAATTTTCAACTCAGTTGTTTTGCTGAAGCGAGGTGCGATCAAGCGTTCTTTTTTCGGAGGAACGGCGCGTAAGTGTCCTATCTGAACGGCGTTTCAAAACGGTGAGTTTCAAAACGGTGAGCCATGCAAAATTGTGGATAAAATAACGTTTCTTTGGGCTTTTGCTGAAACTTCATTTCGGGTTCCGCAAAAACATTGTAGACTGCAGTCATGCAGTTAACGTTTCCACCCACGGATATCTTTGTACCTCAATACATGTAGTATAGTGCCTAAGAATGACTTTTAGTATGGTGCCGAAGAATGACATAATAGGGACCTTCAGATTGGACTACGAGTACGAGATTGAGTACGAGTGCGGGTTTTGAATTTCAAACCAGTGACGTTTCTAGAGTCCTCGCTCTACATGTTGGTGTTTAGGTAGAGAGAGAAGCTCATGGGATGAGATGGGTCTGTGTCGTGATAATGTGAAGCCTACAAACTAGAACTGAAAAGTCGCTCTCGTACTCAATCTCGTACTCGTAGTCCAATCTGAAGGTCCCTATTAATGGCACGGCGCGGAGACCGTAATCTGCTTTGCGTGTAAGCGGATAGGGTGAAATTAGGCGGATAGAGTGTAAATATATTTAATTGAAATAAAACGTAATGAATATACTAGAGTCGTTAGCTGACTTCTTTTGTATCAATCGGATGCTGCAGTATTGTTATCCAGAAAGGAAAATTTACTGAATGCTCCTGGCAGCTTATTAGCTCTAAAAATTCTTGTGGGAGAAATAAAAATTGCTTTGAAAAGAGCAATAAACCGTTAGGGAGAAGATAGCAACAGCAGTGAACTGTCAAGGTCGTAAAACGACCCTCTTTAAGAGGACCTTAACCTAAAAAAAGATACTCGCTCCACGTTTTAGTTTTAAATATTGTTTAAAGTACTTTAACGTTTACCAGATGTGGGCGAATGGGTTGGTATAGTAAAGTTTTCTGCAAGGAATAAATTATAACTTTTTATCTTCCTTGTTGCAGGACTTCTGTTAATATCAGTGCCGGCTGTTCGAACTGGATATGAAGGCTATAAGCTCGCTGTTTTTGGCAATTCTGGTTTTAGTTGTATTGACCGGTTATGCTACAAGCTTGAAAGCTGGGGGGTAAGTAACTTTGCTTAAAAAAGAAAAAACAGCGCAGCGAGTAACAGTTTGTTGGTTTGATTTTTTTTGGGTGTGGGATACTTACACTGTAAGTATCTCAGACATTGTCATCGGGTAAATGAGCAAAGATTGCATTGCATTCTGGATCCACTTTGGGAAAATAAATTTGCCACTCAGATTGGACATAATGTTTCGGAGCTCAACTCCTATTTTTACAATGATTGATTTAGTTTTCAATTATGGGTAATGTAAAGAGTCAGAATAAAATGCAATTGCTAACGTTTGAATAAATTGGGCAGTCCAGGTCGGAAATTATTATTCTGACGGAACGATTGAGATGTTTGCAGGTTGTTATGGGATGTGCTATGGGTATGTAGGTTTTGGGCAGTATTAAGTCATTCGAGGTCCGTCAGTCGTCGTTTTCTTTTTCCTTTGTAATTTTGTACGAGAAAGCTTATTCTAATTAATATTGTCAAGAGATTAGCAAGGTAAGAGAGTGAATCCCCATATTAGGTCCTCTAAGGTAATTCCTCTTAAGTTACTTTTAGACATTGTTCCCACGTTTTCCGCGGACATAACTCGCGCATTGCGTGGATGTTTTCGTGGGGGATCTGCTTATGTTTCGTTTCGTTTCGTTTCGTTTCAAAGCAAAGGAAAACCTTCAACGCTGTGGGGATGTCTTCTTTGATATTGTGATTACAAGCAAAGGAGCTTCGGTTCTCGGTATGTTTCAAAACTTTGATAGGAGTTTAAATAAGAGACGGACGTCCCCTGCACAGACAATAACAACTGAATGAACGGCAGAGAAATGAGTAGACAAACAGTGCAAAGCAAACAAACGCCCAAACCCAAGCTAACCACAACCTAACAAAAAGATGGTCCTTAGTATTCAACCTACGAATCTCGCGAGAATTTAGACTCATTGTTTGCCTACACAGTCTAAAATATCTCGAACAGAATACGTAAGACAGTCTCAAAATTCAAAACAAAAATTTTAAAAATTGGCCGTCGTATAGTTCATGTTTCCTAGAACATGCAGAACATGGCTATTTCACGTTGTTGTTTTGTGACCTTTTAGTGAACAATTAAGCAATAGACCACAAGTTTCTATAGTTTAGTTAACAATTAAAGAAGCCTGAGCCGACACTGTGATGATAAAACACGACGGGCATTTGAGAACACGAGGGAAATACCCGTCGTGTTTAATCACAGTGTAAAACACGGCTCAGGCTTCTTTATTTGTTAATTATAATATAGATTTTACGCGCGCAAAAGAATAAAACACGCCTTTCCTATGTTTTATACTCTGATAAAACAGGGATTTTTAACCAGGGTCCTATCTATATTATAAATAATGGTAATTGAACTGAGTGGAGTGCAATTTGGTCTGAAATCATACGAGTGATTTCAAAATCGAACGAGTGCGCAGCGCAAGTTCGATTTGAATTCTCAAGTATGATTTCAGACCAGAATTGCACAACCCGAAGTTCAATTGCCACTTTATTAGATCCATTCTGAAATTGCACAATTTAAAAGCCAAATTTGCCAAACAATGGCTTTTTTTGTCTTTCATGTGATTGTTTAGTTAAAAAAAGCCTTGAAATCTGAGTGGTTGTTTTGTTTTACTGTCCCAGTCTCATTGGCTGAGAAAAAGATGCGATTTAGAGCGAAAGATAGTGTGATTCGTGAATAAATCGCACCGCTGGGAGCCAATCACATTGCAAGGATAACCAGTGATTTCAAAATGGATTTAATAAAGGCTGATAAACAACGCGGATGTTGGTAGAACACGAGAAGAATTCATAAATCAGGAGCCGCATAGCCATTGTACTCGTTTCTGTTGCCGTAAAAGTTTGTTTAATTAAACTTCCTAAAACCGAATAAACAGTGAAATAATGAACAGCTAAACGAGCATAAAACAAACGAAAGCATGGCCGAACAAAAAGACGGCTGAGAGTTCAGGAAACATCTCTGTTCTGAAAGACAATCAGAACATATAAAATGTCGTTCCCGCTATTTCGTCTCTCGAGAAAGTCGCTTCAGCTGTCCACGCATCCCGCGAATCCTTAAAAGAACTGAGTACCATGTCTAAAATAACTTAAGGATGTTCGCGCGAAAGTTTTCAACATTGATTTTTTTCCTGAAACTTTTACCACTGTAAGATGATGACTTAGTTATGTCAGAAATGTAAAAAAATGGGAGATCCACAGACTTCGTTTTGGAAAGAACATGCCCGGAACAAAAAACTGGGCCTCGCTAGCGAATAAGGCCAGAGTCTGTAAGCCCCAAAATATTACAATTAGATCTTTGAAGTGAAATGTTCTCTGCCAAATATTGATTATCTGGACCTATTAAGTGAATTTAGTCAACTGATGAGGTTCCATAGTTTCACGCAGCTTGCAGCCACAAGATGACTGGGTTCGATGTCCCGTGAACAGAAATCTTACAATGATTTTTTGTTTATTTTTGGGCAAAGTGGATAAATTTGTAAATAAAATCTCTTTGTGGAAAGAAAAGTAGGGTCGCCGAATGTCCAAGACCCTTAAATCCAGGGAATTTTTGTTACTCGGCGTGCGCTCTCTTGCATGACTTGGCGTATGAATTTGCGTGCGCAATAAGGATGCGCAGAAACAACTATATGAGGGATTCACTCTCTTACCTTGATAATCTCTTGAAACTGTGTATTGGTCAGTTGTACCCTTTCCTCGGGGTCTTGTGCTACTGTATTAGATGAGGAATAGGTTTCCACATATTTTTTGAACACATCTAAAGGGTGGTTTTTTAGTGGTTTTTCGTATCGTACTGGGGTACGCGTATAGCACTGGTTAGTGCTTAGAGACAACAGCTGTAATTCCATAGTTCTGAATTTTGGTACATTAGGATACATTGTAGTTACACATTGTATGTCTCGATCTTGTTAGTGTAGTCAGAATGAGCAGCCCATCATCTGGAGAGGATGCAACGAAATTAAGCCACCCATTTCTCACGAAATCTCTTCTGACCAACTTCCACCACTTTCAGTCATATTACTTTGTCGTTTGATCTTATTTCAGAATAAGGTTATCTTGTGTTTACCTCAATCGTTCACGTGGACACTGGAATGTCACATCATCGGCCACCTAAATTGTTCAGCCCAAAATATTACCATATTAACTGTTCTTGCACTTAAAAATACTGGCATTAAAGTGGTACTACGATCAAAAAAATCATTTCCATTTTTCTTCCGATTTTGAACACCCAACTGGCCAAATTTTGAGCTTTGGGTTTTATCCGAAGGCTGTTTATTTTGAGTGTAAGTTTTGGATTTCACGATCCGCCATTACTTACGTTCAAAACTGACCGATAGGACATCAGAGGGGTGGATCTAGAGAAAATGACGTCATTTACTCACTAGCTTAACATTTCAGTGTGTAAACGCAATTTATTATATATGCAAAACACGGGTT
>Ga0126343_10000869_pt1 | contig 12927 bp, 8 predicted proteins | sample Cyp2metagenome_FD_92531 | JGI IMG/M metagenome (GOLD analysis project Ga0126343, IMG submission 92531) | Coral microbial communities from Lord Howe Island, Old Settlement Bay, Australia - Cyphastrea 2 metagenome | ecosystem: Host-associated > Invertebrates > Cnidaria > Coral ... | reverse complement strand
TCCAAGTTCATCGAGGTGACCAAACTGAAGGATCTCACATCCCAGGAGACCATTGGAGTCCTAAAAGAACATTTCAGTCGACATGGTATCCCAGCAAAACTAGTCACTGACTGCGGCAGCCAGAACACAAGCAAAGAATTCGAGACCTTTGCTAAAAGTTACAGCTTTAAACATGTGATAGTAAGCCCAAAGGACCCCAAGGCGAATGGAGAGGCGGAAGCCGCGGTCAAAACAGTGAAGTCTTTATGGAGAAAGAACATAGACAAGAGAAAAGCACTCCTACACAGCAAAAAAAGTCGAGTAACCTTAACCCAAAATATTGAGTAAAACGTTGAATCCACAATAACTCCATATACTGGGTAAACTGAACCTTGCGTGATGAGTAAACTATACTAAAGGATATGAGTAGACATTACTCACGTGTGAGTAGAACTACCCACATGTGAGTAAATATCACTCAATGTAGTGAGTATATGTTACTCATTTGTGAGTAAAATAACTCGCATATGAGTAAACTTTACTCACGATACTGCTTAAAAGAGCTTGGGCAAAATGAATCCACAGTGACTCATTATTTTGAATAAAGTGACAGTTTACTCAATGGATGAGTAAAAACTACTCAGTATAGAAGGTAAAAAACACGCACAAGAATCACATCTTTGATAATTAACTTGTTTAATAAATAAAACTGCAGTTACCAACAACAGGAAAGTGTTACTGCTCTTACATGTAGGACTGAGTCAATTAATCCTCCTCCTTTACATTTAACTTAAAAGTCTATCTGAATTTAAATGTAATCTGCATGGTCTCACTGAACATCAATTACAACTGAAACTTTTTGCTTTAACAATATTGAGGCTTATTAGTCCCATAGCCAGTACGACAGCAAAAAGGAAAACAATAATTAATAGTACAACTGATCTCATTTTTTCAACATGTTGTCAATTTCGTTAACTAATGTGATGACAGATCTTGGCAGTTTCTGTCCATCATGCACGTTCAAAATACATTTTTGTCAATATAAAAACAAGTTCTTTAACCCAGCAGGGTAATTGAACATAAAAACATAATAGCTGGCCAGGAGGCCACATGCTGCTTCTACAAGGCTGCCAGAAAATGAACATAAAAGCTGGTTTTCAGCAGCCAAGTGTATTTCTGAAGGAGAGTCAATGGTTCCTTCAACTATTATGAAGGGAAATGGCTTTTCTTTGGCACTAGCCACTTGCTTTGCAGTCATGCCCTCATCCTACAAGATAAAATATTTCAGAAGGAGTGTGAAAGTCATGAAGTAATATTTAAACAATACATCGATATAATAATTTATGACTTAAAGCGAATTTGCAATAGCACCTCCGCTCTTCATCCTCTCTGGATTTGGGGGGCAACGGGATGGAGGAGGGAGGAATACTGGAAAACCCTGAGCACAGGCCTATCATCTCTCCTCTTCATTAAAATTATTGTAAATATTTAAGCTTTCTATAAATATCAGATTTTGCAGCTGTATGTTTGAAGTGCTTACAGAAATACTTTGCATTGTTTAAGTTTGTTTTTATGTGGTTTTTTTTTTTTTTTTCACCCTTTGGGTTGTCCAAGAGTTGCCTTGTGGGTTTCAGTTACTGCCTAAATCTTAATTACTATGTTTGGAACTTCTAGATGGAAGAACTGAGAGCTCCCAGTCTTCAAGAGATTGGTTTTCAAACTACATGTCTAGTCTGGTCCTAATTTGAGACCAATCACCTCACAATTTGTTTTTTAACACTAGCTGAGTTGTATCAAATGAGGTTTTAAATTTGCTGATTTAAACTATTTCTACCAGTAGCTGGGACAATTTATTCAATTTTCACTGAAATTTCCCAAAATTCCTGCCTGCATAGAAACAAACTTAAACCAAATAATGCAAAAACACTTTTACATGTACTGCAGCAATTAATCTCAAATACATGATAGCCTATAAACACCAATTTTAGGAAGCTCAAATATTTACAACACTTTTAATAATAATATGGCAGAGGCTGTTAATTACCACACAAACAGAGGATAAGCCTACTATGCTCTGAGAATTCAGACTATTAGACTAGAGCAACACTGGGCATATGATTACCTCTCATGGGAAGTGAGCCCCCTTAGCATTGCACTAAACCTTCTCCCAAAGGAAGAACAAATTGACATTTAGCTTTGGCTATTAATCATTAAACCCTTGAGCTAATACAATACTTGGTCATTTACTTACAGGAATTAAGTAAACAAAGTCCTGCTGCTGAGATAATCCTTCTTTTGCAGCTGGTTTTAATAAAAATGGAAGGACTGCCATGGCAACGTCTGCTTTTTCATCTAAAAAAAATAGGAACATAAAAAAATAAACACATATATGAAGACCATGGGAGGTTACACTATCGACAGTTACGTAAGCATCAAAAGACATCAGAATGACTCAAGATCAAAGAGCTCTGTGAGCCCTGAAAGGATTTCTTACACATAATTTAGCTTTTGATTTGTGGCATACATTTAGAAAATATAAGCAGCAGCTGTGTTTCTGTTTAAATTAATATTTTAATTTCTCATTCTTGATGTCTTTTTTCAGTGGTCAATTACACTATACGAACTGGGTCTACAATTTTGTAGTTATGATTGCTAAAATCTACATGTATCTTTTGCTTCTACTTTCAGATTTCTTGGGATTCTAAAAATTCATAATAATGAAAGGTACCTGTAAGGAATAGGACACATTAAATGCATTTGTCATGTATTATGCTCCTCTTACCTGGAGTATTATCTGCATCATCATCATCATTGCAATCATCATTTGATTCTCCCTTCAACAATTTTAAATGCTGTTGCATTCCACTCTTTTTTTTCTTTCTTTGCTCTTTGCCATTTCAATAAGTTGTTCTGCAACTTGAGTGAAGTTGCATCTAAAAGTGTCTAAAATGCTGGCATTCACTCCCAATATCCTCTCAAATTCTGCAATGATCTAAACGAAATACTAACAATCAGTGGTTTAATATCACAAATACAATTTGCCAACCACAGTGAAAGAATAAGGAAAAGTGAAGAAAGGAATTAAGCCCAGAAAAAATTTACAAAAGTAATGCCTCCAAGACAAAAACAAGGAACCAAAACAAACCTTACAATGAGCAGATCACACCAAAATCAAGCAGTCAACCATTACTGGCATGACAATGTGAAATTATAATCTAGTTAGGACATTCATGATGTAGTCATTGGCTGTATCAGCTAGCTTCCCTGTGGTTCTAATATTGAAACCAAAACCTCCTATATCTCCAGCTTGGAACATTTAAGATGTTAAAAATGATAACTATTTACCGTTATTACTTGCTAATTGCCTGCTAAATCACACAATACACTTAAGCATACATAACCTGTTTGAAATTAAATAAGGCAGGGTACTCTGCTCTCACTTCAGTAAGTGGTACTTTTTTGTTCATAAGTTTTCTTCTGTCTGGGAAGGTGAGTGTCATGCGATCTTCCACTTTCTTTATGTCTGGCACTCTCCGCATGTGCTCATTCTGTAACCACTCTTTGTGTCTTTTCATAGAGAGCTCATCCTCCCCCTCTGGAAATGGTGGCTCCCAGTTAATTCCACCCCATCTCAACTTCAGTGCAACAGGTTGTACTTCAGACCCCTTAGTTTTTCTCCTCTTGTGAAGGATAACTTCAGGGTCATCAGTATTGGCTTTCCGCTCATTCCTAAACTTGTCATACAACTGGGCAAACCAGGAGTCCTGAAATTTGAATTTAAAACTTAAAAATATGTTTTCACCAGTAACAGGTAAGAGCTTTTGAACTAATTGTTGCAAAGGTAGCTAAGGCAATTTTAACTGGCTGTTTGTGAAATGAGACTTTGCTACCTGATATCATTTTTGTTCATTCCAATGATAAAAATTAGACATCCTCAATAATAAGATTTTTTCCTAACCTAACAATGCATTCTTTCTGAGTCTCTGTCAGTTAGGGCAATGTTTGAAAGCCAATGCAATGCTTACTCCTTATAGGGACAATATTGCTGAATGTTACCCAGGTTTAAAACTAGATGCGTAAGTAGGACTCTCTCAAATACCGAAATTGTCTCAAGTATTGATTTTTTTTTTATGAATATTGTTTCTTAACTGTAGCTTGCTACACTCAACTTACATATCCAGTCCCAACAGATTTGTCCTTAAGGAATGGATACGTCTTTACAATGAGCTGGGACATTTCTAGCAGCTGATTTTTTGTTGGATATCTGAAATAAGGCCATTAAAATTAAAAAAAAAAATGGTGAAAAAAAATTACATGTAATTACCCATAGTTCATTTTGTGCAATAAAATTTACCCTTGACTGGCAATAACACCATTTGCTTGATCTACTTCAGTTGTGAACACTTTCACATTATTTCTATGGTCTGTAAGAGTAAAGACTGTTTATTGGCTAGGTTGACATTTGGTTTGGAAAATTATTGACAGGGCCATAAGCCTTATATCAAGCCCCACCTATGTATGTGGTACCTCTAATAAGCAGGTTCAGTGAAACCACTTTTGTTCTCGATGGGAAAATAATGCACAAAGGAAATGAAGAAAAAAAAATCAGTTAATTGCCCAGAGAATTTAAGACTGAAAAGGGGATGAAAGCCTTTTGGCTTTGCTAAGAGAATTAGAGGTACCATGCACTGTATAAGTGGATTTAAAAATTAACTTTTACTTACAGGGTGAATCTTGAAAAGTGCTCATATATTCGGGAAATGAAGCTTTTCCTAAGTTTCCGTGTAAGTTTTGATCCATCTTTTTCCTGCAAAAGTTTTGCCACCTCTGGCCTATAATTAGTGGGCAAATCAATTCTTGCAGGCCAAGGGAGTTTTGCATTAAAAACAACAGTTTGATGAGTGCTCACTTGAGCTGTGCTGGCAACTGGTCGCTTCCTTAAACAAAAGTAAGAGGACATAAGTCACCTACATGCTTTTGGTTTGTAAGTTTATTCATTAAAATTAACTTAAATACATGCAACTGATGTTCTCTCATAGGAAAAGCATCAATGATATGATATAATTAGTAGCAAGAACTAAAAGAAAACTGTAACTTAATAGACTAAGGTACTGGCAGTTATACATGGATACTCATAAACTGCACCTTTCTAGCAAATAATAATGGTGCAGTTCAAATTTACTGTCAAGAAAATGCTTCCTTTAAATGTATTCCCTTACAAGTAGATTCATTATAACGTAAGGAGTGTGCACATGTATGGTTGGCAACTGAGCCAAACTATTCTACAGGGAAATGTAACATAATACGACAGAACTCGGATAAAGTGCACCTACTTGAAACAGGCTTAAGACAATGTTTCGCTAGTTCTTTTAATGGACGATACTTGGTATACTTATAGATACTTGCTATCATTACCCCAAAGGAATACATGTCACTCAGGACTGATTGAGCATGAGATCCTTCAATAACCTCAGGTGCAATATGACAATGTCCCCTATAGTACTTACCCTTTTCTTCCTCTGTTAGGATTTTTTTTCTTGCTTCAGAAATTAAACAAGCCTTTCCAAAATCAATAAGTATTGGTGAGAAAAAGCTCTTGGAACTGCATGTAATAACTACATTATCATTTTTTATGTCATTGTGAATTATTTGCTTATTGTGTAGGTAATTAAGGCAGTCACTAAGCTGTGTTAAAATATAAAACCAGTTTTCTAAGCCATTTATTGACACCTTTGCCTCTTGTTTCATTGCAGTTTTTAATGTCACTGGCTTAAAACTTGTGTCACCGTAAAACTGAGTGACAATGAAAAATGGTTTGCTATTATTGTTCATCCCATATATTAATAGGAGATTAATATGACAACACTGTTGTAAATATGATGCCTCTTTTTCTACCAGTTTTGCTGCAACAGAGGTTTCAAAATACTTAACAGCCACTGGAGATGATCTAAATTGTTTCAGGAAGACAGTACCAAACCTCCCTTTACTAAGTTCAACAGGAGAAGCGTCAGCATCTTCTAGCAAAGAGGGATCTATTTTCAAAATTTCTCTAGACTTATCAGCGATTTGCCCTTTGGAAATGCTTTGATGGCAGCCTCGAAAAATCAACGTAGAATTTTTAATCTTATCTTTCTCCTTTTCAGATGCTCTCCACATCTCAAAATATTTTTCTTTTATAGCTGCTTCTATATTAAACTTTTTGGTGAGGGATTCATTCTCCTCCCGAAGGTCTTGCATAACTGCAGTTAGTCCTTGTTTCAAAAGCCTTTTTTCTTCCCTCTTTCGTTTGTTCCGTGCTAAACGCTGTCTCCTTCTACTTTCCAGTGAGTGTTTAGATGATTTCTTCTTTCTGAAATTCATGAAGTATAAATTTATACATGTCCCCTTTGATGAGCGGCATACAGTACTTGATGTAGTCACTCAAAAGGGGTGTCAGTAAAAGGCGGCATAATAAGATATAACCACCTAACATGACAACAGCTTCTGCATCAAGATAAATTTATACACCTTGTATTATGGCCTTACAGCCCTCACTGACAAGCGTTGAGTTACACTCGAGTGAGTTGTTGGTTAAAAGCGGCTAATAATGCCACCCTACTCAACAGCTGTTGTACAGCACTGTAAAAACATAAGACATAAGGCTCTGGCTGGGCATGAGTCAGAAAGTATTTTTTTAAGTTGGCTTAAATTAGCTTTTCAGAGTTCAATTTGCTAGTGAACAGAAAAAATGCGGTTTGTAACTTTTGGCATTGAATGCCATTCCATGTAAAATTTATTTTATGATTGTACACCCATCTTTATTTACTTCAATGAGGATAAAATTGAAATAACTGATAGTTAGAGTTATCTTGGGGTCAGGTTTTCAACAAACTGAAGTTTTAAATAGAGCAAATTCATCTTAAAAGAGAAAACCAGAAGATGAAATTTTTTCAACCAATGGATGTTACCAGCAAAATATTCAATTCCTTATATTTTCCAATTCTAATGTATGTCTGTCAACTCTAAGGTTTGCAACATTTACAACAATTAATACAATTCATGGGATAAAGATACACAAGAAATAACTGCCATTTTGGATACAACTAGAAAATCAACCAGAAGACAGCGTTGCAAAACAAAAAACAAGAAAAGCATTATGCTAAAAGTAACCGACCTCGACATGCATTAAACTTATCTGAAAATAGCTTTCTGTCTTCTATTTCTCCAGTACAATTAGCGTTTATAAAGAAATGTCTCAGCATTAATTAAACTTGATGAAACACAACAAGAAGTTGATGTTTTATTGAATGCTCAGAACTGATTATTGTAAAGCTGAATTTTTGAATACAATTACAATACTACAGATTGAAACTGGCAGACATATAATTCCCAAAACCCCAGAAAATCTTATTTTAAATTATTGTATCTTAGTTAGGTTTTTAACTTTCATATATTTATGTCTATTTCTTTTCTTAGTTGTAATACATTTTAGGAAATACCAACTTTCCAGAGTTACATGGCACATACCTTGGATTTTGCGAAGCCTGCGGCTCTTTTGTTTGCTCTTCAAGATTGGCGGGGTTTTCAGGCGTGATTGCAGTGGGCGTATGCATATGCCTGGAGTCATTTGAACTTTTTTCTTTCGTCAACAGCTTTAGAAATTTCATCCTGTGCCCCATGACTGGTATAAGCTTTTCGCAAGCCCTTTCAGTAAGGCACATAAGTGCGTCCCCGTCTATCATGTTTTCTGCGAATACATTAAAGCTTGGAGTAAGATTTCTTCTCTGGGGTAATGAGAATACTACAATCAGCAGTTTTCCCGCCACTTTATGCCGGTCACGCGGTTTATGCAAATCAATTGAAACAGTGAAACTCTTTTCTGGCTCTTCTGCTGCTAAGAACTAAACAAAAAATCGTACTACATGAACAGAAGCTCCAACGATGAAAGAGCTGCGTCGTACTCCTTACAAAACGACAAGGACACTTCACAGAATGATGTTGACATCGGGGAAGCAATGGTCTCTTAAGCTACACAAAACACTAATCGACAAACAATGCACTTTTGCACTCAAGCAGTTCTCTATTCACTTACCGTGAAAAACAGATGCATATTCACCAAAGCCGTTGTCATTCAGCCATGACCGTAGCTCATCAACTGATTTGTGTTCCATAGCTCTTTGATGGTTGAAAGGGATTAAAGATCGAGAATACCAACAGATTGTGAACCTCGCAGCTTGAAAGTTAAGCGCAAAAGAGACCGCACTGATTACTGTTCAAAGACTTATTATTTTATCGTTTAGCGCGCTTTTCTGTGCAATCCATTGGCTTGAAAAACCATGCGATGTTTGTTTAAATCGTCATGTGAGTTTTCACGTGAGTGCTATGCTTCACGTGAAGCATGTGAAGTTGCTTCGATTTCGCGCTAAAATTTGTAAAACGCGCGAACGAATGAATGTGCTGCTCAGCGGCAGGGTTCACGAGCTGCTTCTCTCAACTACTGAAGGCGCACTGATGGCGATTTTATTGATGTATTCGTGTACGTTTTGCTCTGGCTTTCTAGGGCATTCTTTTAAGAAGCTTCTTAGCCACATCAAATTTATTCATAGTCACGAACCTAATTTCGCCATAACATGCGGTGATTGTGGCCAATCTTTTCGAAAATTCAATTCCTTCAAGACTCACATCAGAAGAGAGCGGGCAAAGAGAGCACTAGCCGAACATCCTGAAGAAGCTGTCACCGAAATTGACGATAATGAAGTTGACAATGACAGTGAGCAAGACCCTGATGAAGAGCGAGGAAACGAGAACTACATCGGTGACGTCACGAAGTTTTTAGCCTTGATTATTTTAAAAACTAAGGAAGAAAACCAACTCAGTCAACAAACTATTGATGCAATTCTTGGAAACACGGAGGATGTTGTTGAAAGCAGCGTTCAGTGCCTCAAGGATAAAATAAGGGAGTGTTTCGCGAAAAATGACATAGAAGTCGAGGCCGTGGATGGTTTAGGTGATATACTCGAAGAACCATGCGTCTTTTCAAGGGCCAAGGAACCACTGGCAAATGAATATCTTCAGGTCAAGTACTTTCTGGAAAACTTTGATTTAGTGGTAAGTTTATCAACTACCGGTATCCAATCCATAGCATTTGCATTGTTTCTTTCACAATTGCTCTGATTAATAATTATGGAGGGAAAACTCATTCTCACACTGCTCAAGTTTCCAGATTGAGCGAGAGTGTAATACATGTATATATATCGTATGATATGCAATCAGTTTGCCTGGGCTCAGTTGAGTCACTTCACTGTCTGCTAATATAAAGTATTAGTATCACCCAACTAGTGGACTAATGCAAATCCTGCATTTTGATTGGCTACGCCACTAGAGGTCTATTGGTAATAGTTGTCGAGTAGCGAAATTGGCGCGCCGAGCATGGCACTTTCTTACTCCCAACTAAATTTTTCTTCAACTTGCATTTGCTAACTTTATTATTGCCTTTTCTGCTCGACAAGTTGGGTGATAATAAAACAATAATAGACCCTTTGCCCTCAAGGGCCACGGGTCAATAGCCCATTCAACTTTGCCTCGTGGGCTATTAGCCCATAGCCCTTACGGGCTACAGTTCTAATTGTTAAATATCTCTTGATCGACTTGATGACAGACACTTCATGGCATTTGCTGATATGTATGATAGGTAGTTGTCTGTTATGTGATGACCAACAAGCTGACGGCCAGAAGTGATAACCATCAACATGTTGACCAACTCACTTACTTGCTTACTTATCCTCTTTATCTCTTGTGGGTCATAGACTTATTGGCCAAGAGTCTGCTGTGTTGACTGATACATGTATATTCTTTGTTTAAAAACTATACTGCCTAGGAGCCACAAGAGATAGTCTTGAGTCAGCACACTGAGTACCGTACTATCAGAGGTCGTCAAAAATTAAGGATTGTCAAGGAAACATTTCAATATATTCCTATATTGAAAACCCTCCAAGGTCTACTCAATCAGCCAGATATACTTGCAGAGGTACATGATCAATGAATATTAATAATGCTATTAATAATTTAGTAGTAATCAAAAGTTAGAGTAGTGCATTCAAGCCTGTACTTTTCATGTTTGGTTTACTTTGGTGGTGTTTAAATGGCTCAATCGAAAAATAAGTTTGCTCGAATGACAGATATCTATCTGCATGTGAAGTTGAACCAGCCATGAATAGATTATAGCCTGCAGCAAAAGTGTTTTTAATTATTAACTTGTTCTTGTTTTGACCGATGAAATAGGCTTGCAAGACAGCATGTTGCTAAATGGTTTCTATTTGTTTTATATTGCTCAAATTTACATCTTGTTTTCACAAATGAAAAGAAGTATCAACCATTTTGACCTCAAAACAGTGCCTTTTGGCCATTTCACAGCACAGAAAGTTTGTTTTCTGACAACCACTCATGGCCACAACAAAATGGCCGAGCTACAAATTGGAACATTTATTTTCTGACCAGAGGCTAAACCAATAAGGGTCAACATAACCATTAGCTGAGCTTCATGGAAGATTCGATTTCTTATCACAAGTCAGTTACCAATTTACAAAACATATTTACTCCTGATGATGCAAGCCTTAGTTACTTGTTGTCAAAGGTGAGGGCTAGACTTTATGAAAGAACCTTGGGGCCAGCTGGCTCCTAAGTTTTCAGATTTAGTTGCCATTAAAAGTAGTTTAGTTTCAACCTGTTTATGATAATTTTTTTTTTTTTTTTTGTCCTTTAAGGTAAGAAATCCCCACTATAGTACAGATGGTCTATTGAGAGATTTTTGTGATGGTGAAGATTTTAAAAGACATTTGCTCTTTGGGCAAGACCCACAGGCTCTTATTCTGCACTGCTACTATGATGAGTTACTAATCCTCTTGGATCCTCTTGGATCAAAGACAAAGAAGCATAAAATAGGTACTTAAATGATAAATTTAATTTTTAAACTGTAACAAACGCCTTTATGAAGGACACAATTTTTGTCTTCAATGACTTGCTATTTCTAAAGATTAATGCTTGTTACAGTCATTTAAGTTATCAAGAATATCCTATGTTGTAAATAAAAACATACTTAGAGAGTATCTACACATACATTTTTACTGTTTTTTTTTTAATATTTTATCCACTATCAGTTATATTATTGTTGATTTTATAGGGGCATTCTACTTCAACCTTGGAAATCTTCGTCCACAGTTCCGCTCAGTAGTAAACATGATTCAGCTGGTGGCACTTTGTCCAGTTCCGTACATAAACAAATATGGGATGAACAAAATACTTCAGCCATTCATGAGGGATATAACTCTTCTTGAGTCTGTGAGTAGCACTTCAAAATTCTAAAAGTAGCCTTTTAGGCAAAACTTGGTAGTTTTAAAATAAGTATCACTTGAGCACAGCAAGGTCTGTACATGAAAGACTGTGGAACAATATTCTATGGTATTCTCCTGAGTAAATTTTACTAATATCAGATTCACTGAATGTCTAAAATAATCACTAAAAAGGATTTTATTAAATAAAAGCAGAATGCAGAAAGAATTTGAAATGAAAATATTTCAGACTGAGCAGTAATGTTGGGTATTTCAGTCGAGCAAGATTTCCTTAATGGTTTTTCCAAACCTGTTGTAATTACAAGAGGTTTTGATGCAAGTCAACTGTCTTCGTTTTGCAAGCCATCACAGTGGTTCATTCAGATTCACTCAGGGCAATACCTTGTGTGATACTAAAAACATTTTTTAAAAGGGACCAGTCTGAGTTGTAACTTAGTTAGTGACCCTCTGACTACTGTTGAGTCGCGTGCCATTTGATAGCTTTTCACTGACTGTTAAATGAAACCATTTATCGAAAATAAATGTTTAAGTACTATAGTGTAATGTGTCATCATTGATATGCATGCAGCTGCATAAGAAAGGTTTTACATATATTATTATCGTCTGTTCTGCAGGAAATTGGTGTAGAGATCAAAATAGATGAGCAAGATAACATCTTTAGGGGAAGCATTGGACCCTTTGCTTCAGACAACCTTGGGGCACACTCTATTGGTGGATTTATAGAAGGATTTAATTCCTTGAGAGTTTGCAGAGTCTGCATGGGTACAAGCAATGATATTAACACAAAGGTATATATTATATTGTGACATAATTATACTTGCCATTGATTCCAGGATAATTTGTAACAAATACCTCTTTCAAAATGATGTTCATTTCTGGAATGTTTTACAATCAAACCCATGCAAAGAGTATTTTTGTTGTTTTTAAAATCATGAACAATTACTAATGTATGATAAGTTTGAATTGCAGAATAAGTTAAAATTAACTTGTATGATATATACTTACACCTTTTATACATTTATGCTTAAAACAGTTCACTGAAAACCAGTATCAACTGCGAACAAGAGCAGGCCACAACAGACACTGCCAGCTGGTGGAAAATGATAAAACTTTGTCTACAACTTATGGAGTGAAAAAGGTGTCCCTCCTTAATCAGTCCCGTTTTTTCCATGTGATAGATGGACTTGACCTTGATGTCATGCACGACCAACTTGAAGGGGTGCTGCCCCTTGAGATTAAGTTGTTGCTGCAAAAGTTTATTTCAGTGGAAAAGTTCTTCACACTTGACGACCTCAACACAAGAATAGCTACTTTTGGTTATCCTGTGGTTGATAAAAGCAATAAGCCAAGTGCTATAAAACAGCAGGCGTTATCTTCTGATTCTGCTAGTTTAAGTCAGTCAGTTATGTCTAATACATGTATCTGGCAATATATGTGAAAGGTCTTGAATACAATGTTGGTGTGATTTTGTTGGTGGCACAGGGGCGGATCCGGGATTTTTGTTAGGAGGGGGTGCACCTCTAAGGAATGACGTCACTATCCAGGATTTTTCTTAGGAGGGGGTGCACCTCTAAGGAATGATGTCACTGACCGGTGAGGTAAACAAATTTTAAAGGCCTAT
>Ga0126343_10000868_pt1:10000-12930 | contig 12930 bp, 7 predicted proteins | sample Cyp2metagenome_FD_92531 | JGI IMG/M metagenome (GOLD analysis project Ga0126343, IMG submission 92531) | Coral microbial communities from Lord Howe Island, Old Settlement Bay, Australia - Cyphastrea 2 metagenome | ecosystem: Host-associated > Invertebrates > Cnidaria > Coral ... | reverse complement strand
CCCAAAACCCACGCAAGGCCAGGGCCAAACCTGCATGCATCTGATAGACGTGTATTGGAAGCCAGCAGACTGCAAACACTACCACAACAATGATGAGCATTCGGATGACTTTTTTCTTGGGGACTTTCTGTTCTCGTTCATTTTCACTTACGTTATGATCCACAGGCACTTCATGGAGCCACAGTTTTCGAGCAACTTGGATGTACAGAACTGAGATGACCACGAAGGGAAGGAGGAAGCCGACGACAAAAAATATGGCACAGAAGGGCAAAAGTAGAGAAATCTCAAGGTAACATCTGCCCTGGTATTTGATTGCAACTGGTATGATCGACATCGAGGCCATAGATGAGATCCAAATAATCGGCGTGATGATCTTGGGCTTCCTGAACCAAATGCTCCGCCGGAAAGGGTGCACAACAGCAAAGTATCGATCAAATGCCATCACAGTAAGGCTAAAAATGGAGGCGAGAAACGAAACACGAATGACATAGTAGAGAAACCTGCAGTGAAAAACCTGCAAGAAAAGGCTCCCATAGACATAAAGGCTAGCGATGTTGAAAGGCATCTGAAACACAACAATCAGCAAATCAGCCACTGCCATGTTAACAAACAAGAAACTTGTCACATTTCTTGCTCCAGGTTTTCTCCACACGATGTAGATCAGCAGTGTGTTGCCTGCCAAACCGACGATCAAGGTTATCACATAAAGTACAGTCATAGACACTCTGATGATGTCGTCGTCTGTCATGTTCTGTGAATTGAACAAAACAACTTTAAGTTTTAGGAAGGCCTACGGTAAGACGTATTGAATCATATTGACAAACTCACACACGTAGAAGTACTTTCAAAGTTAAGGAACTTCTTAAAAATATGAAAGCGTTTTAAGGTATAAAAACACACAATAAGTAGTTTTACAGTACTTGTATCTTATTAGTAGTAGAATAAGAACCGTGCCGTATTGTAAGTAGAGTAAATTTTGTACCATAATGTAAGTAGAGAGTATTGTATCCTGTCGTAAGTAAGGAAAGAGTTGTATTGTTCTGTAAGTAGAATAAAATATTTTATAAAAAAAGTGAGCTGCTACGCGCGCTCTCATTGGTCGATAGCTGTGTTTAGATGAGAGTATGTAAACACGGTTCAGACGTTTTAGATTCGCGCGTACTTTTGAGAATTATTTAATTAAAGCAATAGAGCGCTTTTTCGGTGTTTACGTAGCCTCATCTAAGCACTCGAGGGCTGGAAGAATTCCCCAAAAGTTATGCAAACCCTCGACTACGTCTCGAATTCTTTCAACCCTCCAGTGGTGTCCAGATGAAGCAATGTAAACACGGGAAAAGAGCTCTATTGATTAAGTATTGTATTGTAAGAAGAGTGAGTATTTTCTGAAAGTAATGTAATTACTGCTTTCTACAATTATATAAAATAAAGTTTCTACAGTAGTTTTGAAATTGTAGTTTTTACTCAATTCCACTGGGGGTGGTTGGCTATTTATCTCGTTACTACAATCCCCTCGATTCATTTCCGCTTACCTCCTAAGAAAAAGTATTTAAACATCGGTTCATATTCCTGCTAATCATGTCATGTACTTCCGATACTCAGAGTCGATATCTTTGCAGCTTGATCAGAAATTGTTACGCTTATGCCATGAAGGCAAACATTGTAAACAAGATCCCTATTTGCGGTCGAGGCGGGTTTAAACACTCATATTTTACAGAGTGCCTTGGTTCACTAGCGTGTTTTCCACCCAAATTTATACCGAAAGCCGGTTAAACATTTCATCATTTACTAGGTCTCACCAGCTCTCTAAATGCTTGAGTCAGTTACATCTGAGCATAATTTATTGTCTTTGGAAAGTTGTATGCTAAGGATACTAACAGGTAAAGTGTGAAGAAATAACGCAACAAAAACGCAAAACCCGACGACCGCGATCTAATTAACCGCCAGACAAATGCCAATGCACCCGCAAATATGTTCTTTAAAATTGGCTTAAGCCACCAAACCACCAGAGTATAATAGGCCCTCCCAGTCATTGATAATAAGTACAAGGGACTTTTTTCTTGTGGTTTATTGCTTTAAGACGTTCAAGAGCTTGTTTTTACGCAAGTTATTTCCCTTACTCTTTTTCGTGTCTTTTATGCTCGGTTTACCTTTCCTAAATCAGGCAAAATCGGAAATGCTATGGCTCGGCTCCATGCGTCATAGGAAAGACGCAATTTGCAACTTCCAAATTAGCGATGATCCTGTTTACGCGCTCGGAGTTCATTTTACTTACGATTTTGAAGTGTCTCAGAAGAAAACTTTCTTCGAAAAATTAGGATTCCTACAGAAAACCTTAAGTGTCTGGTCCCGAAGAGACCTATCTATATACGATAGAATAAATATTGTCAAAACTTTAGCCCTCTCAAAAGCCAGAACCTGATGGTAATTTCAGGACATATAAGCGATAGACCGAGTAGGTTCGTCGTGTCTTTAAATTTTGACAACAAATGAACAGAAACCAAGATCTTAAGTGACAGTTATATTTCGGTATAAACTATACCAATGCATTCAAAATCAGGAGCTCAAATAGTTACAAAAGGTACACTCAAGAGAACAGGCAAAGTTCCCTGCTGGATTATAATCCAGATCAGCGCTTGATGTGGAAGGCCTCATAATAGCAGGTTCAAATTGTCATCATAATCTAACACTGTGGTGTTATTCTGAACTACATTGATTGCGTTTTCTTTGTTGCCGGAAATAGTTGGTGCGATGATGTTATTTAAAGTATCTGGTAAATTGAGTAAATTATGGATCAAGGCTAAATGTCCGCACATGCGTAGATGTTTGTAAATAGCACTCTCTTTATCAGTTACAGCGTGTTCACGTGTTCGGGTGAGAAGGGTTCCTTTAACGTACTCATCCCATCGACCGTAAATTGATAACATTATACT
>Ga0126343_10000868_pt1:0-5000 | contig 12930 bp, 7 predicted proteins | sample Cyp2metagenome_FD_92531 | JGI IMG/M metagenome (GOLD analysis project Ga0126343, IMG submission 92531) | Coral microbial communities from Lord Howe Island, Old Settlement Bay, Australia - Cyphastrea 2 metagenome | ecosystem: Host-associated > Invertebrates > Cnidaria > Coral ... | reverse complement strand
TTTAAGAGGAGGCCTCCCATCACTTAGAGGTGGTTTTCAGGAAGAAAAAGCCGAAGCACAGACAGATTACATGAGATAGAAGAAGACTTTTACCCATCTTTGCACTTTTTTGCACTTTTTGGAAACAACGAGCGAAGAGCACTTATAAGCAAGGTAATGAATTTACTTCGGCATGAAGTCATGCAGACAAGAGTAACAAGACCTCCGCTTCGCGCCGCTGTATAATGTCCTCCTCTCCACTACTGACAAACCTTTTTAAAGCAATTATGAAAAATCGCGCTTCCTATACACAGCTTTTAACTGTACAGATTAAAACAAAAAACAAACTGGGAAGGTAACCTTGTGTCTTTTACTCCCCGCTAGAAAATTTATCTCTAAACGCGGAAGACCGTAATCTAGTTCATGGTCTCTTGATATTAAATGTAATAAAAAATAAAGAAACCAGAGACAAAAATGAAACTAAAGGAAAAAAACATGAATTTTAATTTCCTCACCACTAATGTGAAAACGACATAATGGGACATTCGGAAACACCGGCTAGGTGGTGCAATTTGAGCTGCCGAAATCCCTTGGTCATGACAAGTCGCATTTAATGCAGGAAATATTAAGGGAAGGAGAATGGTAAATGCGAGCGTCGTGAAAAATACAGTGCAAGACGCACATAATCACTATTAAAACGAGGCTGCAAGACCCGTGAACTTCGACATAAGGTTCTCAAGACCCATGTTTTTTGAGGGCTATTCGCCACCCTTAAATTAATGGGGTTACCAAGCATTTCTGTGGCCAATTTAGTGTAAGGGGATAGTGTTTTTCTTGAGGGATAAAGCTACCTTTTTCCAAACTTGTAGGGATGGTTATGTTGTAGACAGGAAAAAGTTCATAAACAGTAATCTAGAAGAGTAAAAGAACGTTTTTGGTTTGGCACCGACAAAAAAAATAGCAATTTATATTTTTATTAAACTCGACTTTTCTTCATGCAGACATATGTCGTCTTAAGCACTCAAAATAGTTTTGTTTACCGCCTTAGCACTTAGAAAGGCGGTTACGAGATCAGTTAACAGACTGACGGTAAACGTCTAATCATTACATGAAGTCTTAACTCAGTTTTAAGGAATTAAAATTTTCACCTTAGTAGCCAAAATATTCGTGTCGATTAAAACATCAAGACGCTCCGTTTAAGAAAAAAATGAGAAATTGACGTATTTTCGAGTTCAGTAATGAAAATGAGTCAATAAATGGACGAATGAAAATGAATGAGATGTGCGAAATAATAAGCGAAGAAGAAATAATTATATTATTTAATGATATGTTGATTGAGAATCAGAATGTCTACAGAAAGACCGATCTTTCGTATGGCCGACACGTAGTCTTGGGCACGTCTTGGCGCTAAGGTTGAGCAGGTGAAGATTTCAGTTAACAAACTTTTGTGTAGAAAAGGATGAAATAGGGTGACGTGTATTATCTCGACTACTTTTTTCTATTGAAAGCAAAAATTAGGACGATCAGCAAATGAGGAAAAATATAATTTAAAAAATCCATTTAGTCATTATTTTCATATATATGTTTATCACGATAAGAGCACCACCAAGGTTCTCGATTCTAAAAAAGATTCGGTGAGCAAAAACTTCAGCCGGCTTTTCCAGCGCTTATTAATAAAGTTCTCCTTCAGTTCCATAAAATTGTATCGATTTATCTTCCATAAGTTTCATTAAATTCTAATTTCTGCCAAAATTCTTTGATTTAAAAGTCATCACTCGCAAGGGACATTTTGGAATTTTAACAATCGGCCAAGACGTGGTGCAACTTTGGAACTGGCAGCTGAAATTTAAGATCTGCGTACTTGCCGCTAGCTAAGAGATGGTCTTAAAATTAAGCTGGCACTCTCTTTTTTTAAGGACATTGTCTTACTGGCTAAGGCTAAATATTCTTATTTTTCTGCTGATTTTAGGCTGAAATATTCTTGTGAAATTCTTAGATTATACTAAGGGGATGGCACTTCTGCTTACGAATGTATTTGGTATCTGACGGTAGTCTGCAGACCTATTTAGAGTCTTATATTTCGCACACAACTCCTAACTGTAATTGAATGCTATTAGCATCAGTTATACGGCTAGTGTTGTTTTTGTTGCGTTTTGGCTAATTTTGCTGTGTTATGGAGAATACATGTAAATTTTAGTCTGGAACCAGAATATTTAATACGTTTCGCGTCACGATAACTCAGCAGTTTTCAAGCCATTTTCGTATGATGCTGCGGTAAATAGTTTTATTATTAAAGAATCAGCTAAGTTGTAGTTAGTGCTTTGTCAATTAGAGTGTGGCATTGGTTTGACAAGTTAGAGTGTGGGGTCGACGGCGGCGCGGCTTTGTTAGTGTGAGTGTCCTAGGCGACTGAGTAAAGAAAGCTGTAGAGCTAGTGTTGTGTGTTCGCGGCAAAGACCGAGTAAAGAAAGCTACAGAGTGTTGGTTATTCTCGGCGGAGAGTGAGTTGTTGTTGAAGCTATTGAGGAGCTTTGGTCAAGCCGGGTCAAGTAGACCGTAAGGAGACCGATATTTATTGTGAGTTCGTGTCAGTGGAGACTAGAGTTTAAGCAGGAGGCTAAACTTAGTTCCGTACTGAGTAGTTCTGTAGTAGTTTGTATTGTTTAGTAGCCGCTCTTCTGTAACTAAGATATTACTATTGCGTATTATTGAATAAATAAGTTGGGTTCATAGAAGAGTTTCGAAGTTTATCTTTCTGTCGGTCAAGAGTTACCGTAACAGCCGCTCAGGGAAATTAAGAATTTTTTTACGGTTTGTTCAAGAACATATAACTGAAATGTATTAACAAATAAATTTTCAACACACAAAATTATATTCTTTTCAAGATGTCAGCCACAGGCTTATTCTTAGGATATTCTTAAAGTTCCGCAAATTTCAGCTTCAATGATGTTGTAAAATATATCCTTACATAAAAAAATTAAAGACTGTATGCCGATTGGGACTAGAAGTTAAATACAAATACAAATACAGCATGCTGCATGTGGTCTGTTAAGAAAAGACGTTAACGTGCTGCTTACCTAAAATTTCGCATGTTTTATTCCCGATGCTCTGGTAAACTATATTCTTATATATGAAAAACAAATAGCGTAGCTAAGAAAACGCCAAATATTTCATTGTTAAATGAGATTCTAGCGCAAGATCGACACTTAAGCATGTTTCATTAACATTACAAGCGACAAATGCTGGATTTTAGCAAGATCGATAGCGGAAGTTCACTTACGATATTATGTAAATTCCGAAAATTACAACAACACGGAGAAGAAAATTTTAACGCGGCTCTGAGGAAAAGAATGAAGATGAGAGTTGTACTTACCTCTGTAATTTGAAAATACGAAACCTACTGCCAAGGCTGTTGTTAAGGAGATGTCTGAATTCAGCGTGTTAAGATAGAATTAAAAAACGGTCATACAGAGGCGGAGCAGTGTGCAAAGTGCGATCAACTTCTATTTTTCATGTTTACATTACATATACATTATTTGTCTTACACGGGGAATTTATTCAAGAAAACTGTCAGATGACTTACCTGTCAAAGTAAATTCTATTTTTATTGTTAGTTTATTATTATGACTCTTTAATATATACCTCTTACTTACCTCGTCTTCTCGGTCCGTACTGTCAGTTGCGCACCGAGTTGTTTTGTCTTCGATTTATGGTAAGCGCGAAGCGCGCGGGCCTTAAATCGAAGAGAAAAAAAAACAGGATCCGTAACTTAGAGTACGAACCGAGAAGAAGAGGTTACTAAGATATTTATTAGATGTATATCTCTTTTTTGTGCCTGACGGGTTCGGGAGCGATTTGTATTCACACGTGACGGCTTCAAATTTCTGACGCGCGTCTTCAGCAAAACAAGTCAATTTGAAAGTCCGAAGCACGCTTTAATACTCAATTTCGAGTGAGAGAAAGTTTGAAACTTTTACTCGTTATAAAAGTTAAGAAATAGTTTGGTAACAAAAACAACTTTAAACTTTAGCGACCGTATACCTATAGGGGAGTACGGCCCGCTAAATTGACCAATCACAGCTAACTGAGAGATATAATAATGAAATATCAGTTTAAAGGGGCTAGGTCACGCTATTTTAGGCAATTTTGTTTAATTTTGCTAATTATGAGTTCTAAACGTCAAATTGGAAGACCAAGAGTCTTTCATTTGCAAAATCATGGCCACATAATAACTGAGAATGATTTTCCAGCTGTGTAATAAAATTCTGAAACAAGTATTAACTGACATACCGTAAATTTGAAAAAAGGTGGGCCGACGTTTTTCAAATTTACCCAAAAGCAATCCATTTCAATCCTCTCCAGTTTTGTCCATCCACGTCCCTTCTTGGTTTTCCTGTGTTTTGTTAGAGTTCTTCTATGGTTGTGAACCGTTATTTTGATATTCTAGTTAATTCTATGAATATTTGATCAGTGCTGAAATTACCTCAAATATCGTGACCTAGCCCCTTTAATGCTCTCTGTTTGAGCCTGATTTTGATATTCATTAGATCCATTTTTAAAATCACTGGTTATCCTTGCAATGTAATTGGCTCTCAGCGGTGCGATTTAGTCACGAATCGCACTATCTTTTGCCCTAAATCGCATCTTTTTCTCAGCCAATGAGAATGGGACAGTAAAACAAAACAATCAATCAGATTTCAAGACTTTGTTAAACTAAACAAACACATTGCAGGAAAATGAAAGGCAAAAAAGCCGTTGTTTAGCAAATTTGGCTATTAGATTGTTCAATTTCAAAATCGATCTAATCTCTTCGGGTAATGCAATTTTGGTCTGAAATCATACTTGTGAATTCAAATCGAACTGGCGCTGCGTGCTCGTTCGATTTTGAAATCCCGCGTATGATTTCAGACCTAATAATATACAAGCAACAATTTCTGCGGTCTGATTGGCTGAGAACATGTCAATTAATCCCAAATTAGTGAACAGTGCAATTTCACCAGTGCAAAAAAGTGAAATTGAGT
>Ga0126343_10000867_pt1 | contig 12930 bp, 7 predicted proteins | sample Cyp2metagenome_FD_92531 | JGI IMG/M metagenome (GOLD analysis project Ga0126343, IMG submission 92531) | Coral microbial communities from Lord Howe Island, Old Settlement Bay, Australia - Cyphastrea 2 metagenome | ecosystem: Host-associated > Invertebrates > Cnidaria > Coral ... | reverse complement strand
CTGACACCCCCGTCCCTGCCCCCCCTCCCCCCCCCCACCTCAGACTTTCTACTTCAGAGCCGCCACCTCAGGCCCCTATGCTTCAATATTAAATCCGAAACAAGTGACACTTTTGGCTTTCGCATTTTCGATAGCTGATTTCAAACTTCGACTTTGTGACAAGATGTCACGGATGTGTGTCACGGGTACGAGATATTTTCACTATCCAACCCACTCTAATAACAAATCCGAAACAAGTGACATTTTTGGCTTTCGAACGTTCGATAGCTGATTTCAAACTTGTACGTTTTGACAAAATGTCACGGATGTGTGTGACGGTTACGAATTATTTCCACTATCCAAGCCACTCTAATAACGGGTTCGGGTTGTTTTTACTACAACGCGCATTGGCAGGACTCGGGCTTTGACGACAAATTCCCGACATTAGGTTTCAAACATCAGTAACACGTCTCAGACAGGAAGCCTCGGCTTGAAACTATAATATCAGACCTTTAACATTCACATCCGATAAAGTACAAAATCATGCCCCACGCTTTTCGTGCTAGACTACAAAAACAGGCCCCGCACATTAAACCTACAATGTCTGACCCCACGCTTTTCCTGCGAGACTACAATATTTGGCCCCGAACATAAGGCCTACAATTTGCGATCGACCCAACGCTTTTCGTTGGAGGTTACAAAATCAGGGCCTGACCATGTCACGTCAGACCACACGCTTTTCGTGCGAGCCTACAATATCAAGTCCCGAACATTACACCGACAATTTCACACCCCACGCTTTTCGTGGGATATTATAATAACAGGGCCCCGACAATGCCAGACCTGTCAGAACCTGTGTTTTCCCGCGAAACTACGATATCAAGCCCCGAACGTCACACCTACAATTTCGGACCCTACGCTTTTCGTGGGAGATTACAATATCAGGCCCCAACAATGTCAGACCCCGTGATTTTCGCGCGAGACTGCAACATCAGGCTACGAACATGACTTCTTTTTCAGACCCCCTGCGTTTCGTGGGAGATTACAATATCAGGCCCCGACAATCTCAGACCCCGCGATTTTCGCGTGAGACTACAATATCAGGCCCCCAAGATAACACTGACACTTTCAGACCCCGCGCTTTTCGTGGGAGCTTACAACATCAGGCCCCACAATGTCAGACCCCGTGATCTTCGCGCGAGACTACAACATCAGGCTACGAACATGACATCTACCATTTCAGACCCCGCGCTTTTCGTGGAAGACTACAATATCAGGCGCCGACAATGTCAGATCCTGTGATTTTCGTTTGAGACTACAATAGCAGGCCTCGAACGTGACATCTACAATTTTAGACCCCGCGCTATTTGTGGGTGATTACAATATCAGGCCCCGACAATGTCATACCCCGTGATTATTACGCAAGACCACAGGCCCCGAACATGACACCTACAATTTCAAACCCCGCGCTTTTCGTGGGAGTTTGCAATACCAGGCACCGACAAAGTCAGATCCCTTGCTTTCGCACAAGCGTACAAAATCAGGCCCCCAACATGACATGTACAAGTTCAGACCCCGCGCTTTTCGCGGAAGATTACAATATCAGGCCCCGACAATGTCAGACCCCCTGCTTGCGCGCGAGACTACAATATCAGGCCCCGAACATTACATCTGCAATTTCAGACCTCACGCTTTCGTGCAAGATAAGAATTCAGGCAGGATGCCTCGAGCCTTCGCTACCCGGCCAAATATTTTTTTCTTCCTAAACGCGTACATTTATGACCCGATATTTACCTCGCTTGAATTTACTATATCAGACTCCGCGCTTCAAAAGAAAACATATAAATAAGTTTTAAGAAACAAGAAAAACAAAACAGAAGAAAACAAAAGCAATTACAATGATATTTTAAGAGATAAAATGCCTGCTCCCTAGGTGCGGCCGGATTTACGAAAAGGAACTCGCATTTACGCAACGCAACGTTGCGTAAGAAAAACCTCCCCTCCCGAAAAAGCAAAAGAAGAGTACTTTTTAAGTACCAACGTGTCTGCAGTTGAAGGACATACACACAAGATTTCATATCATGACGCTTCAATGAGATACGAGACTACAATAATATGAGATCTAAGATATCTGATTTCACGTTTTCCGCACGACACAGTCTCCATGCGAGCCCCATATACATCTGGCATTTTGCGTTTGAAGTCAGATACAATCAGTAATATCTTTTAATTCTGAAATCGTCTTTACATTATTCCATGGTGGAAATGGTAAGACGTTGACATGCACACTCTCGAGTTTATTTGTCTGTCGGGGTCATGGCATTTTCTTTATTACAAAGGATATTTTGAATGTTAAAAGACTATGACCTTGCACCCCCGGCGCCGAGGAAGATATCACTCAGGAAGGGCAGAATGACGCAAAAAATTTTAATGTTTATTAATGTTGTTCTGCGTTTTTTTTTTTAAACTTGGAGGATTGATTGGTAAAAACCGGGAAAAAAGGGTATCACCTTACACCTTTTCACGTTAGACTCACGGCTAGGCTTAACTTACACCTGTGTTGCCACTACAGTTGCATTAGAAATTAAGTTCATTTTCGCTTATCCACATTTATTTATGGTCAAAATTAAGTGGCCAGACTAAGAACAGGAAAAGACAACATGGATGGCACATTGTCGCCGCTTTTTCGTTACCTAAAAGGTGAATGCCTAGAACCAGATTGGAAGTAGTGAACGTTCCCACACTTTTGAAAACGGTGACGCACATTTTCATCTGTTCCGGTTGATCTCCGTCATTTCGTTTCCCTGAAATTTGAGCCGATGGCACATCTCACCGCTGAGGTTCGATATAAACAAGTTGCAACTCTTCAGGTGTCTAAAATGAAAACACCGTTTTCCGAGGTCATCGTCAATCTGCATTAACTGGATAGTAGTAAAAACTAAAGACAGTGTTTATGGCAACATCGGGAGTCAATGACGCTACAGAAGTGAGTGTTTCTTTTCACTACATTTAAATGTCCTTTAAATTTGCCTTCTTAGTGGTTTCACCGCGTTTGTTAAATTGTTATTCCTATCATTGTCCTAACTGCTAACGTAATTACACCTATATTTTTTCTTTATAGAACTTTATAAGTAGCTTCCTTCTTTTCAGTTTTGGGATGCTGCTTTTACACTGATCATTTACTTAACAGGCAAACAGCACGCGGCATATTTCCATCATTCCTTCTGACTCTGACTTTCCAACTTTATTTAATCGTTGTGGTGACGACAACTGCGCCTCGCCTTGCAACGGCAGTCTTTACCATTGCAGTCTCTGTTCAAGGACAGGGAGACAGCCAATACCCAAGGAATGTAAGTTGAGGAAACATTTTCAAACGACGCACTGGGATCATAAAGTTACCCATGAAAGTAAGTAGCACTTCTGGGCACGTTCGTACGAATCACGATCTACTGAAAACAACAATGTGTGTATATTTTCCGTGGTGACAAATAACGAAACTGAAAATGATCTCCATGTTTCTGTTATCATCAGTCATTAAATGGGCAATACTAATTTATCCTTTTTCAGTACTGTCAACGCATACTTAGCATATTTGAACTTGTCGCCAGAAAACGTTGTAGTAATTGGTATGTACAGCAAGCGGAACAGGTCTAACACCTCGTGTGAAATTGCAGAAATAACCTGTAGTGGTGTTGATCGATATTTTATTAACTCGACATTGTTATATTGACGATTGAACTTTTAAATTTTTGCTGAGAGGAATGCATACCTAAAATTCCGGAAAATATCGTTATTGAGGGTTAAGAAGGTCAACCGCTTAACAGGCCTTTCTGGCTATTTAATGAAATGACTATCTTATTGAATAAAAAAAAATAGCGGATGATGAGAATTACTAAATTCCCCTTCTGGCCTACTTTGTCGCTTTACAGTAATGAAATGCAACTATAAACGTTGGTTGCGTTCCAGCCAATTGTCCTTGCCTGTCAGTGAGCCCAAACTTAATAATGGATACATTCTGTTTATATGCATTATATGCGCGACCTTCCTAAATCCGAAAGGTTATTCTTTCCCTTGCCTTTTTCCCCTGCAGATACAGCAATGCTTAAGTGCATCCTTAGGTGTGCAAAGTCTTCGGGAAAAGTTCTGGTTAATCGTGGCCACTGGCATTGTTGTCACTGTTCGCGGATTTTCGACAGAAAAACTGCCATAACCGTTCATTTGAGCAGTTTATTGCAAGAAACGGCAACTCGCTCGAAACAGGGGTCCGATACTGTCAAAGATGAAAATATTACGCTTCAGGATTTACCTCGGCAAAGGGTGTCACCAATGGGAAATAAATGCATTTGTCCTGAGTGTTCGAAGGGTTATCCAAATAACAAAGCTTTGCAGCGCCACTTACGGGATCAACACAAACGTAAATTGGAACCTGTTGTTGGCCCAGGCCGACATCTGAAAGGAATTTGCGTCGATTTTGAAAGGGGAATTTTCATGATTAGCCGCACTTTCTCGGGAACTATGCATCCAATTCACTGTGTACATAAGACTCATGTTCCTCACGACGCAATACCAGTCTCATGTTCGTGCGAGATTAATGAATGCATGGACGCTGCTAGAGTAGCTAGGCAGAGTGGTCATCCTGCTTTCGAGTGCATCCATCTCCAAAGTGCACAGTATGCACTCCCCTTTAAAATACCAGTTGCACTTCGTGATGGCTCACTTGAGGAAATTGCTGGTAGTCAATTGAAGTGGATAAGCGAAAAGCAAAAAAAGGCGCTATTATCGCATCGGCAAAAGGCTTCCGAAGCTAGCAGTCCCCTGGTTGTTCGGTTCGAACATGAAGACAATGCGCACTCTGAGAGACTAGTGTACCTTTCAGTGTATGATGGTGGCGTACATTATTGGTCAAGATTTGGTCGAGTGGTCGTGTCATATGACACAGAAACTGGAAAGTGGTCATGTGCATGTACCAGGGCAAAAGTCTCCTGCATCCACAAGGCAGTGTCGCAATGGTTCTTGTATCAACAAGACAGTTCCTTGCTCCGACACGGCCCAGAATTCAGCGAAGATGAGATTGAAACAATAGATGGAGTGGCCGATAGTCAAGATCCCTCTATGGCAGCAGGGTGTTTGTATCCCCCTACTGGAAAGGCACTGCATGATGTTATCGTTTACCAGTTGTCAACCAAAAAAATACCATCAGCAATTCAACGACAGAATAAAGACGCCTATCCGTGTGGTTTGGTACCGAAAGAGATGGAGTGCCATCGCTGCAAAAATCCTTTAAGAGGGCCCATCGAAATTACAGGAAGAGCTATCATTATAGGAATAACAACATGCAAAACTGGTATGTCATTTAATTTTTACGTTTGACACAGGGAGAAAGTTACCGTGTAGGCAAGTGCATATTGCAAGCTATGCTAAACAACATAACCTGCTTGTGCTCAGAAAAGGCAGGGAGGGAAATGTGTAGATACGTTGCATGTAGCCAGTGCAAGGTTGGGCTCGACAGAATCTTTAAGAATAAGAAGACCATTGTATCGACTATATACGAACAGTGCTCTTTAATAAAGGGCGTATAAATTATTCATATAATCCTGTATCTTCCGCCTACAGTTGACGTTACATAGCTTGCGGCCTCGGGTATTCCAAACTCGCCAACATCTTATTCATTCGTTAATCTTGATTTCCTTTTAATAAGGTTTTCCTCCCTAACTCAAACTCCCGACAGTTCGAAACGTGTTTACTTCCATTTTCGACGTGAGTTATGCAGACCTTTCATCTATTGCCTGCTGTGTATTTCAGATGTCACTACATACTACAAGACGTGCGATAAATGCCACATGATGTACAGGTATCAGGAATTTGATGATGGTCTTCACAACTTCGATGACAGGCACATTTTCAGCATCAGTCTTATGCTTTTTATGCGAGAATATGTAAAGGTAAGTCACTAGCGGAGAGAGGTTTTCCATGGCCGAACTTGATATCTTTGCACCTTAATGCCACGAAGTTGCCTATGTTTTAACGATCTGTCATTATTATTAGGTAGAGCTGTCATAGATATTACTGTTGGCTAGTGCTATGCTCATGATTCTTGTCATCGTCATGATCATCAGCGCCAGCGTCATCATCATCAGTAGCATTTCTGCGAACCAATTAGAAAACACCAGCTCTCCGTTACGTTCAGTCTGTGAGGTTTTGAACCAAACTATGAAGTTAAGAAACAGTATTGTTCCGGTTGCCTTTGTGAAATCACATTTTCAATCCTGAATCTTGCTACTACCTTACATCATAGGAGAACACAGCTATTGGGAGAACTGCAGCTGTGTTACGCAACACGTTGCAAATCGATGTCAGTGACAGCGCTTTTAGGAACGGCTACCTTCATTTTGAGGCCCTCAGTAATCATGGGTACGAGTATTTTTGTTCTCGCTGCGGTTATTATCCACCGATACTTGTCTGGGACTTGTGCAAGAAAGGATGCTTCTCTATGGCACGTAAGTACGCTTCTATCCTATTATTCTCGGTGGCACTGTACAGAATTGTTTACTTGATGTTCGTTCCACATTGCCATAGTCCAGTGATCAGCGCTAGTAAAATAGTTGACAGCGTACAGTCCTTCTCCTATAGCTTTACTCCCCCATTAATGCGCATTTTTTTCCTAGTCGACAACCTTGAGATTCCTGCGCTAAAAGACGCAAACGACACAGTGGACATTGAAGAATTCTGGCGAGAGATCGAACTCTCGATAATGGCTCGTGGACTAATAAGAGGTATTTGTACAAACCTATCCCCATTACTGTCTATACTATTGTTAATTTTTTCCGTCAAGCAAATTGAGAAAGGGTACAGCAATTAATGGCAATATACATCCCACAATTCCCTTTCTTTAGATCAAATTAGGAACCCTTACACAGTAAAACCGAGCTACGCTTTCTGGGCACCTTGGATTGGACGACACTGTAGAAGAAGTGGCATGGTCTATAATACCGAACACAGGAAGTGCCATCGTACTGCTCCCCAAGATTCAGGTGAAGACACGAACGACGAGTCTGATGACGAGCAAGATACTTTCCACCAAACTCATTCAGAAGAGGACCTATTGGAAATGATGCACTTTGCTCAGGTAACGCTAAGTAGTATGTACACGCACATAATCAGTTCAGTTGAGGGGGAGCATTGCTCTAAAGCAAAGGTATCATGATCGACGAGCCTGTTATGCCATTTTCCTAATTGTCAAAAAGGCCGGGGGCCCGTTTTTAGGATCGCTGAAATTCACTTGAGGAAAATGATAAACCTATAACACAGGCTCAGACAACTAAGCAGTGTAGTTGCTCTCCTCTAAAAGAAAGTTATGAGCTACTATTCATGCCAGATCAATATACAAAAAATTGTATTGCTTATGTATGCACCAGGTGAAAAGACTGCAAGCTATATACCGCAATAACGGCGCCAGTGGTTCTTCGCGGATGTCAAAGGCTGAATGCATCTCGTACTTAAGGACTAAACTTGGAATCCCCGAAAACTTCTGGAAAATTTTCTCTAAAATTTGGGGAGCTTCGGGTGAGTATATTACATCACTAAGGTGGTATGACTGATACCTCATTCGTGAGTTCAAGACAGCAACCTTTTTGAACACTTCCTCGATGCCATTTTACTCCCACTGACACAAAATTAATTTTTCCCTGTCACTATCTATGGTGCCTAAATGCAACTGGCTCAAATACAGTTTTTAGATTCCTACGCGTACGATAAACGATTCTTTAGAACGCCACCACATAATTATATTAGCAATGAAACAAATGTAGTACAAGAAAATTCTGTAGTAAAAGAAAATTCTGCCCTTTTTAACGAAAACTTCATAAAATCTTAATTTTAATAAGGTTTAGAAGCTTGGAGAACGTACTTTTGGACTTTAGTGCCTAATTCAAGTTATACTCTTCCCTAATTTAGGAGGATGGGCATCAGCATCATGTCCTCACATGGTGGTGTATTGTATCAAGTTTGTTTTACGAGGGGAAAGTCCAAGAGACTACGTGGACTTGCTTCGATCGTTGAAATATCCTCCTTCCATAAGCATATCTGACATACCACAGCGCCTTGCAGTACATGCCAATAGCACGGTCTCGAAGTTTTTTAGACCGAACGAAGGGAGATTGTTTCCGCCTACAGAAGATAACATCAATTCAGCCAAAGACGGAAGTTTGATCCGCCACTTGCCTTGGGTTCAAGGTGCGCTCATCCCGAGAGCATTTCGATTTGGTTCCGAGACATTTGAGGAAGAATTACACCCAGTTACTGGTGTGTCGGAGCGCTACTCCCTCTTCGATCGCTTTCATGAGAGGAATTCCAAGAGTCCGAGCGACCTACTTCGTCGGGTTACGCTGGTCCCCGAGCTTAACGCGATTGTAAACACTGAGGTAGAGGAACAACTTCACCACAGTATAAACCGTTCCAACTATTCATTTAATATGATGCTCCCGGGAAATCATTTGTTCATGATGCGTCTGAAATTACACACGAGCAACATGAAAATCAACGAGGTCTATAGGAAGAAACTAGAAACGGTGTTTCGGGCCCAAGTAGGGCCACACACAAGCCTTCAGGCAGATGAACACGGAATACTTATTCTAGAGAGAGCACCCTTCGAAAGTGAGCGGAAATCAAGAGAGAATTTTTCTGCGACAACAGACACCTCCAGCACCGCATCAACTCCTAACGAAAATTCGTCCTTGCCACAAAGTTCTCTGCGGGCTAACGCGACTGGCAGTAACGATAATGTTACTCTTCCCACATAGTCCAATAATTCTCAAGAGGTAAAGTGGTTCATGAAAAGCAAATTTAAATTTCTTAATTGTAACTGAAACTACAAGAACTTGCACGGGACTATTCCTCGGGACCTGCTGAAGCGTTTCCAAGTGCTGAAGAAAGGTGCAAACAAACTTGACTGCCTAGTGTACGAAATGCTTTTTATAAAAACGTTAAAGCCAAATCTCAACGTGCAATCAGACTTCATTCGTGTGCAAGTATTTTTTTTAATCTTCGCACCCTTTTATGTTAATGCATCTGCACCAAAAACGCTTTACATGACTTGATTTGCATGACTGGTCTTATTTAAATTTCCTTGATAATGGAGTCATGACTACTCCAAATTGTCGGATTTAATCGTTCGCTTGTACAGTTTTATGTTTTAGGAACTGATAGGATCGCTAAAAATGAAATGACTGTCTTTTTGTTCTTCAGTGAACGGAAAGTTCTAAGATTTCTAATCATAGTGTAACGTAAGACAAAATAATGCTTGTTGTTGCAACAGAGAAGCTCGACATATATTCTCATGTGTACCTTTCATTTTTAGACCGCGCAAACAACAGTCAATGATGGAAACAAACACTTGGCTGGTATGATCTTAGTCGTTCTATTTTCTATTTTTACACGTACGTAGATGTAGAGTTACACCCGTTTATGACAAGGGCACCTATTTGAAGGCACACATTTCACCATCATGATGATTGACAAAACCTTTCTTCATACTATGTGTTCCAGGTTCTTACCAGCGCTTTTTTCACGACATGAGGGAGGCCATAAAACAGTCTATAATAGAAAACAAAGCGGTCCAGGAAAACCAGAGACGATTAACAGAACACATCCGCAGCTCCGGCCTGAAATTAAGGAACGAGATCCCCAATGACGGAAATTGTTTATTCCACGCCATCGCGGACCAGCTGGAGCGACTTGGGGAAAAGGGATTGAATCACGCTGACTTGAGGGAGCTTTCTGTAGAAACTTTAAAGAATGGTGTTCCTGGTGTAAGTAGTTATTTACTTATACTCCGTAGCGTATTTGACGGAACGTATTAGTGATTATTCCGATCCTTTAGCAAACTCTACTATCGGTTGCACTGTCTTTCAGATTTCAGATGACGAACTCTCCGCATTCGTGTCGAATAATGACTTGGTTACCTATCTGACAAACATGAGTAAGGATCACACATGGGGTGATCACATTGTCCTTGTTGCTCTGGCCAATGCCCTAGAAAAAACAATTCGAGTCGTTACAAGCCATGACGGAGACTGCTATGAGGTTGTTGTCGAGGCACAGAGCCAACAAGGAGCTCCAATTCTGTTGGGCCACCTAAGTGAAAACCACTATGTTAGTTTGGAGCCAGAGAGCGATGATACCACCAAATCTGAAGGTATTCCAGCTGATTGCATTGCAGTAAATCTTCGTTTTATCTCATATAACAAAAGTAAACTGACAAGCTGATAGTTACATAGCTGCAACGACTAGGATCTGATATATCCATTAGCAATAAAGCCGAGTTGCATACGGCACTGTTATCGCAAAACAGAACAACACTGGATTTTACATCATATGTTACATACAATGACCATGGTGTGTTTGGACGACCGTGATATATAGATGATGTGTAATGCTTTGTTTCGATATATTTGGTCACATGAATCATTTTTCCGTCAGGACCTTCAGGCAAACCAACCTTTACCGTTGGCGATACAGAAGTGAAGTCAGGAGATAAATGCGCAGATGAGGTAAATGGCACAAAATGACTTGCTGTGCCACTGCTAGTGCAGAATTACTTTTTTTCAAAAAGGAAGCAGATCATACCCCCTTTGCTTGTATTACTTATTTTTGCCAAAGTAGTAAATCAAGATGCAGTACGGCTCTGTCAGGTTTAAAGCATTGTATTTTTTTGTTGTCGCCGTGAGGCATGGTACGGTAACCAGATTATATACCGTCTACTAACGGAATTGTCACTGTCCAGATAATTGCTCTGTGGCACTCCATTGATTTGAAGAAAAAGGGTGACGAGATATTGGTGTGGCGATATAATATCCCGATCACTGGAAAAAGTTTCCACGCCGTACACATGGCAAGTAGTGACGAACGCAGTGGCTGGCTGAACGACGAGGTAAAACGTATCTGTCACTACATTTAACGTTCATTTTATTTTGTTTGTTTTTAATAGGCTTGTGCATTTGTTCTCGCATTCACGCAATTCACTTCTACTATTGCTACATTTTGCTCAAGTTTTCAAGCTAGGAAGTTCATTTTTTGGTCTTTTCGCTCAAGCCATTTTTAAAAGGTTCCTCGTCCCTTTGATAGGTTGTCAACTACTTTATGGCATTCCTCGAGGAGGCCTGCAAAACTGAGGTAACTACTTCACTATTTCATGCATGCACTCTGGTCTCACAATTTTACACTCCTTTCATTGGTATACTTTGCATTTAATCCAATAGGAATTCAAGAATATTGTCGTTTACGACTCCTTCTTTTGGTCTAAACTTGAATCGTTGTTGCGGGAAGAGAAGGATATATCTTCCATACGGCGCTCAAAGGTAAAGTGCTGTGCCTTTCTTCCAGTTTAATAAAAAAAGGTTAAAGATATAAGCACATCACGAACATGCTTTTCCGCACGTACGCTGTCGGCTCATACTATAAGAACCGGGAAGAAGAGGCCAATATAAAAACACCACGCAACTTTTGAAGTTTGGTTTGCAAATCTGATTTGTTCTTGGCTAAGAAGTTTGTTTTCGTTCGTAAAACCGTGCAGTATACATACGAATTTGACCAAAACTATATATTTTACGCACATTAGGGAAAGTTAGAAGAAGTAGACTTGCTTTTGTTTCCAATAAACATAGAAAACCGTCACTGGTGTTTGGGGGTAAGTTCTATTTTCTTTTATTACATTTTCAAGCGCGACATATTACTCCGTGATTGGAGAGGTTACTACATCGCATCTCACGAGGGCTGCGTTGTCAGTTCATGAACGAGTTAGAACCACGAATTAAAAAAGATTCCACAGCTTACTCAGCTTGGAAATATTTTATGCCAATTACAAACAGTAGGGCAGTAAAGAAGTTTCTGTCAATAACGCCATACGTTATTGAAAAGGTATTCTTAAACTCATTGTTTCAAGAACTCCGAATTCTTGATCCCCTCGAAATTTAAAGAGAAAAATAATGCACACACATAACGAATGTGAACGTACAATAGACACATGACATTCAAACGTAATCAAAGCTTTGAAAATAGGGAATAATTTCATTTACAGGTACGTCTTCACCAAAACACTCAGGAAAATGATCCGTGCTCGTGCAATCATTTGCTAAAGTCACTCCTCAGCGTTTGATCAATTGGACTCAAAAAGTGTCTTCTAACTGTTTAGTTTGTGAGTTTGACTGTCACTTTTGAAACTATTTTTGTTATTTCACGAAATGATTAATTTAGGGTGTTGACATGAGGCGAAAGGAGCTTCTCTACTACGACCCTATGGGCGTTTCTAGCTCTGACAGCTCTGATTTTGGCCAAAAGATAAGGTAAAAACTTGGAAGTTCGTTAAGTTGCATTTTTTGGTGTAAAATTGCACCATTTAATTATAACTTTTCATCACTAGGAAATTTCTGAACTTTCGATTGAAAGAGAAAACAGTTCTCGATGAAAATGTTTGGAAACTACTCAGCATTGACTATGGGATACAGGATGATGGACAGAGCTGTGGGGTATTTGTGCTTAAGGTACGCTTTTTCACAGCATTCTAATTGCTTCCACTTAAATAGGAGAGATACGCATGCGCTCTGTCGAATTATTACTCAATATAGCCTACAAAGATTCAAATTTCTCTATGTCCTGATCTCTTTCTTTCTTATGCGTTTTCACAGATGGCAGAATGTCTTGCAAAGGAACGGAAGTCAACATTCACCCAGGTATCATTGCCATCAAACAATGTCTTCTGTTTTCTTTAATGCAATTATATAGACAATGGAATGCCATTTGTTTCTTCTTCTTTTGTTGGTCTTTTACAGAGCCAGATTGAAGACCTCCGCATCCAAATCGCTCATGTATTAATTCACACACAGGAATGTATCGAAACTTTCCGGCGGTGAGCAGATTTTTTTTATAACTTCTCTCTAGAGGTGGGGGGGGGGGGGG
>Ga0126343_10000866_pt1 | contig 12930 bp, 6 predicted proteins | sample Cyp2metagenome_FD_92531 | JGI IMG/M metagenome (GOLD analysis project Ga0126343, IMG submission 92531) | Coral microbial communities from Lord Howe Island, Old Settlement Bay, Australia - Cyphastrea 2 metagenome | ecosystem: Host-associated > Invertebrates > Cnidaria > Coral ... | reverse complement strand
TAATGAACAATGTGGTATTTTGCCTGGATACTCGGCGTGCTGCTTGCTTGCGCATTTGGCGTTGTCAATGTTATGTGGTATGAATTTCATTCAGACAATTTTGATAATGAAATCAATGACTTAGAGTAATAGTTTAAGATTTAGGTTGCAATTTTATTGTAACCTAAGCCCAGAAAACGGTACCAAATCGTACCTTCAGCGCATTTTGCGGTGAAATTCGTACTGGTTAAATGGTACCGTTTTTTGTTTCTTTTTGGGGTAGGGTGGTTCTCAGGAAGCTTTTTATTGGCAGTCCGACTACCCCGATTGCAGGGCTTACGCACCAGCAAAAACTATACAGAATCCCTTGATATCAGAGGGCTACAGGTGAATGGTCGGCGCTGGAAGAAATATAAAACTCCTGCGTATGTCGTTGTCGCCGTGGATTGCAAAGAGCCTGTTTGGTTATTTGCACTGAATATTCCGTAGATGATCAGTGAATATCACTACTATTTGCATATTTTGCAGCATCAACTGGTGCGTAAGCCCTGACCCCGATTGAGTCGTACTTCATCAGTGATAAATCAGAAATCTCTTTTCTGAGCTAATGTGCGTTCCTATTTTGAAACACTCGTTCTGCTAATATACAACTATCGCCTTAAATCTATTTGGTCGTACAATTAATCCCTCCCTTAAAACCTCCTCTGAGCTATCTGGCCCCATGCTCCCCTGTGTCAATGAAAGGCAACGGTACAAGCTACGGGCGGTAGCGTCTTTTTTTCCTGAGTAGATCCACAAGCACCGACAGAACATGAAAAACGCTATGCAACTGATGCCTTGTGTCAGCAGGTATCGGCAACGGCAGCAACCCAATATTTCCCAATTGACGATCCAGTACACAGATCAAAAAGGACCCGCCACATGCTGCTGGAAGACATAAAAAAAGATGCACAGGTTCGAGGCATCGCCTCCGATCAAGTCGTAAGAATCGTTCAGGTAGAACCTGTTGGTGATGCGGCTATCACCGTTTATTACAAAGACAGTCAGGGCACACTCGGCGAGCGCATGTTATTTCGTTCGGATGAAGCCTCGCTGATTCTTGCCAAAGAAGGTCGTCCGTGGGCGTTTGATGCGCCGGGGGCAGAGTTCAAACTGGGGCTGGAAGCCTACCGCATTAACCAGTCAGCACTGTTTGACCCAATGATGGCAGTGCACACCTCAAACGTAGAACCACTGCCTCACCAGATTTCCGCAGTTTATGAGTCCATGCTGCCTCGTCAGCCGCTTCGTTATGTTTTGGCGGATGATCCTGGTGCGGGTAAAACCATTATGGCTGGCTTGCTGATTCGTGAGTTGCTGATGCGAGCCGATGCCAAGCGCATACTGGTTGTCTCCCCCGGCTCCCTGACCGAACAGTGGCAGGACGAATTGCTGGAAAAGTTCGGTGTTCAGTTCGATATCTTCAGCCGTGAGAAACAGGAACAGTGTGCCAGCGGTAACTACTTTGATGAAAGCAACCAACTCATCTGCCGACTCGATCAACTCTCCCGCAACGAAGACTATCAGGAAAAACTGAAAAACACCGAGTGGGACCTGATCATCGTCGATGAGGCGCACAAACTCTCCGCCAGTTATTTTGGTAACAAGGTCAACAAAACCAAACGCTTTCAATTGGGCGAACTGCTCGGTTCCATCACCCGACATTTCCTGCTGATGACTGCAACACCCCACAACGGCAAAGAAGAAGATTTCCAGATCTGGCTATCCCTGCTGGATGGTGATCGCTTCTATGGCAAATTCCGGGAAGGTGCCCATAAGGTCGATGTCTCTGACATGATGCGCCGTATGGTGAAGGAAGAGTTGCTCAAGTTTGATGGCACACCACTCTTTCCGGAGCGCCGGGCGTACACCGCCAACTATGAACTGTCGCCTATGGAAGCGTCGCTGTACGAGCAGGTCACCACCTACGTTCGTGAAGAGATGAACCGTGCTGACAAGTTGGATGGCAAAAAGAAAAACACCATCGGTTTTGCCTTAACCCAGCTGCAGCGTCGTTTGGCATCCAGCCCGGAGGCGATTTACCAGTCACTAAAGCGTCGACGTAAACGCCTTGAGGACCGTCTGGCGGAAACCAAATTACTGGCTCGTGGCCAATCGGCTCAAGTGATTGCCGAGACGTTGGGTGAATACAACGTCAAAAAATCCATTGTCACTCCGGAAAACTTTGATGAGTTAGACGAAGAACTCAGCGCCGAAGAGTACGAACTCTATGCCGAGCAGGTGGTTGATCAGGCCACAGCCTCGGCCACCATTCCAGAGTTGGAAGCGGAAATCCTGATTCTGAAAGACCTGGAGCAACAGGCCTGTTCATTGGTGCAGTCCGACAGCGACAAAAAGTGGGAAGAACTCTCGCACCTGTTGCAAGACAAGCCGGAAATGTTCACAGCCGGTGGCAACCGTCGCAAGCTGATTATCTTTACCGAACATAAGGACACCCTTAATTACCTGGTCGCCAAAATCGGCGGAATGATCGGCAACCCCAACGCCGTTCGCACTATCTATGGCGGCACCAACCGGGATGAGCGGCGCAAAATTCAGGAAGAGTTCCGCAACGATCCGGAAGTGATCGTTTTGATCGCTACCGATGCCGCTGGCGAAGGGGTGAACCTGCAAAACGCCAACCTGATGGTCAACTACGACCTGCCCTGGAACCCTAACCGACTGGAACAACGCTTTGGTCGAATTCACCGGATTGGCCAGACCGAAGTCTGCCATCTCTGGAATATCGTCGCTAACGAAACCCGGGAAGGTGAAGTCTTCCAGAAACTGTTCGACAAGATCGAAACCGAACGGGAAGCCCTGGGCGGAAAAGTCTTCGATGTGCTGGGTGAAGCTTTCGATAACATCTCCCTGAAAGACCTGCTGGTAGAAGCCATTCGCTACGGAGAAGACCCGACAATCAAAGCGAAGATGAACGAGGTCATCGAAGGGGCGCTGGATGCGGATCACATCAAAGAGATCATCCGCCGTAATGCCCTGGTGGAACAGCACATGAATCTGGAAGACCTCTATGCCGTTAAGGATGAGATGGATAAAGCCGAGGCCAGAAAGCTGCAACCTTATTTTATCCGCGCCTTTTTCACCGAAGCCTTCCAGACATTAGGGGGTGAAATCCGCACCCGGGAATCCGGGCGATATGAAATCCGCCATGTGCCCGCTGCTATTCGTGAGCGTGATCGGGTCATCGGTGAAACCCGCACCCCGGTATTAAAGAAATACGAGCGCATCTGTTTTGAAAAGCAGCATGTACGGCTGACCGGCAAGCCGATGGCGGATTTGATTCATCCCATGCACCCACTGATGCACGCTGCTACTGACCTGGTGCTCGAAGCCCATCGCTCAAAACTGAAACAGGGTGCGGTGCTGGTTGATCCAAACGACGACAGCCTGGAACCGAAGGTGCTGTTTATGGTGAACCACACCGTCAGGGAATCTGACAGTGATATTCGGGCAGCTTCACGACGATTGCAGTTTGTGGCCATTGATGAGCACGGCAAAGCCAACCATGCCGGTTGGGCTCCCCATCTTGATCTGCAACCCATTGATGATTACGACCACAGACTGGTGAGCGATATTCTGCAAGCCAGCTGGCTGACCAACAATCTGGAAGCACTGGCCCTCGCTCATGCCTCTAATCAACTGGTTTCTGAACATTTCAATGAGGTCAAAGCCCGTCGGGAGCGCCAGGCCGATAAAGTGCTGGCTGCCGTTAATGAACGGCTGATTAAAGAGATCAACCACTGGACCGACCGCTACCTGAAACTGCAGGACGATGTGGCCGCCGGTAAACAACCTCGGCTCCAGCCGGAAATGGCAAAGCGCCGGGTGGAAGAACTCACAGCCCGACTGGAGCAACGCAAGGTCGAATTGCTGGCACTGAAAAACGTGGTGTCCAGCACGCCTGTAGTGATCGGTGGTGCGCTGGTGATTCCTCAAGGGTTGCTAGCTTATCGGAAAGGCGAAACACAGTTTTCTGTAGATGCAGCCAGCCGTGCCCGGGTTGAACAAGTGGCTATGCAGGCGGTGATGGATGCCGAACGTAAGCTTGGCCATGAAATCATTGATGTAAGCACTGAAAAATGCGGATGGGATATTACTGCCCGTCCACCAATGCATGCAGATGGTTCCATCTCGCCGGATCGCCATATTGAAGTCAAAGGCCGTTCAAAAGGCCAGAGCACCATTACCGTTAGCCGTAACGAAATCATTTACGGGTTGAACCAGTCGGACAAATTCATTCTGGCCATTGTGATTGTTGATGACGTGCAGGGAAGCACTAATGCCGCGGGGGCAGGGATGTCTGAGAGTGGCGGCAGTCAGCATGAAGGGCCGTTTTATATCAAGAACCCGTTTACCACTGAGCCTGATTTTGGTGTGGCCAGTGTTAATTACGATTTGAGTGATCTGCTGAGCAAAGCGGTTTCACCAGAGCTAACCGCTTAAGGCAAGAGAAACATGTCTGAATTTAAAATCCCCAAAAAACTGATTGAGGTGGCGTTGCCGCTGGATGACATTAATGCCGCCGCAGCACGGGAGAAATCCATTCGCCACGGCCATCCTTCCACCCTGCATTTGTGGTGGGCTCGTCGCCCTCTAGCTGCGGCTCGTGCAGTTATCTTCGCGCAAATGGTCAATGATCCCGGTTATCAGCGGGATATTGGTTACGGCGTTAATAAAAAAGAAGCGGAAGTTAAGCGGGAAAAACTGTTCCAGATTATTCGTGACCTGGTGAAGTGGGAAAACACCAATAATGAAGATGTGCTTAACCATGCCCGGCAAGCCATTTGGGAGAGCTGGCGGGAAACCTGTCATCTGAACCGGAAGCATCCACAGGCAGCTGAACTGTTTGACCCGGAAAAACTGCCAGCTTTTCATGATCCGTTTGCTGGTGGTGGTGCCATTCCATTGGAAGCTCAGCGTCTTGGGCTGGAAAGTTATGCCAGTGATCTGAACCCGGTAGCGGTGATGATTAACAAGGCGATGATTGAGATCCCGCCGAAATTTGCTGGTCAGCCGCCGGTTGGGCCAAGAGTGCCGGGAGATAAACAATCAAAACTGCATGAAGACTGGTCTGGGGCCAAAGGATTGGCGGAAGATGTTCGTCGTTATGGTCACTGGATGCGGGAAGAAGCGTTTAAACGGATTGGGCATCTTTACCCGAAAGTAAGAATTACTGATGAGATGGTTGCCGAGCGGCCTGATCTGAAGGCCTATTTGGGGGAAGAGCTGACGGTAATTGCCTGGTTATGGGCAAGGACGGTAAAAAGCCCTAATCCGGCGTTTAACCGTGTGGATGTTCCACTGGCAAAATCCTTTGTGCTTTCCAGTAAAAAAGGAAAAGAAGCCTATGTTGACCCTATAGTTGAAAACGACAATTATCGTTTTGAGGTTCGCATAGGTACACCACCGGCTGATGCGAAAAATGGTACAAAAACGGCTCGTGGTGCAAACTTCACTTGTCTATTATCTGGAACCCCCATTCAAGGCAACTACATAAAAGAGCAAGGTACGAGTGGTAATCTCTCAGCTCGTTTAATGGCTATTGTTGCCGAAGGAAAAAAAGGCCGAATCTATTTACCTCCTTCAGACAAAATGGAGTGCCTTGCTGCTTCTACTGAACCTGATTGGAAACCAACATCCAGACTGCCTGATGATCCAAGAAATTTTTGGACCTTAAGCTATGGGTTAGAAACCTATGGCGACCTCTTCACTTCACGCCAGTTGGTAGCACTCACCACCTTTTCTGATCTGGTGCAGGAAGCCCGAAACAAGGTGATTGAAGAGGCCAAAGCGTCTGGTATTACTGATGATGGCATTGGAATTGCTGATGGAGGGCTGGGGGCAACGGCTTATGGGGATGCTTTGGCAATGTATCTAAGTTTTGCCATTAATAAATGTTCAAACTTATGGTCAACAATTACTTCTTGGATGAGTGACCGAGGAGCATTTCGAGAAACATTCGCTAGACAAGCTATTCCAATGGTTTGGGATTTTGCAGAAGCAAATCCATTTTCAAACTCTGGAGGCAACTTTTCAACGGCAGTTGATAAGGGCAGAATGGCTATTGAGTTTGTTCCAAAGAGTGGTTGTGGTTACGCTTCACAAAATGATGCAGCAACTCAAATAGTGAGCACAAACAAAGTAATATCTACTGATCCACCATATTACGATAACATCGGTTATGCCGATTTATCTGATTACTTTTATGTTTGGCTTCGCCGTTCTCTGAGAGCTGCATTTCCTAACTTATTTTCAACTATGGCAGTTCCAAAAACAGAGGAATTAGTTGCAACGCCTTATCGACATGGTTCAAAAGATGCGGCTGAAAAATTCTTTTTATCGGGTATGTCTCTGGCCATGAAGCAGTTGGCTGAACTAGGACATCCTGGTTTTCCAGTTTCTATATACTACGCGTTCAAGCAGTCCGAAACGAAAGAAGGCAGTACTTCAAGTACTGGCTGGGAAACTTTCCTTGAAGCGGTTATTCAGTCTGGTTTTGAAATTGATGGCACTTGGCCAATGCGAACCGAGGGAGCGGGCAGATTAATTGCAAAGGGAACGAATGCGTTAGCATCTTCAGTAGTTTTGATTTGCAAAAAACGCCCACCACACACAGAATCCATTTCCCGCCGCCAATTCCAACGGGAACTCCGGGAAGAAATGCCCGAAGCCCTGGAAGCCATGATCGGCGGCGAAACCGGCCAAACCCCAATCGCCCCGGTAGACCTGGCACAATCCGCCATCGGCCCCGGCATGGCCATCTTCTCCAAATACGAAGCAGTACTGAACCAGGATGGCAGCAAAATGAGCGTCCACGATGCGCTGATTCTGATTAACCGCGCCATCACCGAATACCTGAACCCGGACAGCGGCAACGTCGATGCCGAAACCCTGTTCTGCGACAACTGGTTCAGCCAATACGGCTGGAGCGAAGGCACGTTTGGAGAAGCCGATACCCTGGCCCGAGCCAAAGGCACCTCGGTAGACGGTGTACGGGATGCCGGTGTTGTCGAATCCGGTGGCGGCAAAGTGCGCCTGTTAAAATGGACCGAATACGCCGATGGCTGGGACCCAAGAGCCGATGAACGCACCCCGATTTGGGAAGCCTGCCACCAGATGATCAAGGTGCTTAACCAGCAGGGCGAAACCGCTGCCGGTGCACTGCTGGCGCAAATGCCCGAAAAAGGCGAACCCATCCGCCAGCTGGCTTACCACCTTTATACCCTGTGCGAACGGAAAAAATGGGCCAGCGATGCCCGCGCCTACAATGAACTGATTGGCGCCTGGCACGGTATTGTGGCAGCATCCCATGAGACCGGGCATAAAGGGACGCAGTTCGGTATGGACTTATAAGGGGGCACCATGCTTAAGCAGATGACCATTAAAAATCTGACCGTTTTTCCCCAGGCCGATCTGACGTTCTCCACCGGGCTGAATGTCATTATTGGCGAAAATGGTTGTGGTAAGTCCCATCTTCTGAAATCGGCTTACAGTGCGATGGCGGCCAGCTTTGAAGAAGGCAGGAAGCCCACCTCCTCTGCTCCCAGTAAATCGGTGCTGCAAAAAGCCTATGCAGAAAAACTGTTTAATGTGCTGCGCCCGGAAGCGCTGGGTCGCCTGGCCCGTCGCAAACAGGGGCGGGAACGCTGTGAAATGGCGTTTATCTTTGAGGATAAAAAACTGAATGCCAGTTTTGGTTTTGCCACCGCCAGCAAAAGTGAAGTGCAAGTCTCCAAACTGGCAAAGGCCTGGCAGCCAAAAGCTCCGGTATTTTTGCCGACACGGGAGTTGCTGACCCTCTACCCAGGCTTTGTTTCCATCTACGACAATCACTATCTGGAGTTTGATGAGACATACCGGGATGCCTGTTTATTGTTGGGGGCTCCGGCACTGAAAGGCCCGAGGGAGAAAAAGGCGGCGACTTTACTGAAGCCGCTGGAAGAGGCCATGGGTGGCAAGGTTATTCTGGACAACAATGGTCGTTTCTATCTGTCATTGCCGGGTCAGGGAAAAATGGAGATGACGCTGGTGGCAGAGGGCTTGCGAAAACTGGCCATGCTCGCCCGGCTGATCGGTACCGGCTCCTTACTGGATAAGGGCTATCTGTTCTGGGATGAACCTGAGACCAACCTTAACCCGAAACTGATTCGCCTGATTGCCCGGGTGATTATGCAACTGTGTAAAGACGGTATTCAGGTATTTATTGCCACCCACTCATTGTTCTTGCTGAGAGAACTGGAAGTGCTGGCCAGTGAGAAAGAGTTTAGCAAGGTTCCTCAACGCTATTTTGCACTGGCCAGAGGCGATAATGGCGTTCATGTTGAGCAAGGTGATGCGGTAGAAGATTTGCAAACGCTGGTGGTTCTGGATGAAGAACTGGAACAGTCTGAACGTTATCTGACCGCTGGTGAATAAGCATGGAGCTGACAGAAGGCAGGCTGACTTTCACGTTCCCTGATGACAAGGGACATGCCAGCAAATACGACGACTGGTCTTTCTATCGTAATCAGTTGACCAATGCGTTTGGCAGTTCCAAAGCGATGGACATTATCTGGGTTGACAAGCAACAGACCTGGCTGATTGAGATTAAGGATTATCGAACAGATCGACGAACCAAACCCATGGACCTGGGTGAAGAAGTAGCGCTGAAAGTACGTGATACCCTGGCAGGGTTGGTTGCTGCCAGGTGTAATGCCAATGATGCCGGTGAACGGCAGTTTGCTGATACCGCATTGAAAAGAAGAAAACTCCGGGTTGTTCTGCATCTGGAACAGCCCCGCAAACACTCCAAACTTTTTCCACGAGCCATTGACCCGTCCAAGGTCAAGCTAAAACTGAAGCAATGGCTCAAAGCGATTGATGCTCACCCATCGGTGGTGGACCAGCATTCGCTCACTTCCTCTATGGAATGGTCAGTTGAAGGATAGATAAACCATGAGTTTAAAGCCATGGCGTGAGATTGCCCGCCCCCATCGGGACGTGCTGGAAGGCACGTTTAAACAGTCTGAATTTGCCGCAGATATCACCCAGGTAGCCACCGGCACAGCTCCGGCTGAATATCAGGATGCTGAGAAGTTTTTTGCCCGAACCTTTATTACCGAAGGGATGCGGCTGCTACTGATATCGGTGGCTCAACGGTTGGCCGGGCAAGGTGGCGACCCGGTTATTCAGCTACAAACCGCTTTTGGTGGCGGTAAAACCCACACCATGCTGGCAGTGCTGCATCTGGCTCGTCGAACTGTCAGCACCGATAAGCTGGAAGGTATTCCACCACTGCTGGATGCCGCCAATATTAATGACCTGCCCACCGCCAATACCGCTGTGCTGGACGGTATTGCCATGTCGGTCAGCCAAGGCAAACAGCACGGTGCCATCACCGCTAATACGTTGTGGGGCGAGATGGCCTGGCAACTGCTGGGCGAAGAAGGCTACAACATGGTGGCTGCCAGTGATCGGGATGGTACTGCCCCAGGCAAGGATGTATTGGCCGAACTGTTGCGCCGGTCTGCTCCCTGCGTCGTATTGATCGATGAGTTACAAAAGTTCTTCAGTGACCTGAAACCGGGTACCCAACTTAATGCGGGAACTTATGAATCCAACCTGAAATTTATTCAGGCACTGACTGAAGCGTTCAAGGTGGTGCCCAATGCGATTCTGCTGGCATCTCTGCCCGAATCGGAAACCGAGGTGGGTGATACGTTTGGCCAGCGCACACTGGTCGCCCTGGAAAAACACTTTGGCCGGGTTGAGTCTGTCTGGAAACCAGTGGCAACGGAAGAAGCCTTTGAAATTGTTCGCCGTCGTCTGTTTGAATATGCCGGTGATCGGGCTCAGGTAGAAGGTATCAGTCGTCAGTTCTGTGATTTCTATCGCCAGAATGCCAAATACTTCCCGGTGGAAACCCAATCCAACGAGTATTTTGAGCGCCTTTGTAGCTCGTATCCGATTCATCCGGAAATCTTTGACCGACTTTATGAAGACTGGTCAACGCTGGATAAATTCCAGCGTACCCGTGGTGTGCTGCAGTATATGGCGGTGATTATCCATCGGTTGTGGAACGATAATAATCAGGATTCACTGATTATGCCCGGTTCCTTGCCGCTGAATGACAGTATTGTCCGGAACAAAAGCATTCACTATTTGCCTCAAGGCTGGGAGCCGGTTATTGAACGGGAAGTGGATGGTCCTCGTTCACAGCCTCACTCGCTGGATGGTGACGATACCCGTTTTGGCAGTGTGCAGGCAGCGCACCGCACCATGAGGTCCATCTTCCTCGGTAGTGCCCCTGCAGCTCGCGAGCAGATTAATAAAGGCATTCAGGTCGAGCGGATTTTGTTGGGATCTGCCCAGCCGGAACAGACCATCGGTGTGTTTGAAGATGTGCTGAAACGCCTGCGGGATAAACTGCATTATCTCTATGCAGATAATGACCGTTTCTGGCTCGATACCAAGCCTAACCTGCGCCGTGAAATGGAGAGCCGGAAACAGAACATTACCAAACCGGCTTTGCAGGATGAATTAAGCCGCCGGGTTAGCAATAGCTTTGGTCGGCAGCATATGTTCTCAGGTATTCATGTATTTACTTCATCCGGTGATGTGCCCGATGACTATGGCAACGGACCACGGCTGGTGGTACTGGCACCGGGTGATGGTTACTCGAAAGCTGAGCCTCGTTCAGCAACAGAAGCCGCTGGTAACATTTTGCAGAATCGTGGCGACCAACCTCGTCAGAAACGAAACCGTCTGCTTTTCCTGGCACCGGATGCCGATACGGTTGGTCGTTTGTCGGATGCCTGTCGAACCTATTTGGCCTGGAAAGAGATTGTTGGCGATATTGCTGACGAGAAGTTAAATCTTGATAGCTTCCAGGCCAGCCAGGCGAAAAAGAATGCTACCGGCGCTGAAAGCCACTTGCAGCAGGTGGTCAGAGAAGCCTATAAGTGGCTGCTGTGCCCAACGCAGTTTAAGGCAACGGTGCAAAAGGTCGATTGGGAGACGGTTGCAATCTCTACCAATGCCCCCAATCTGGTGCAGGAGATCGAAAATAAACTTCGGGAAGAAGAGTGGATAACCTCTGAATGGTCTCCGGTACACCTGCAACGTCTGCTTGAGCAGTGGTATTTCAAAGAGGATGTGAAAGAAGTTAACGCTCTGAAGGTTTATCAGGACACTTGCCATTATCTGTATCTGCCACGGCTGATTAATGACAATATCTTCAAAGAGACCATTTCTCAGGGCATTAATAGCGTCGATTTCTTTGCCTATGCTGCCGGTAAGGATGGCGATCGCTATCTTGGGTTCAGTTTTGGCGGCAGTGGCCTGATTGCTATTGATAACGAAAGTTTATTGATTGAAAGAGAAGCGTCTGTTGCGTATCAGGAAAGCATCAAGCCGCCACCTCCTCCACCAATTATTGATGGGGATGACGACAATGATGATGAGGAAAATGATGATGAAGACGGAATCATTAAACCGCCGCTTCCACCTATCGTTCCCTTGATTGAGGAAAAGAATCAGTTTTACGGAACGATCAGTCTCGATCCAGTAAAAGCGAAAATGGAGTTTGCCCACATCGTGGATGAGGTGGTCCAGCATTTCACCTCCAAACTGGGTGTTGAGGTCACGATCAAGGTAGATATTGAATCCATCGCCAAAGAAGGGTTTGACGAAGACTTACAGCGAACCATTAAAGAGAACTGCAGTGTATTGCGGTTTGGTAATGCGGAGTTTGAGTCAAGTTGAGATGGACTATTTAAGTGCCACCCGGTTGGGTGGCACTTAATTTCAATGAGTTGATTTTCGTGATTCTTTGCTAAAAAGACAACGGCAGAAATATTGTATTCTCAGGAATTCTCCATCGCAGGCTCATCAAAATTTTCCAGAAGTTCATCATTAGGAACCATGGGTGGAATATAATAATCATCATCCGGAAGAATGAAATTCATTTCCTGTGGTAAAACATGAACAATCTGGAAAATTCCATGCTCATTAAGCCGTGATTTATTAAATCGTGATTTGTTCAAAGACTCTTCAACCACCTTACGATGCCGAGTAACCCAGGGTGCCTGTACTTTTTTTCCCATTTCATCAAACCATACCCGTGATATCAACATACGGGAATACAGGTTGATACAAAAATCGCCATCCTTAATATAATCAACCTCAAGCATTCCTGAACTTAAACAAGAAGCTGATTGAAAAAAACTAACATCCCCATCGATAAACCAATCATTAAGGGAACAAGCTAGCTGGTAATGATTTTCAAATAATTGATATCCCTCATATTGCCAACTACTTTCAATACCGTCTTTTGTAGGGCGATTAAAAAATTCCACGCAGAAATATACTTTTTTATTTTTAGGAATCATGGGCTCACCATTAATGAAAACTCGGTAGCAAGCGTCAAGCTTTAGCTCCTCAATATCAAGATTCCACCAAACCTCCGTCCATTTTGTAAATTTAACCCAAGATAGACCCGTGTCAGGATAAAACTTGGCTCGATAGAACTTCCAAACGAAATTAAAATAATCATCATTCTCAATAGGATGTTTTAACGTAACAGTCTTGCAAAATGGACTGGTGTTATCAATATGCAGCTCGTGAATGTAATACTGCTCATAGCTGTACATCCTTGTGCTTGCACGCTTGATGATATCTTTCAAAAATCCCTGATAAACTTGCGTTAAACATGGATCACTATCTGGTGAAATAACAAACCAGTCATCATTGCGTTGATTATCCATATTGCTAAGTACCTCAACCTCGATCCCCTATGTACGGGACAAAACATCCAGCAAAATCTGAAAGGTGATCTCATCGTCCTTTGCGCACTGGTTTTTCAATACCCGCCTGAGAATATCCAGCCCCAGTCTGAACAGACTTTTGGCTGGT
>Ga0126343_10000865_pt1 | contig 12936 bp, 2 predicted proteins | sample Cyp2metagenome_FD_92531 | JGI IMG/M metagenome (GOLD analysis project Ga0126343, IMG submission 92531) | Coral microbial communities from Lord Howe Island, Old Settlement Bay, Australia - Cyphastrea 2 metagenome | ecosystem: Host-associated > Invertebrates > Cnidaria > Coral ... | reverse complement strand
CCCAAATCCATACCTTTGGTATAAAGCCCATGCGGGGGGATTCAGCCCCTTACCTCGATAACCTCTTGCTACTCAATGCTCACTGTTCTAGGTGAAAAATATGGTTGACGAATTCTACTCCCGAGATGATGGCTCTATGCTATACCGTTAGCATAAGCCATGTTGTTATGAGCGTTAGCGTTAGCTATTCTAGGCTCTATCCGTTAGCGTGAGCTATGCCATGTTCGTTAGCGTTACTGTGCTCATGATATCCGTCAGCGTGAGCTGTGTAATATTCGTTAGCGCTACCTTAGCCATATCGGTTAGATGCTTGCGTTATGCTTTATATTTCTTCTTTGGTCCAGACTTCTAGACTAGGTTTTCTCCAACTTGTCTTCGGCGTCTCTTTCAGTGGTAAAGCCTTTTTCACGCATCAGGGTCGCTAGCCTAGCGTATAAACCTCCTCCTCTCGCATCCTGGGCTTGGAAACAGATAGTAGAGAGGTGAATGAAAAACGAATGGTGCCGAAAAAAAGGAATACATCTGAAGGTATTATCCTTTTTTTTTCCGAAAAGTTTACTGTAGAATGGAACGCCCCATTGATTTCCTACCGGTACAGACAATTAAAAAGTGACGCATTACTTCTAGCACTGAGAAAAGGATAGCGAGGTCTGTGAGCGAAACCTACCCGTGTCCTACTTTGGACTGTAAATATATTGATTTCAATCTTCCGCGAAAGTGTCGGTTGATGTACTCGTTCTCAACCCGAATTCTATCCACCTTCCTTTAGTCGTACGATCATTTGTGTTTGTTCACTTTTTGGCCCAAGCGAAAACGTGGCACAGATTGAGTGTCGGAAGAATGGCAAACCCATACCCATTTTCCTTTCCCAAGTAGTGTCCACTCGTACCTTTACTTGTTACTGTATACATATTCCCTGCTGTTTCTTTTTTTTTTCAGGGTATTTAACGGTGGACTGGTGTAATTATCGTAAGAAGAGAATAAGATGGATGGTCAAAGTAAGTCGCTCTTAGCAAAAACGTTAAAAAGAAAAAGAGGTCATCACATGGCACGATAAGTTCCTTGAAGGGAGAGAGGGAGGGAAGGGTCTGAGAGTCTTAAGGAAAACGTCCAAACCACAGACATAGCAGTGGCCTATGTAGTGATTGGTCGTTATTTTCTACCGAGTAATTATTTAACCAAGATACCTGTCCAATGTGGAACGCTTAAGACGTGACTACCTTGCGTTATTACACAAGCTTATATATAAGCTCATACTAGCACTAATACTCCTCGGAACTGCGGTCTTAAGCAAGTGAATAGCGATTGAAAAAAAGGTACGAAACCGGTTAAAGACAGGATGAATTCAAACCTTTGCTACCAACAACTAGTAAGTTTTCAAGATTCAGGCTAACTTTAATATCGATCTTTAATAATCACACGTTCAATAATTTGCAGGCGAGGTCATACCAGATGAAACTGAGTTTGTAGTCCATTTTTCCAGCTCGGAGCTTACTGTGTGCACTCTTCAAGTGGAAGATGATAAAGTGTGCTATTGGCAAATCCCAGATTTTATGACTTCTTTCCTGTTCACCGACCTCTTAACCGAGATCGTGGACACTCTCTCCGATCGGGACACGGAGAGATTCATTCAACTCTTTGATCCTTTTTCATCGTTATGGGATGAGTTACGAAGGTGGAACGGAAAACGAGTCAAGTGGTTTGATGGAGACAAGATTTGCTCGAGGATACGTGAAGCCTGTTCAAAGGAAAAGAGTATCAGCGACCTCGTTTTCCTTTTTCCATCGCAGGGAAACATCAAGAGTATCGACGTTCGAATCAACGATGAAATCGACCCCTCTGGAGAGCTACGAAGATTAATAAACCAGCTTATAGAGTCCACCAAGACAGCAGAAAATGAAGAGTCAGATGTCGATGAGGAAATAGACGAGGTTCGCGATGCTTTTGTGGATGAGAAATACTCATCAGATGAAGAAAAGGAGATTGACGACCAAGTGCAATCGAATCCCGAAAAGCCTTGCTATTATCCTTCTCAGATAGAAATGGCCGCTATACTGAAGAAACGAATTGACACCATCATGTTTCACTATCACAACATTCCGAGACTGAGTGATGCTTTCGACAATGTTGAATTTGCAGTATACACGGCTCGTTACCGAATGCTGAGCGATCAGACAGAGAAGAGGATACGACATCCTGATGCAGGTGTATTATCAACTGAGGAACTCAAATCTCAGCGACAGGAAGGCGACGAAAAGAAACGGATGTTTATGTATCTTCGCAGTGCAGAAACGGAGAAGCACTTTGAAGAACTTAAAGAAAAGGTTCAAGAAAAGCCTAAAACTCTTTTCGTCATCATTGCAGACGAGTGCCACTGGGGAATAACGAAAGATAAAGAGAGGACGTCTTCCGCCCATAATCTCTTCATTAATGAATGGTGCAGAGGCAATTCCCCTCGAAATGTCATCGTAGTTCAAATTTCTGCCACCCCCTTTAATCTCCTGACACAGAACTCGCGTCTTCCAGTGGCGCAGTGCGTCCTTCTCAATAGCAAAATGACCACCTGCCAAAGAAACTACGAGGAAGGCGAGCTTGTAGTGCTGGAAAGAGAACCTAACTTGAATGAACAAGTAAGAAAGACCTCGAAGGAATTAGAACTTCACGTTGTCCACTGGTCAGAGGTTGAACTGAAGAATTTTGAACGCGGGATGCAGATGAAGCTCAAATCAACCTTAAAAATTCCAGGTGTTCCTTACCGGTTCCTTCAGGTTTCTCCAGACGGGGACCTCCGTGTCACATCTACCGAAAGTGAAGCATCCGATTTTATCGTGCAAGGCAACCATGGTATTGTGACCCTCAAAGTGTTTGCAACAAATGGACAACAACCGTTAACAGTGATGATGACTGAACATGGAAATTTGAAAGCCACAGTGGACCCTGTACAGCCAACTACATTTGAAGTTAAATTGGAGTTTGGTGTGGGAGTTGTCGCATTTTGTTCCTCCGAGAAGCCAAATCACTACATTGCTGTTAATGAGCATGAACAAGTGACTTTGCAAGCTGCAAACGTTGAGAGGAAGTGTGGTGTTTCCTTCATGAAACCAAAGGATGAGGTTGCGAGAGTGGCCTTCGAGTTTTACATTGATCAGTCTGGGCCAATGGAGGTCGGCATGGTTGGGAAACAATACATGAGTTTAAACCACTACCTAAGTACCATTTCCTATTCAGACCGGAACGATCAAAAGATAAGACAAGACAAATTTTTCCAAGGAATCGTAGACAAGGCCAAGAGGCAAAAGAAAATCTACAAGACTGACAAGGCCAAAAGTGATAACGATTGTTCATCGTTTCCAACAGATGCCTTACTATGCGGAGAGTATTGTTACCACATTCTTCATGCAAGCGTATATCACAGTGATGAAAAAATACGTCGAGCACTTAATTCTGTCTCAGAAGATTCTCCTGCTGCTGAATTCGAAAATAACCTAAATTCCTTCATTAGGGAACTCACGAATGGGGCCCAAACGAAAGAGTTCATCCACCCCGAAGCTTTTGAATTGGTTCGAAATGAACTACACAGCGAGGTGACGCGCTCTTTCAAAGAAAGCTTCAAAGTAGTAGTAAGACGTCAGAAAACGAGCGCGTCCAAAGAGGGATTGAAGGAGTTCAACGACTTACTTGCAACTTCCTATGTTGCCTGCCTGATGCATCTTTCCCAGCAAGAATTTCGGAAACTCAGGGAAGACACTCGGCCAATCAACATCATCGAAGATATTGAACAGCAGTTACAAAGAAATGGCTGTCAAGCGATGGTCGAAGAGTGGAACTATAATATTCAAGAATTTGAAACTGCTTCCTTGGCGAAAGATCTGATCCAGAGTGGCAAAGTGGAACAGGGCAAAATGAAAATTGTACGTGCGAAGAGCATGGAAACGGCTGATCAATTTTTCTACACTCTACGCCTGGCACGCGCAGTGTCTGGTCTCAATGATTGCTTTGAGGTCATCAAGGACTACGGTGGAATTCAGATCGAGAGCCAAATGATGAAATCGTCAAGTCCATTCTTTCGAAAGCTTCAACCAGTAAACTGCACGTTCAAGTTCCCGGATTGTTGTTGTCCCGGGTTGAAGCTACAAGCTGGTCGAAAGAAGTGTGTAAACTGTCAGCATGTGCACAAGTTGATAACGCAGTATGAAGACCTGGAGAACCTCGCATGTGTACTCATACTGGTTGATAAGGGCCGCATGGGAGACACATTTCCTCAAAGCTTTGATTGTCTTGATCTTCGCCTTAGTTATGACAGCAGTCGGGAGTTCAAGGAGGGAACGCCTCTATTTCTTTCGACTCTCATTCAAGAACTTGGAAGAATGTGCCGTTATGCAAAGGTCTCTGTAAGCAGCAACACAGTGCAAAGCATTCCATACGCGCTGGTAGGCAGGGAACTATTCAGGAGACTTGAAAAGTCGGTGGAAACGTCTCCCTCGATGAGCGCGATATCTTGTACCAGACCTGACCGGTACATGACAAACGTTAGAAGAAATAAAGACACCACTTCCTCGTCACTTCGTTGGCTAGACTACGTAGCTCAAAAGGATAGTTACGATCATCAAAATGAAGTAAAGCATCCCAACAGAATCCTTTTACAAGCTGAACCTCAGATTGGAAAGACTGGAACTTATCTGTGTCTCATTAAAGATTTGCGACTGGACATTCTGGGAAAGGAAAAGGTTTATTCCAGTTCTTCTACTGCATTTGATGAAGGTGCCTTTTACTGCTACACAGATCACAATTCATCAGAAGAATTCATCGCCAGTGGCAATAACCAAATGCAAGATTGGGAATTTCCTTATTGGAAGGCAATTCAGTCCTCTCCAAGCCTTCACGATAAACCAGTGGCGCCAGGAAAGTACTCCATTGGGGGGCGATTCTACACTCATGACACTGAGGAGAATCCCTACATCCTCATGAAACGGGAGGCTCAAAACCAGAACAAAACCTCTTATTATCATGCCAAAACTGACTGTAAGGATGCAAAGCTACGTGCATGGCCGTGGTATCATCTCGAAAACTGCGGTGAATGTGGAAGACTTTTCCAAGCCAAAGAATCAGTTTTGGAAGACTTAGTGGTTAACATCGATGGAAGACCGGTCACTGTTACATGTTCACTTCCAAGCAGTTTTCCGCCTTACAGCTACCTGCTACGATATCTCAAGAGCCCTCGATCAACAAGCGAGTCCTTTACAACCATTGATTCGGCTTCAAGAGTTGGCAATGCTCCCACCTTGCCGTACTGGATTTTTCACCCATCCCACAGAGATGATCCTCGAAAGTGCACTTTGAATTATCATCACGTAATGCAAGAGAAAGGAAAGGTTGTCAATTACGTACAAGTTGTCGTGGTTCGCAGTGAGAAGTTCGAAGCTTACCGATCTACATGGGGAAAGATACTTGCCATTTTCCAGTTACCAGAAGCAATGCCTAACTGTGAACTTGGCCCGAGTGAAGGAGGAGTGGGGTATGCCAGGCTGTTTATTCAAAAGTTGGCATACGCCCTTAAACTGGAATACGTTTTCGTCATCGACGACAACGTGGCCGTGATGTCTCAAGCAGTGTTTACCACTGATGACCAATTTGCCTCGGATAAAGTAGTTGTAAGAGATGACCGTGGTTTGATGAAAATGGAACGTTGCTCCTTTTTTAAACCCCTCGCCCATCTTCAGAAAATAGCAGAAGGTACAGACATCCATCCACACAGATTGGAACCTTATCCTTTCAAGGACCCATTGGATTGGCAACAATTTCCACTGTGTCGCTACACGGGCCCGTCCAAGTTTAACGACAAGGAGCATGAGAGTTATGGCGTACTAGGCGTTCTCAGAAGTGCTCCAAGAGCCGTGAACCCATTTTCCAAGACGCAAGTGTACGCTGCTATTTTACTGAATGTCACGAGCACAGTGGAAAAGCGCGTGCTCTACCGTCCGTGGCCCTGCTGGGAAGACTTACGCTTTAATGATGACTGCGACAAAGAGGGTCTGTGGGTTGTGAAGTGTAACCGTTTCCATTTTCTCAAAGTGCAGTACATTGACTGGATCAACAGTTTAGCTCTCCCAAGCATCTTTAAGTGGACAGATGATTGCACGCTAGAAGAGAGGCCAGATGCAAGGTTAACAGAATTACCCAAAGACTTCGAAGAGGGCATTATCCTGGAATATCTTCGCAAATTTGTCAACTCCAAGGACCCTGAAAAATGTTTCATGGGAAGCATCGGATATGACCAACAAGAGAGTAACGAAGACCTAGTCTCTCCTGCAAGAATTGTTCAACAGATCGAGGCCAAAGAGGAAGCTTTTGTCGATGGAACTGCAGCTGTTGTTCTTTCGTATTCTGTTGCAAATCGGAAGTCTAAGGTTAAGCTGGATCTGACAGAAAAATTTTGCAGCACTAAAGAAACGTTTTTGCTCGTCACAAGTGCAAAGGAAGTAGCAGAAGAATGTCCTCAAATGACGCCAGCCACCATACCGAAATCGATTTGTTGGTGCTCCGACATGGAGGATAGAAACGCTCAATTTGCAATTTTCTCTGCAGCTGATCCAAGGAGACATCATTTGCGCTACATTCTGATTGAAGCATCATTCCCACAAGATAGGAAAACGAACGAGGACGACTTGACCTCCATCACACGGGGGGGCAACGATGAGAACAACCAGGTACGCATCAAAGACGAGCCAAATGTGGAGAGAAGTTTCACACTCGAAAGCGGTCAAGACACGAGTAGCGAGAGTAGAGGCTTAGAAAGACCTATTGAAGAATCACCTGATGACCCCGTTCCAAGCAAAAGGATCAGTCAGCAAGACTACTGGATGCCCGCTACTGGTGCCGAGCAACTGAGTTGCGGTCCGTACATTCCACAAAATGACAGAGAGGGCGATGTCTCTGTTGAGAGAGAAAAAGGTAAAGACATGTCCGCTGTGAAGATAAAAAAGGAAGGACGCAGTCTTGGAGCCTCGCGTGAGGAAACTGTGAGCAAGGGGATGACTAAAGTCAAAAGATTGAAGAGCGAGTCACTCGCAGAAAACCAAAAGTACAAAGAAAAAGACAAACATGCGATCTTTAAAGGTGATGACTCCACGTCAGTGGGATACCGGCAAGAGACGTTAACAGAAACGACGGAGAGCAATAGCAGCGTAGCGCCAATCAGTGACCTTGGTTTAATAGACAGAGAGAGAACAATCAAGAAAGCAAAAAACAAAAAACAACCCATGAGCAGCATCTCTGTAGTGTCGAAAGATGGCGAGATGACGACAAAGGCGGACAATGTGTTGTTTTCTGAAGCTGATTACGATGAAAGCACTGACGTCGATGATGCCAGCAACGTCAGCAGCCCTACGGAAGGCCAGGACGTTTTGTTTTCAAAAGGTGGATCCCGCGGCAGAAATAAAATCTCTCTTAACATTCGCGCATGTATGGAAGGAACTAATCGTGTCACGGGAATTATTGTGGATCTCTGGCGGGAATACAAAGAAATTCAGGGGTATAGCAAAATTCAAATTCAGGAAAGAGGAAGTAGCGATCTTTTTACAGATGAGGTTTGCACCAGACTTCAGGATTTTACCATTGATGAGTTGGATGGATCTGATGACAAAGGGTATACCGCCCTCCTAAAAGCTTGCTCCCTGCCTTCCATGAGCCCTCATGTAATGCAGTACCTCATCACTACAAGGAAAGTAGACCTCAACCGTCAGCTGCCTCTTGAGTTTGACAACAACCACCCAACAGCAAAGAAATTGGTTCCAGGAATGTCCGCTCTGTCCGTGGCAATCAGAAGCGGAAATATAAAATCAGTTCCCACTTTCATGACACGGCCAGGAAGCATTGCTGTTCGAAGTGCTGACCATGACGGAAACACTGCCTTACATTACTGTGTTCTTTCGTATTCTAAAACTTCCTTCCAGAAACTGTTTCCCCTTTTCAAGCCGCTGGAATGGAAAGAGATGCGGAACAACAAAAGAATGAATCCTTTGGAAGCATGTGTGGCAGAGATAGAATCGAGAAGACAAACTAAAGGGAAGGAAAGATCTCTCGAATACCTTGAATACATGCGTGAAGAAATGGAAAGGAGCTCTGTTTAGAGTTCGCAAACATGAGGTTCGTGGTATGTCGTGGTAGAAGACAGACTATGGTAGACAAAATTAAGAGAATTAGTGTTGCCATTAGTTTGAAGTTGACGGCGCGTGTACACTTGTTTATACAGGTATCGCCAGTTCGCACAACAGTTTTATATATTTCATCAACTCTGTTTTAAAGTCAGCGTTAAGTTACTATTCAGTGGTGTTGGATTCACTTTATTTGCTTGTTCCAAAGAGTAAGCAACATTGTTTTTCACCTTAATGATAAGTACCCTGCCGAGGGGACAGAGACCATAAGAAAACTGTTTTGACAAAAAGGTCCATTAGGTAGGACTTCATATTAAGGTAGGGTCATAAGCAATGTTTTTTGAGTAGACGGCTGACTGAATCTGTTCTATTTGGCAGGTGATTAGTAGACCTAGAGTGATGTCCTGTCAATGATTTCTTCATTCGGTTATCAAATGGATTGTCGCTGAAACACCATACAGTCACAAGCTGTCCTCATCCGTGCCCTTGTACATCAGGTTAAATGCAGTCAGCAGCTAAATCAACGGGTGGATGGTAACATTGGTAGAAGTCACAACTAGGCAAAATTAGTGCTTTTCTATTGTTAATCTAGACTTTGCATGTAATCTTGACTTTGGCACACAATGATTTCCAGTCTGTGATGCACAGTTAGAGATAAAAAGTCTCACTCTATGGAAAGCGAATTGGTGTTACTTGTTACGAACCACATACTTTGTCATTGAGGAACTGATTTTTGCAGCTGCAAAGTTATTTCATCAAGTGATGTGAGAAAGATCAAAACGTAAAGGCTCACACCGTAATGGCGGTTGACATGAAACTTTGAATTTACTAAAGTAAGTAAATGCGAAATGTTCACATTTTGTGACGTCAGATATGAAACAAAAAAAACAGAAAACGTAACTCTCGATAGTGCTCAGCATGGACTGGAAATTATCTTTAACAGTGATACGATTAGCTGAAGTAGGAGACCAGATTTATAGTTACAGAGGTTCTGTATTTGTGGCCGATTTGACATCAGTAGTTTGTGAATTTGAGGAGCCTAGAATAATTAATTATTACATTTGGTGTAAAATATCAAAACTTATTTTCAACCTGAGTAGAAGAAAAAATTCTTCCTGGCAAATTTAGGTTGGATTACTCATTCCCAGTCCCTAACTTTTTCTTACTCAAAGGTGATGAAAGACTGGGGAGATGCATTGTTTGTTGTATGTGCCATCTCTTGATCCAATGTCTATTTATTATATCAAACCCTTTCCTTGAAATTCACCAGTGATAGTCAGTTGCTTTACCAAAACAATATCAATGCAAAGCTTGTATACTACATTGTAGAGATTTCCACCTAAATAGATTGTGTAGCAAACTAAGGTCATTTTTGGCTTGCAGAGGAGTATTTTTTTGGTTGTTAGTTACTATAACTCAAGACTTCAAATGTAGTGTAAGAGTTATGATGATTAGGTGTGATTTTGATTTTGTTACTACAATATAGGATTGATTTACATTTTTCATCAGAGCTTATCAAGATGGAAATTAATTTCACCATAATATTATTGTTTGAAAAAGTATTAGAGTAGTAAAACAGATGGTGTTTGACCTAAAAAAAAAAAAAAATTGGGTACTTAACAGTTAGTGTTGCTAATATCTTGAGCATTAGATTAAACATAATTTAGAGGAAATGAACAGAAACTATTACAGATGATTGATCTTTTGATCACAATTAATGCTTAAATTGATTTCATCAAATTTTATTGTTAGGCTTTTTTGTTGTGAGAATTCAGATATTAATTATCAAACTTTAGAAAACTGTTTTCAAGAGTGTTATATAAAATTATTATCCTAATACGTATTCATATTTTTTATTGGTTATAAGAAAATGTGCACAAACCATGCACGACATTACTATTTTTATTATAGAATTTTGCGATATTTTACCTTAGGATTGAGAAAATTACCCTCTGAGTAGAAATTCATATGATATTGCACACAATGGTTGTTTTTTACAAAACGCTTTGGATCACTATTGATACTGATGATTTCTGATATATTTACACAACTTAACAAGTAACCAATACTTGCTCTATTTGGTGACAATTGTGTTAAATTTTGCTGTTGTACATTAAAGGTAATGAAATGCACATTTGCTGTGAAACCTTCATGTTACTTGCGTTAGAGCAACTAAGGTTCTTTTATTCAACTACCCCTGTGGTTTCTGCCAGAGAGCCCAAGCTCATTGACTTTTTAACTGGCATGCAATGGTCACAAAAGTGTTACCTTCTCGAAAAGCTCTTAAACCTAAGGCAAAGAGAAAGAAAACAACAGAACAACAGTTTAAATTACAACAAAACCTTGGTGACAAATATACATTATTCATTTCTGGCAACAAAACATTTTTGTTGCATTTTAATAGTTAATTTTCAACACAAAGCTGTCAAAGAATGAGATTGGGCTTCTCTAGCACTTGCTTTGGTTAGATGTATTTGTTCAAAATACAATTCAGCCAAACTTTTCTTCAGCCTATCAAAGGTGTAAACGTCAATATCAGGCCCCTCCCACCAATGTTTTCGGTCAGGTTATACTGGTGACCATATACTCTTCTGGGAAAAGAGAGGAACAGTGCCAACTTTTTACTTACCCAAGGGCTCAACAGAAACATTCCAGTCACTGTCAGAACTGATCCTGTAAGCTTGTATACTAACACTGAATTTGCCTTTCCCCCCCCCCCCCCCCCAAATCCCCTTCACCATCCCTGCACCCAGAAAGTTGCAAACTCCCAGCTTCATTTTAATTAATGACTTCGCTGTAATATCCTGTGCTATATACCTCCGACTTCGCTGTACTTAACACTACAGTGAAACCTGTATTAAATGGACCCCATATTAAGCTGATACCCTCTATCGAGCAGACACCAGCTCAAGTCCCAAAATTTTACTGTAAAATAAGTGGATGCAGACACCAATATTAAGGCATTTGCCGCACCTGCAATAAGTGGACACTTCAAGGCACCCTGAAAGCAGAGCCTTTTCTTGTGGTACATATGCTAGCAGGTCATGACTCTAACATTGTTCAGCGATGTCATTTTAAAGTTAAGTGATCATTCCAGAATAATGTATTGACTGACTGGACATTGTGCTATGAGAAGTCTTTGATCTTACACTGTGTTACAAAAGGGTTAATAACAACTATTATTGCACAACATATAAGAACCTGTTTTGAGCAGATATCCTGTATTAACTGGACACTAATGAGGGTCCCAAGGTGTCTGCTTAATACAGGTTTCATTGTATACACTCCAGCCAAGAATCTCATGTGACTGGGTCAGAAGGCTCTCCTGAAACGTCTTAAAATACATGTATCAAAATTTCACATCCTAAAAAAATTACTAATTAGTTGGTTCCGACTGAGGCTAAAACTTCTAAACTACTTGAATTACAGTTCACTTTTGATATCTGAAGGTGTGGCATTTTCTTGCACTTGTGCTGAATCTCCACCACTGCAATACTTATGTGCCAGCAAGGCAGCATTCTTAGCACTCACTGCTGACATCTCCATTGCACTGGCAGAATGCTCAATTGCATTGACATAGAACACACCATCATCCAAGACAAAAGACCAAAACTTCTCAGGAGGGGTAAAGTGGGGATATGCAAGCCAGGACACAACTTTCATTTGATCTACGTTGCTGAACAACTCATTTAGCTGTGTGGCAGTAAGATCAGATCGTGAAAAAACTTTGCGAATAGGCAAGTCCATAGGATCAGTGCTTGACCTGTTTTCCACTGGTTCTTGCACGCCTACGGAGTTGAAGCAGTTTTCTGGTGTTTCTGTAGTGCCAATTATTTCTGGTATGTCATCCTCAGTTGAAAAACCAAAATGGGTCATGTTGACCCGACCATGAACAAAAGTAGCAACTGTACGCCAAAAGTTTCCCAGTTCCTTTGGAACTGGCCATTCTCTGCAATCTTTGCAACCAAAGAAGTAATCAAGAATCTCCAAAGGGGCTGCTACAATGACAACATCATACTGCTTGTCTGGAATTTGCCCTTCACCTTTTAAAGTGTACACTGGATGTTCAGTGCTGCCCACAGTTGTTTTAACCACCTCTGTGATTTTGGTATTCTTGTAGACCGTAGCTTTGGAGTTGGAGAGTAAACCCTCACAGACTTTCAAGTTTCCACCTTCAACCGACCAAAGTCCACCCTGTGCACCTGCCAGGGAAACTGACCCTGATTTCAAAAGTAAAGAAACAAGATTAAATCTGGAAAAACAGGTGAAAGACAAAACATAACATTAGCTAAAATAAAAACAGCTGCATTTAAAGTAATATGACAGTGCTGTCCGCTCTCTCAAATATTCAACATAATTCTTACTTTGGCCAGGAGTACTCTGAATAAATAGATAGATAGAACTTTATTTACCGTGGCACTCCGCTTAGCTAAAAGCTACTTTACAGGAAGCCCATAAATACGAAACAAATAAACTGCAAAACAAAAGGAAACTTAGGATAAAATTTAGCTAACAATCTAAGAATTTAAAAATCTAAAATATCTAAGAGTCTAAATACTTATATATTAGTACATGTATAATTACAATTTAAAAATTACAAATATTTAAAAAGCTACATAACTACAATAATAACAATTTTAAAATGCTACAAAACAAATACGTGTGCATCCAATAGCAATAACGTTCCCAGAGTCTTCATTCCCCTTGACCAGCAGTCGGAAAACGAGAGACTCAGGCATGCACATAGATGCACACTGCGCAGTGAAATCAGATGGGCAGAATT
>Ga0126343_10000864_pt1 | contig 12942 bp, 9 predicted proteins | sample Cyp2metagenome_FD_92531 | JGI IMG/M metagenome (GOLD analysis project Ga0126343, IMG submission 92531) | Coral microbial communities from Lord Howe Island, Old Settlement Bay, Australia - Cyphastrea 2 metagenome | ecosystem: Host-associated > Invertebrates > Cnidaria > Coral ... | reverse complement strand
TGATCGGATTGCACAGAGAATTTAGCGAATACAACCATACAAAAACGGGATGGGACAAAAGTATTACGTTCCCGGTGTGATTACTACCCCCAGAAAAAAGCAACCAGCAAAAAGCATACAAAAACAAGGGGGAAAGACATAGGAGCAAAACCATTGTAATTATCCTGGTCGTTTTCAGAGCTTTTCTCTCCTTTGCGAAGTCTGCAGCAGCTTGTGGTGAGACTTGTTCACATTTGATTTGTTTCTCGTGACGACGGGTCACAAAGTAGACCGATAAATGACAGAAAAGTATCAACGAAATGTTGAGAAATAAAAGCATTACAGATACGACATTGGAAATAAAAAAACCCAATTCTTCAGAAACACTTTGCAGAATAGCTGGGTAAAATGCGAAGACCCAGGAACTAACAACAGCTATTTTTAAACGAAGCCCCGTAACAATTGTCATATGACGAAAAGTATACTTCATAGCTACAAACCGTTCAATACTGATTAGTGTCAGATGAAAAAAGGATGCAAAAATAGGACTGTAACCCAGAAGATAGGTCAGCTTCTGGTATCGGCAGTATTCCGACAGAGATATTCCTTTCATGACATAAATCTGCCCAACGATGTAACTTGGTTGTGAAGCAGCTCCTACTAATACGTCTGTTCCAGCCAAACAGGCCAGCAAAATGTTATATTTACTTTGTAATCTAGGTCTTGTCTTCACCGCCATTATCACCAACACATTCATCAGGATCGTCACAGGAAAGCTTCGGATGTTTAGGATTATTGCTGTTATGGCGAAAGCAATTTTTTCCTCCTGATACTCCTACTTCCAGACAATCTCGTTCAAGGGACATGTTGCATCGAAGGATCCCGCTGTAGATTCAGTTACGTTCTTGGCGAGCTTTTTGATTGGCTTTTCAGCTTGTGGTTGTCTTTCAACACGACACGAAATTTTCTTAATGAAATATGCCTGACAAGATCAAGATCAAGAGTCTATTTACGAAATTAACTAGAACGAAAACAATGAACACCACAAAACATTCATTTACGTACTACGTCATCAAATAATATTTCACGAAGAATAAATTGACTTTCACATAAATCTCCAAGGATTATTTCACAACTGAAAACGCAATGAAGTATATATGACTTAATTCATATGTGTACTGCGGTTGTAGATCATAGCAGTAAATTTCCGCGATTTACTGTTATGATCATTCTTCACTTGCAAAACGCAATCTTACTCAAAAGTTTAAGGTAATAACTCCGGCCAAAAATGTCGACAAGCATATGGATTTCTTAGAGGAACAAACAACATTTTGAAAAATACGAATTAAAAGTTTCAAAGCCATGTTCAGTGAAGTCGCATTGCTTGAGTTATAAGTTATTCGTTATCGGAACTCTCGTTAAAATAAAACTTTTGTTTTCCGCTTGTTCATTGAAAGCGGCAGCGGCAGGCGACTGATTACAAGTCTGAGTGACAGGATAAATAAAATCATAAAGTTAATTCAATTTTCAGATGCAAAAGTAAACTTATCGTTCTTTAACAATTAGTTCTGTTACATTAAAACCCTTAAAGCATATTTTGTAGTATGAACCTTGACGAAGTCTAGAAATACGTAAAATCTTTCAAGTAGCACTTGCTTGTCAGGTTGCTGTTGATTCATTTAATGTGTAATTGATAAACTTGATATAATTGATCACTTTTCATTTCGTGAAACCTCTCATTTATAGTGCAGGGTTTTCAATTAGCCGTTTTGTCATCTAAAACTGCAATAAAAGAGTGAATGGTAGCTTGAGCCCAAAAGTAACTCGAAGGAACAGTTTTCTCTCTTAAAGTTTCAAAGAAATTGACACCCTTCTAAATCAATTCCCAAAGAAATTTATTTCAACATGATATGATTAATATCCTAGATCAAGAGATTATGATGTAGATCATATTCTTTTAGTTAAAATATTATTAGTTTCGGCATTCTCAATATCACACACCAGTCTGATGGTGGCCAAACGGTAAAATGTTTGGTCACCAAACAGTGTTTGATGGTGTTTGGTCGCCAAACATTTCCTGTTTGGACGGGCCCTTATCTTTGTTAAAAATTGCGGCTTCATTCTTAGCAGCTCCTTGCATGCTTTGCAAATCATTTTATTTCCATAGCACGACTAATAAGAGAAATAATAAATGTTCGATGCATCAGAGATGCAAAAATAGGACTGATTAAATACATCAGATAGGCCGCCTTTTGGTATCAGCAATATTCCAACAGAAGTGACCCTTGAATGACACGAATCTGCCCCACGATGTAACTAAGTTAAGCTTCAAATGCAAAAGCAAACTTTTGGCTCTTTAAAATTTAATAGTGTTAGATGACATATTTTAAGAACGAACCTTAGCTTAACGAAGTTTAGATACACGTAAAATCTTTCACGCCTTCAAATGGGACTTGCTTTTCGGTTTGCTTTTAATTCATTGATGCATGATGGGTAATGTGACTTACTCTTTTTTACTCTCCTAAAAAGTAATTTTACTTCCATTTTAATTTAGCCGCGAAACCTTTAATTCATCGTGAAGGTTTCTTTTATCAACTTTAACAATATCTGATACTCAAAACATAAAAATAGGAAAACACTAACTATTGATATTTTTAAGCTCTTTTCTCTCCTTCAAAGAAACTGACAACACTAAATCAATTTCCAGCCAAATTTGCTTTGCTTTGATATTATCACTTTCGGGATTATCGATAACAAACGGCAGTAATATTTTTAGTTTTTTTTTTTACAACAAGAAATAAAATAAAATTCGTTCTTACAACTGGTGATAGTTTTTGTACGTTCTGGGCGGCTCCTTGTGCGTCTTTGAAATCATTTTATTTCTGTAGCACTACTATAAAGTTAACGAATGACTTAAAAATTTAGCAGAGATGCGAAAATAGGAAAAACACATAAGATGGGTGCCTTATCATCGCAACATTCGATTGAGATAAACCGGACCTTTTATGGGGTAAATCTGCCCCACGATGTAACTTGGCTGTGAGGCGGCTCCCACTAACAGTTCGTTTCCAGCTAGACAGGCCAGCAAAATGTATAATTATATTTACTTTGCAATCTGGGTCTTGTCTCAACCGCCATTTTTACCAGCACATTCATCACGATCGTCACCGAAAGCTTAGGATGATCAGGATTATTGCTGTAACGGCTCAGGCAATCTTTGCTACCTGGTACTCTTGCTTTTAAACATCTCGTTCATAGGACATTTTATAACCAAAGACCCAGCTTTTAATTCAGCTACGTTCAAGGTCAGTTGTTTTCAGTGAAAGTTTAACATGCGGCTATTTTTTAACGCGACACATTTTTTTTTTTCAGGAAATGCATAATCAGATTCTACTATATACGAAATTAATTAGAACGGAAACAATGAACATCACATAACTTTCGTTCAGGTACAAAGTCATCACACAACATTTTACAAACCTAAGGATTATTGCACAAAGCCGAACGCAATGTTTCTAAAAAATGGAAAGTAATAAAGATCTTGACAAACATATGTATGTTTTAAAGTGACAAACATTATTTTGCAAATTACGAATTAAAAGTACGTTTAAGACGTTCGCGCGAAAATGTTCCAACATTGATTTTTTTTGAGAATTTTAGCACTGTGAGTTGATGAGTTAGTTAAAAAATGGGGCCAGGGGTTACCGACTTGGTTTTGCAGAGAACATGCCCGAAGGAACACCCAAATCTGAAAAAGTCGGGCTTCGTTAGCAAATAAGGCAAGAGCGTCTGTAAGCCCAAATATACTGCAATTAGGTCTTTGAAGTGAATTGTTCTCTCCCAAATATTGTGGGCCTATTAAGTAGATTTAGTTCCTTAAAGAACAAGTTCACATTTAGCGACCACAGTTTCACGCGTCTTGCAGCCGAGAGATGTCCCGTGGACAGAAACCTTGAAAATTTTTTTAACTTTCCACATTGATTTTTTGTTCATTTTTGGACAATTGTAAATTAAATCTGTTTGTGGAAAAAAGTTCGTGCGAAAAGCATCATAGGTAAATGTACCAGTCGCCGTCTTTTTCCTAACGGTGGATTAGCGCGAACGTTCTTAAAAGCTAAATTCAGTGAAGTAGCATTTTCTGAGTTATATAAACGTTGAGACACAATCAAAACTATGAAACAAATGTTGATAATTGTTGTAATCAGAGCACTCGTTGAAATATAGTTTTTTTTTTTTACCGCTTGCTCATTGAAGGGGCCGAGGGGTATATACTAATTAAATTTTCAAATGCAAAAATAAATTTATGGAGACTTAAAAAGTAGTATGGTTAGAATAAATTTTAAAGTATTATTTTTTAAAGAATTGACCTTCGCGAAATTTAGATATGCGTTAATAATAATGATAATAATAATAGTAATAACAATATTTTTTATTAACAATAACAATGCGATTTATTACCAGTGGGGATAAATAATTTTATGCAACCTGGGCCCTGATTAGTTTCCCGGATAGAGTCACATCCGGGCTCCGTATGAAGTTAGATGTAAGCATGTGAGCATCAGGCTACAAGCCTCTTTCCTAGAAGCTTCGGTGAACGGCGAGTTTCTTTGCTCGGTTAAGTCGCGTATTACTTTTCTTTCAGAGTCCCAGTTCAGTTAGCAGACGACTGGAGAGAAGCACTAGACGGTTTTCCGAACATTCGTCAGATAACAAGGTACGTAAGCTGTGTCTAGTAGTTTTAACAGCTGTTTAATTCCTGTCGCTCGTCTCACATGGCGGCGGCGAACAAGAAACCACGTGTGCTTGTGCTGGGGCATTCGTTTGTACGACGACTTAGGGAATTCGCAGCTCAAAATCACTCAGGCGGACCTTATGATCTGAATCTAGGATTGAGTAATGTATGCTCCATCGACCTTCACAGGATCGGGGGACGTTCAGTAGATAAAATGATCAGAAACGATCTCGATAAGATTCGCAGCGCCGCCCCCAACAATGTTGTCCTCGAGCTGGGTTCAAACGAGTTATGTGACAAAGATAGTGACTCCGAAACAATCGCCTTTTCAATACTCGCACTAGCAGAGCTGTTACTTACAGAACTGAGCTTACGATTTATAGCAGTATGCGAAGTAACTGCCCGTCAGAACGAACCCTTCGTCGGGTATAACGAGAGAGCTGCACTTCTGAATAGCCACCTGAGGGAGTCATTGCACGTCATACCTGCAGCGAAGTGTTGGCAACATCGTGGTTTGATTAATCCAACAAATAATGCAGTCTACGCGCCAGATGGCATCCACCTGAATTACATTGGAAATAAGGCCCTTAATCGTAGCTATAGGGGAGCCATCTTAATTGGTGGGCATTATCCCAAGTCAAGCAATGTTAAACTAAATTTTCTGAGGTTGGATAACCTCCTCAGGGTTGAGTTCGGGACACTTCAGTTATTTAACCAGTGGAACTTAGCACCCTGTGTTTTGATGCAGTTTTTACGATAGTTTTAATAATTATGGTTTACAGCACACTAATTATTAGCTGCAGCCCCAGCTTTGTTAAGGACGTTCGCGCGAAAAATTTTCACTCGATAGATTTTTTTAAAATTTTTACTGCAGTCAGTTAATGAGTTACTTCCGCCAGAAATGTAATAAAAATTGGGGTTCACCAGCTTCATTTCAGAGATAAAGCGTGTGGAAAACTACCCTGATTTTGATAAATTGGCGCAAGTAATTCAGCATGGTCTATAGGGGTTTATAGTCAAAAATATCGAAGGTGAGTCAACGGAGACAAACGATCTTAGTCTTGTTTTGCAGAAGTGGGTCTGTTGCGTAAATAATTCCAAATTTTACAAACCTTTTCACAAAACGTAATCCTTCAAAAGGCATTTGAAACCGTCGCACCAATGAACGAAGATCTAAAAAGTACGGAATTCGATCGTGCATTTTGCAAAAAATTCAAATTTCTAGTCGATAGATTTTCTTCATTTTTTCGCTGAAGGCAGAAAATTGGTAGAGAAAATGATCCAACAAAACAAAAACAGGGGTCGCCGTACGTCCAAGATCGTTAAATCCAGGAAAAGCTATAGCAGTGGCCATCTGCCCTATCATTTGTTCATTTTGTTACTTAGCGCGCGCTCATGCATGACGCGGCATGTAAATTTGCGTGCGCAGAAGGATGCGCAGAAACAATTAGCGCGAACGTCCTTAAGGGTGGCTTTTGTATTTCACCACCCATTGGCTTTGGTCAGCATTGGCCATGATACTTACTTCGGAGCAGTAAAAAGGGCTCGCACAGAACAGGGTTATAATTTCTGTTTTTTAGGCTTGTAAACTCACCGAATTTGACACTACAGCTTGGTTTGGTTGTGTCCTAATCTTACGAACGTGGTACCAGGGTCAATGTGGGATTCTGGAAACTTGTTTGAATCATATAACAGGTCATAAGATTTCAACTTCAAAGCTCAAAGTGCATCAACCTTGAATACTGCCTGTGCCACTCATGTACCGGATATGCTATTGCATCATTTTGTATGCCTATAACAATATTGTGGTGTTATAGTAAAGCGTGCAACATCTTGTTGCAGCGTTAAGCTATTTCAATCAGTTGTCCTTGCTGTCAGCATTTTGTTTCTGGGGCTTTAGTTTATGTTAGTTTTTTCCTAATGGGTGCTCAGTTAACCATTGTTCTCAGCAACATTCATTATAATAAGGTTTGTTTTTTCATTGGTTTTACATGAATGTTTATGCCAAAAGTTTAATATACTTGCTAAAATGCCACCTAGGAGGGAATAAAGTACCCTGAGAGAGTTGCAAAGAGACGTCGGCTGGTGGGCCACAACACTGCAGCTCTAAACCAGCCGGGGTATCCGCGCCCGTCCCTGCCACAACCAGTGCATTCAGGGTCTCCAGCATCCACCCAGGGGCACCTGCGCCAACGCAAATGGTATAATCTCCAGAAATGCTATCAACATTGACCATTAAAATTGCGTCAGCAGTAGCTCGTGTCCTACAGGAGGTTGCCCAGGCTCCTCCATCCGTTTCACCAGCAATCCCAGGGATACAGTTTGTGCCGGATACCACTTTTGGGGATAGTGCACCTGTTAATGGAGGTTCAGACCTTGCAGAAACCAACCTCTCTCCTAGGAACACCGACCGATCTGTGCAAGAAACTGTGGACTCGGCAGTACAGCAAGTAACTGGTTCTCTGTTTCCCTGTGAAGTAGTCTCGCCACCAAGTAAGAACACTTTTTTATCCTCAGCTGCCCCATTACCACACCGAGTACCGGATAAGGTGAAAAAGCAAATATGGGCCAATGAGTATGAAGACTTTGCAATCCTGTTAAATAATAGCCTTACTCAGTCAGATGAATATTACACGTTCAAAGTTGAAAAAGGAGAAGGCGGGAAATCAGCTTTAACACTTGCCCCTAACCCTAAAAGGCAGACGGTCCAATCCATAGACCAGTGGGTATCAGCCTTTCAAGTGTTTGTTGCCATTTATTCAGTGAAAGTCCCACAGGATACCCCAGCCCTCATGAAGTATGACTCCATAATACGAGAATTAGTAACCCTGGAAGCGAATTGGAAGTTCCATGACGAGAACTTTCGTAGTATAAAGCAGGCCCAAGGGGCACCTTGGGACCAGATTCACGCTGAGTTGTGGTTGAGGTCTCATTCCTTTCGTGCCAAACTTAGTGCCCAGACTGGGAAAAGTAAACAAACAGGGCAACGCATTCCAAAGGGGTTCTGTTGGAAGTTTCATAAGGGAGTCTCATGCCCTGGGTGTTCCTTCAAACACCAATGTTTCCGGTGCGGGAATAACCACCCAATTCCCAAATGTCAGCAGTCTTATTCTAAACCACCAGCAGGGAATTTAGGGATTAAGCCAACTGGTTCCTATTATGCCACTTCCAACCGCAGTCGTACCAACCGAAGCATTCCCAACCCCGGTCAAGGCTAAGAGCCTAGGAATGTAGTTAACTGGTTATCAGGACGCTTCTCGTAAGCATTAATTAACTGGCTTTTTACATGGTTTTCGTTTGCATTTTCAAGGGCCTCAAGAGGGCTCGTGTTCCAGCAATCTTGTTTCAGCGTCTGAGCACGCTGACATTGTTGATCAAAAGTTAGCTAACGAAATACAAGCAGGTCGGATAATTGGACCATTTGCAAAGCCCCCATTACATAATCTCAAAGTGTCTCCTTTCGGAGTTATTCCCAGAAATGTTGAATACAGAATGATTGATCACCTGTCATTCCCCTTTGGTGGCTCAGTTAATGACTTCATTCCCCCAGAATTCTGCTCAGTACAATATGCCACAGTTGATGACACCATTCAAATTATTAAACGTTTAGGCAGAGGCTGTACTCTGGCTGTGTTCACCCATATGATTACCAGCTGCTGGAGATGCAATGGAGGGGGAAATATTATGTCGATCGCTGCCTTCCAATGGGATGCGCCAGTTCATGTAAGACCTTTAAAGCCCTCAGCAATGCAATGGAGTGGGTAGCACGCAACAAATTAGTGATTCCAAATATAATACAGATTTTAGATTATTTTCTTATTTTGAAAAAATCGCACGAGGCCTGTGCTGCTAGTCTTCAACGGTTTTTACATTTTTGTGAAGATATTGGCGTCCCCATGGCCTCAGAAAAGACGGACGGTCCTAATCAGGGGTATCGAATGGTCCCATTCAATTTAAAAGTGCTCGCAAAATTCGGCCTTTGCTCGAAGTGCTCGCAAAATTTAGATGGGTGCTCGCTTGCTCGTGCTCGCAAGGTTTTTGCTACTGCTCACATGCTCGGATTCTCGTTCAAATTCCCGTATGGCAAAACTGAGCACCTTGGAGAAAATGCACTCGCTATGAATGCTTCTGGAAACATGCGTCCGAAATTTGCTGACGTTGTATTGAAACTGAAGTACATAGCAATTCTTCTCGAAAGGCACCCGCAAAGTAGGAAGTAATCTACATACTGTAAGACATGAGTACTTTTCGACCCTAAGAGGCCGATCCTAGAAGGAGGGTCTACAATAGCGTTCTCAGATTCCGCTTTCCCACCCATTTTTTCCTGTTAATCTCGCCATCCCGCCTTTTTTTGTCTGGAAATCTCGATCCCGCCAACTTTTTATAGACGTTTCTCCGTTAATTATTAATTTGCTAAATGATTAATTTAATTGTAACTTTTCTCTCTGTAAACGCTTAATATACTGTTTTCTTTTCTTTTATCCACCTATCACTGAAAGAAAAAAGATTGGTTCAGGGACGGCTGAGCGTAATTTGAAGAGGGGGCGGGGTGGGCTAAAAAACCAGTATTTTTATTCAAGGTGATTGTCTGTCAAGAAGGATTTTCATTAAAGGTAATTGTCTCTGGAGTATTCTTATTAAAGGTGATTGTCTCTAGAGGGTCCAGGGGCATGCTCCCCAGAAAATTTTGAAATCTAGAGTCTCGGAAATGTTGTTTTCAGCATTCTCCACAAGATTAAGATATTTTATCAAAAATTAAATCGGAATCAGGTATAAAATCACTTGTATTTTCAGTTTTCACATCCCGGCGATATTGCCGAGTTTTTTTAACTTGATAAAAGTTTGACGTTTTATGTGGTCACGTAAGAATTTAAAATCCCGTATCACTCTGTATTCCCCGTGTGATTCTCTCATCCCAACCCCATAAAAACACGAAATCCCGCTCCCGCTGGTAACTGTAATTTCCGCTTCCCGTCCCTGTTTTCAACTCAAATCCCACATATCAGGGCGAAAAAAGCGCGCTAAACGTATTGGGAACCCTCTAGAAGCCTCCACTGAGAAAAGCTTCCGCTGCATTGAATCTTTTTCGGTCTGTATCGGTTTGCCAATCATCGAATATAAAATGCCGCGTTGTTCACATTTCCTAAGAATATCAATATAACCAAAAACCTTCCTTGGCAAGCACTGGGCTTATGGTACATGGCCCGATGCATGGAAAGCAAATAGTATTTGCTTTCTGGAGTTTTTTCCTATTGTAGTCGGTCTCAGTACATGGTGTAGTGAAATGAGAAACAAGAGGGCACTCTTTATGACTGATAACGAGAGCGTAGTTCACAAGCAAACCGCGAAATACACTAAGATACTTGGGTTACTGTGCGCAATGGTTCTTATTTGCCTGAGGAACGATATTTTCTTTAGGGCACGTCATATTCCAGGAGTAAGGAACGTGCTAGCTGATAGTTTGTCTCGTTTACAGGTCGACAAATTCCACAAATTGTCCCGGGGTATGGATCCAACACCAATCCCGCTGCCAACACACCTTCTACCAGAGAACTGGGTAATAGATATTAGCCCAATTATTGGAAGCGAGTTTGAGTGCCTCTTCTTTAAATACTTATCGTCGTCCATGGCAGATTCTGCAGCAATTTAAACGGGACAAACTTAAGCTCCAAACCGTATGAGTTTCAACTCATACGTTGGCCCTGTTTATTGCCTTTTTAGCTGAACAAAAATATGCAGCCTCTACAGTTGCAAGCTGCATATCAGCACTTAGTTATCCTCATAGATTAGCTTCTTTGTTTGACCCAACTAAGTCCGAAATGATTCAGTTCGCTCTCCGGGCTATAGTAAACTTAACCCTTCTGCAGATTCTCGGTTACCCATCACATTGCCAATACTTGAAGATATTATTTTAGCATGTGAACACACAAAATCCTCGTTATATAGTAGGAAATTAATTCAGGCAATGTATGCGATTGCTTTCTTCGCTGACCTAAGAGTTGGTGAAATTACATCTGGAGCTCATCAACCCTGTCAAAATATAATTGCCATCAGTCAAACGGTATTTTTGAAAACCCGAGAGGGTACTGTCAGTGTGATCAAACACTTAGGAATTACAAGCATAGTGACGCGTCTAATCCAGTAGATATTTTCATATACCGAGAGAAGCCTGTTTGCCCAGTTTCTCTCCTGTTAGAGTTCCTAAGTTTGCGGGGACAGTCTCTGGGACCTCTTTTTTGCTGGACGGATGCCTCTCCAATATCTCGATCTTGCCTTGTCTCCGCTTTAACAGAAGACCTTCAGTTTTGCAATTTGAATGTTGCTCAGTATAAGATGCACAGCTTTAGAATTGGAGCAGCCACTTTGGTCGCAGCTAAGGGCATGTCTCACACACAGATTCGAACCTTTGGGCGTGGGAAATCCAATGCTTTTCTACGTTATATACGCCCTTCCACAATGGGGACTATTTCGTCAGTTCCAACTTAACCCAGTCCCATATGCTCAGGCTTGCAAGTCAAACACTTGTCTACATAGCATTTTCCTTAATGAGAGTGCAGATCTTTTGTGCAGGGGCCAAGTGTATCTGCATTGGGTGTATCTTACTGATAACCAACAGCGCTAGATATATTATACATGTAGAGTTACCTGATTGGAACATTTGTGCAGGAGCCAACTGTTTCCTGAAAGGCGCAACTTTTGTTCGAATAGTCTTTTGAATGATCTTATTCTAGAATGTCTTGATCTAACCATGTGTGCAGGGGCCACTTGGTTCATTCAGAGTTCTTGAACTAGGGCTAACAGTGTAACATACACTTGGTTGGTGTTAAGTTATATAGCTGTCTGACAGGGAACGTTTGTGCAGGGGCCAATCGTTTCCTACAAGGTACATTGAGCCTTGAGACTTACGTTGATATTTTGCACGTGGGAAGGCAGGTTGCCAATTTGTGCATCACACCTTGTGTGCTGGGTCAACTCAGTTATTAGAGGATATATAGTTCCTGCAGAGCTTTTGTCCTGTTATATGGTTTCCTCATTGGGAACATTCGCGCAGGGGCCAATTGTTTTCCTAAACGTTGCAACTTCCTTTGAATATAACTTAATTATTTTACGCCATAATTTACAAGTTAACAGCTGTAGATCCAACCATGTGTGCAGGGGCCACTTGGTTAGATGCAATAATCATGTTTCAGTTGTTATTGTTTGGTATTGTTTGGGCGCTGTGCATTGCTTTGGCTTTGGGTGGGGCGGCCCTGTCACGTTAACGCGTTCAGGGCTTTGGCGTGTTTGCCCTCACCTTTGCTGGAAAAAAGTACGTATTTCCAGTTCGTTTGTATTTTGAGATGATCTCACAATAATCGGCCACTTAACTTAGTGGCCAAATTATGGCAAAGATTTGTGTCAGATTAGTTCTCTTCCCAGCAAACCGAGCTTGGCCTTGGCAATGCACATTGCGAAACACAGTCCATAGTGACGGAGCAGGGGGCCTAAATAATTTTATTTATTTCACATAAACAGTAAAAATACACACATTGAAAAAAACGAAATTAATTAAGAACTCAAAAAGAAACACGTTTACAACAATTCTATCAATTACTTTACATGGTGAGTGGTGTTTGTCTCCGTTTCTTTTTTTTGCTGAAAACAGTAAAAATCTGGATAAATTCGAATAATAATAATAATAATAATAATAAAATAATAATATGATAATATTTATTTAGCCAAGAGCAGAGGAGAACATTTGTATTTCCGACCTCGAAGAGGCCAATCAATATAAGTTCCTAGGTGTCCTAGAGTCGGTGAGGCAAGAGGAAAGGATGTCATTGGAGTGCGCAGCTAAGGAGTTTCTCCGAAGAATGTCTATGATCTGTTCAAGTCCCTTGTCTGATCACGACCAGGTAACAGCCTCCAACCAGTTTGCACACAACAATGGCCAGTGACAGAGCTTAAAAGATAGAGAGGCTCACAAGAAAGGTTTTGAGAATGGTGGTAAACATCCCAGTGGTTCAACTGCCATTCTATGCATGCCAAGAGAGAAGGGAGGTGAAGGTCTGAGATCGATCGAGGAGGAGTACAAAGAGACGAAGACCAATGCGGCATTGACGCCAAATAGAAATGGTGACCCAGCGATGCCGATGGTGCTCGAGTTTGAAGAGAGACTGGGAAGAGTTAGGTCATAGCTCTTTAGTTAAAGAGGCAGTAAACTATGCAAAGGAGATGGGTCTCCAGTTGTA
>Ga0126343_10000863_pt1 | contig 12946 bp, 5 predicted proteins | sample Cyp2metagenome_FD_92531 | JGI IMG/M metagenome (GOLD analysis project Ga0126343, IMG submission 92531) | Coral microbial communities from Lord Howe Island, Old Settlement Bay, Australia - Cyphastrea 2 metagenome | ecosystem: Host-associated > Invertebrates > Cnidaria > Coral ... | reverse complement strand
GACCATGTAATGGAAGATTGGTGCCGAATGACGTCACTTCAGAAACACCTCAAAGCGTAATGCTTTTATTTTGCTTGCCTGACGACCGCATTGTTTCACCTACTTCAGTTTGTTTGCTTTTTGCCGACGAGAACGCCTAACCACTACTAAAACAACAGTTTCTTGAGCTTTTAAGATTTGGCGATTCCTGACTTGACGTCACGACCCATTCAAAAACCCAGACTCTTATTTTGCACTGACTCACGGTCAACTTCATTGGGCGTGGCTGAAGTGGGAACTTTAAAGCTAGTTTTTGGGGCGTTAAAATGTCGGAATCCTTTTTTCTCAGAATACCTTTTTACACGTTATAGAGAAACCAAAACATTAAAAACTCTGTTGTTCACATAGACACTTCAAGAGACCGACTAGATCTATGTTAGTCAGATATTGAGCTCCATAGTTTTGGTGACGTAAATCTCCACGATTTTAAACCATACGTTGTAGTGTTGGCCTTTGGCAGTTTTAAAATGTCGTTACCTTTTAGGTCATAATTACTGTTTCTATGTATTATTATCTCTTGAATACTTTAATGAACTAGCTTGTTCGGATGGACTGGCCTTGTTGTTTTTGGTTGTAAATTCAGATTTTTCAGATTTCAGATTTTATTTTTCTTATGCACTATTTACAAAAATTACAGTATTACAGAAAGCACATCAACTAGAAAGAGAGGGGAAATATAACAGTACACAGCCAAAATAAAATGTGCTCAGTGACCAAAGTAGCACAAGCTTTCGTGTTGGTCAATGACACAGAGGGTGGCAATTGTGTCCAATCTACGTCAGTCACGCTCAAATCATTAGTCTGTTTTAAATATCGTTTGGCCGCAACAGTCGCGAGAGTGTCTTTTCAATGTCTTTCAACTATAATCGAAATGAAAAAGAAGTAATGGGAGAGAAAGGCAAGCTCTAAATAGAACTCTATGGTTTGAATTAAAGATATTTGTAGTGTGACTGCCTGATCTTATTGGAATTCTGAGGACAGAGGTTAGTGACCTGTGGTATAACATGACTCATGAACTGAAGTAAGTTGATGAAGACTGAAGTGAATTTAAGATTCCGCATCTTAAATTCACTTCAGTCTTCGCAATTGAGAGCCTTGTCAAATGACTTGTTTTTCTTCTCCCTACCTTTGCAAGTTTCAGCATTAAAAATACACTCGGGTTCATCGTCAGGGACTTTGGTTAGCCCCCCTGGCCACACCGCTATTACGTTGGTTTTTCTGAAGACGATTCCGCTTACATTCAGCTCCAGCAGCACTCTTGCTGTGCTGTTTTGTATATTCTCAAATACGAAAAGCGGCACGCGATTTCCTCTGTCGTCAATCATCACTTGTCCAGACATCCCTGTGAATTAAAAAAAAGGAACACACGGCAATAACTTCTGCCGGAGACGAATTCATCTTAAAAAGATACTATTTTCATGAAAATGCGTAAAAACATGAAATCATAACCGTTAATACCTACAGAATAAGCGTAGGTACCCCCAGTCTCCCTTTCAAGATGGAAAATGGCAAAATGCCATTGCACAGGGGTGGGGAAGAGCAAAATGCGTATAGAATGTGTATGTGTATAGAATTGTGTTTGTCAACCCTAGTGACTAAGGTTGCCGGTAGAGTAGAAATTAGAAGCAAGGAATACTATTTCTTCAAACTGTTAGTGACGCTAGTCTGGTTTAAAAATAATGCATGCAGATGTCATTGTCAGTATTGATAAAGTGTTTTGGGAGGTTACTTTTAAATCAAAGGCATTATTTACCTGTAAATAGCGGTGTTGGAGTGTTAGTGTTTTTAAACACTGCTGTTCCATTGGAGATGTTCCCTCCTTCATTTAGAGTGCGCTTTAGAGCATGCGCATACAGCAACACCGCGTCATAAAGATAGGGTGCTGTCCGAGCGGCCTACAGAAACATTTTGCTTGACTTAATTGATAATACTTGGACGTAGAAAAACGAACACTACTTGACAGTTTTTTCGTCCAAAAGGCTCCCCTCGTCTGGGGTATGGCCACATTGTACGCGGTATTATAATACAGTCTCCATGACAGTTGTGTTGGTGCTTCTTGAGTAAGATATTTGGATCACTTCATGATGTCTCGATATAAGTAACAAGACACTTGAAACTTATGAATAAAATTGTCTTTTCACAGTAGTGCTGGCTAACAGAAAGCACTGCAATATAATACGAAGAATAAAAACATTTACTTGTACAACTTGATAGCTATTTCTTAAACTCGTTAATAATTCATCCATTTTAAACAAAGGAAATCATGATGGTGAAGGCGTTTTGATATCTCTTAATTTGGGTATATTTTTGGAATTTTATTTCTCCGACTCAAGACAGTGATTGACCTCTTATTTAAACACCTAGAAGTTCGTAAATAATACTCAGCTGCACGTCGTATTTTAGACTCCAGTTTTGGTGTTTGGAAATGTGGTCGAACACAGTCTTTCGTGTTTGGTGTAATACTTACCGAAGAGGAGACAGAGTCGTTTCGAAACTGTGGCATGTCCCGAAGTCCAGCATTTAACCATTTTGTAATATTCTGTATTTCTTCATTTCCTGGTTTTTTCACGGACAATGTTATGAGACCTTCGAAAACTTCCAGCATCTTGTCCCAACTGTGATTGAATCTCTTCAAAGATTGTTTTAGAGATTCCGAGATGTAGAAATCCAAGGTGACGAACGCAAAATCGCCTTCGAGCATCCCTAGTTTCTTAGCAACCAACAACAGGCGTGCGACCTCACTCCTTGCAGCTAAAATGAATATAACTGAAGTAAAATGTGAAAGAAAAAACCGAATGTAAGAATTAGTAGATACTAGGCTTCTTTATACTATAGCTGAACTGTCTGCGATGAAAGAACTCAACCAATATTTCTTCAATATGGAATTCATGCTAGTTCAACAGCACATATCAACAATTATTCCACAGTCGCGTGTTGGATAGGAGATGGTAGATAGCTATAATCCTCTCATATCCAAGAAGCGCGATTGGAATAACTGTTTTTGTTTATCCACAGCTGAAAAAAAAGAATAAACGATCCAGAAGATTGCGCGCACGCCTACCATATTTGTAGAGCGCGGTATCATGATCGATTTTATTGAAAACTGGGTCATTGGGCTTGGGCTTAGTGGCCATGGTATATGAGCCATTATACCATGCCCTACAAATATGGTAAGCGTACGCGTGAATTTTTGGGAGCGTTTTTATTTCCATTTCAGTGTAGTTTTCCACGATTTTGGTTTTTTTTTTATTTTAACAGTTATTCCGCAAGCGCTTGTTGGATATGAGATGATTATAACCAACGAGGCACGGAGCGCCTCGTTGGCTATCTATCATCTCATATCCAACGCGCGCTCGTGGAATAATCGTTAAATATACCATGATGGCTAAGCCACTATCCAATGGTCTAGTTTTTGACAAGTACAAATGTAAAGAGAGGATCTTTATGTCTGTATGTAATAGATGTAATAGACCTGATAAGGTGGCTTTATTAAAACTGATATAAATTTTGCATAGCGAATGTACATAGCGAATGTACATAGCGAATGTACATAGCGAATGTACATAGCGAATATACTGAAGTTTGAGCTTTAAATTTGGTTTAGTTAACCGTTTGACTCACGATGATTGACACTTACATTTACTCTAAACGTATTGTTATTCTTTGTATATTTGAGCTTTACTAGCATCAGTATTATACTATTGGTGGATGAGCTTACCACGAGCGTTTTTCTTCGTTTCTCCGAGGAGCCTCTCAGTGTCTGTCTGTTGTGTTTCTGGATCGTCGGACATTTTAAAGACATTATAGTAGGAAACGGTCAAGTTGTTTGCCTTGAAATGTTCCATTACATTGTTTGCAATTGGTACCCAGATGCTGGTAGGACCGTCGTCTTTTGCAAGAATGGCCGCCCTTTGCCATTCGTATCTTCGCATGATTTGCAGTAGGATTGGTGGCGTGCTTTGTGAATACGTGCGGCTGAACGGCTGCACCCTTGCAAACGTTGAGTACTTGGTCTTGTCTTCAAGATCCGACGAGGAACAAGAGTATGATATGATGGGTTTATTCCAATACTGTGCGAGAAGCCCGGCAGAAAGGCATGCTATTGAGCAGCCAGGACCTATGTACGCATCTACGGATGCAGGCGATTGCTTGAGCTCAGCGGCTATCCCTACCGCGGTTACCGAGTCGCATGCGCTGTTGTGGATCGTGTAAGTCAAATTTAAAGCAGGAAGTAAGTTCTCATCTCTGTTAATTTTATCAAAGGCGTATTTTATAGCTGGTCTGATGCCATTTCCCACTTCAAATCCTCCTGTGATTGGCACTAACACACCTACTCGAACTTCTTTGCGCACGGCATTAGCGGATAACCAAAACACTAGACAAGCCACGAGCGACCTGATCATGGTGCGGAGCAATCTGCTGTTGAAGAAAAAAAACTCTCACTAGTTGATTACATAGTTAAGATCTCGTGTAAACTAGCTAATGGCACCTCTGTCGTCGACTCGTTGTGCATTTCCTGTATTTTGGCGGCACCATCAAACACTGAAAACTTTGGGATAAGTTAAGCGGCTTATTGTAGCAGAGGAAATATACTTATTTAACTCGAGGATTGCTGTTCTCCGAGATTTTTATTATTTTGCATTGTTTTATATATCATTGGAATAGGTTGAGTATTGTAGTGTCAAAACTGCGCTAATAAAATAGTAATATCCGGTTTTTTTAGGCTTTGAACTAAATTCAAAGATTTGGTATCCATGATAAGCTAGAGTGTGTTATTGACAAGTGAGCGAGAAGCATTTACTGTAGTTTTACTCAGGACTATTTTGCCATTGATATAGGGGAGGGGGATGGATAAATTTCCCCCAAAAGGATGTCGAATATGTAACATATGGAGCTAGACAGTTGTAGAGGCATGGTCGGAAAAAAATAACAGGACTGGAAGGAGGAGAAACTATCAATAACTGCAATCTAAGATCATGCAACCCAACATCGCCCCAGCAATAATTATTCAATAACACATCAAACAGACGAACGCTTCTCTCCGAAATCGTGAGAACAAACCATATGTTGTCGACATGTCCGACCTGAAAAGTGTCGTAGTAGCCAAATGTTTTCGTTGTGAATGTCGTGCCAAGTCATGTGTGGAGGAACCATTGAAAGACGCTTTTCTTGTATTTTCATTTTCAGTTATTACCTTCTGCTGTATTTTGTTCAGATTGTGATTAAATTAACATCACACCAGGAAAGCAACACGCTATTTTACGTCGATCTGTTTATCGATTATTGATGAGTTTAAATAAGAATTCGAACTTTATACCAAGCTCCTTGTTGTATAGGTAGTTCTGTCGTCTTCCAATTACAGGACTTTTACAGAGATTTTTCTCCGGTTGATCAGACCAGTTCCAAGCTTCAAAATTTATAAGCTGAAAATGTCAAGATGTACTCGAGTGGTGTTTATCTTATTGTCAATTTTTTTCATATCGGCTTGTCCTGCGCCACACAAAAACCTGCGGGTATGTCTTTCGTTTATTGCTGTAAGATTTGATCCACACTATTCATGTTTTTTTGTCGTTTTGACTTCACGGAAACTCGTCTGGAACATCTATTCGGCGCGTTGGCACGGTCGATAAACGGCTGCCTGGGAACGTGCAGTGAGAAAGACGCGAGTTTTTGTTATTCATCTCCGCTGGTTTTATGAATGACAATTTATGGCTTGAACAATGGTAACTTACCTTAACTGAGGGTGATAGCTTTTTTGGTGTCCAACACTTAGATCAGTTGAAATCCTGATAGCTTGATTTACACAGGAGAAAAAAAAAACCACAACTTTCCGTAAAATGTTGAAGCAATTGGGTGCAACTGAAAGAAATAATTTTTTTGGCAGGCGGAGCCTGTAACTGTTTGGAAAACATAAAACGTTTTACTGTGTTCCAATATTGGCTTAAGCAAATAAATGGATTTGCATCGTGACGTAATAATTTATCGCAGAGGAAGCTTCTGGCACGATTTTCGTGTTCAAGGCTTATGAGCTTTCAACTATAAGTGCTGGTGATTTACACACGATTTTAAATGGGTAACTTTCACTAATGTATTTTGGCGAGTGGCTTAATTGAGTTTAGGCTACCTCAATTGACAGGTATGCGGTGGTGTACAATAGGCTTAAAAAGTCTCGCCATGCGAATAATTTTTCCCTGAAAGTCCTAATAATTAATTTTTGAATTTAGTTTATTTCCATCGAGAAGAGTGTTAATTTTGTTTAGTTCTAAGGACATATCTTCCCAAACTTCCTCTTGTAAAATAAATTAAAAGAGCTTCGTGTAGGATAATTTGACCATGAATAGATTTTAGATAGATGCATTGCACTTTATTTGAGTTGTGATTCGCTTCAGAATTGGATAACAATTTGTATCCCAGTTATGAAAATCATGAATCTCGCCTTATGTATCGGTGGTCACCGGCCGTGACAATAACTAGATCACTTGCCTGTGGCTTCTTCGGTTGCTATCTTAATAACTAAGTTGAGAAAAAAATGATCATGAAATTAGTTAGGTCACTAGCAACTGGCCTAAACAAAAAAAGGGAATTGTCAATTAAGAACAGTGGTAGGATCAGAAGTTTCAAGGAAGTGGTCGTGAAGAGTACAGGCAGGAATCAGATTTGGTGATTATAAGTGGTTTAATTATTATATGTGATGATCAAAACAGCTCTTGTCCCTAGCTAATTAACAAGCTGACAGCTACAAATATAAAAGGGACAAAAACGAAATTTTATTTTGAAAGGTAACTTTGTCTTTGGTACCCGGGTGTGCTTCAGATCACTAGGGTTAGTGTTCGACGACAGCCGAAATTCAATCGTTGCCACTTGCCTCCTGATATGGGAACAAATTGTACGTACGATATCCGGAAAAATGGAAAAATGTTAGAGTGGCTTCTAGATTTACAACTCGAAAATGAGCTGGTAGGCTATTAAGTCGTATAAATAAGAAAAATTGACTACATTCACCAAAAATAATCTATGTTTTCTATGGCTGAAATTTTGCATTCTGCGGTTCTTTTGGAGGGGCAGCTGTGTGTAGTTGGAAAATAAAGGTCAGTGTTATATAATACTCAAAATAAAGGATACTCATAATCGGTTTCCTTTGCAGTCAATGGTTTTACTCGGTTATAGCCACATTATTTATGGTGTGAATGACGAGTGCAATCTTTATAAATTAAGTTCATTTAGTTTGGCATTTATCGCTGATCTGGAAAAAACAGAAATAGTGAAAGTAGCAAGATTACACGTTTTCGAAAACAAATGGAGTAGCATATCGTGACCGTTCAGTTGATATGGACCTTAAGTGAAAGTTACCTTTTTGAAAAACACAAAAAAAAACAAAGCAGAAAGCAAAAACCAAAAGCTTTTATGTGTTCATCACCCAATTGGACAGATATCACAAAGTTCTCAGGTGTGATAACAACCGGATGCAATTGTAGTAAAAGATCTCTGTCCAGTTTGGTGATCCCCGGATGAACACATGTTAGACAGCAGTAAACTGAGATAAAATGTCTTGATCGTTATTAAACTTAAAAGTTCATTTATTTTGTTATTTATCGCTGGTCAGAAAACGACAGAAATCATGAATGCAGCAATATTGCACGATTTCGCAAAAAACGGAGTAACATTTCATGCTCATTCAGTTGATATAGACTAAAGTGAAAGTTACCTTTTGGAAACACACACACACACACACACACACACACATACACACACTCAAATAAACAAGTCCTGAAAAACCAAAAACCAAAAGCCTTCATGTGTTCATCGGGAGATCATCCAATTGGACAGAATTCTCAGGTGTGATAACAACTGGATGCAATTGTATTCAAAGATATCTGTCCAGTTGGGTGATCGCCGGATGAAGACATGACAGGCAGCAGTAAATTGCGATAAAATGATCGTTATTAGGTCTTAATAAACAGTCGGGCAAATGTGACCATTCTGACCGCACCTGATGCCTTTAAGCGTCTTTTAATATGACACCCAGCCAAGCGGACTGGCTGGGCGGGTTTCAAGAAATTCGACTGGCTATTATTTGTTTTTAAAAATGTCAGTATTCTCAGAATGAGAAAGAGGGCTAGCCTGGTTACTGAGATCAGTGTGCGGTTCTTGCGACTGAGATCGTGATAACTGGACTGGAAGTATTTCTGATATGAACACGCCAGCCTGGTTACAGCTAGGCTTCCGAAGGAAGGCAGCCCTTGTCTGTTGTATTTTCCACATCAGAAGTCTGCTGCTTAATTGCAGCTCTACGAGGTTGAAAAATGCTACGATAGGCGCAAACGGGAAAACGTAACGATGAGTGTTTTTTATCACACGGTTGCCTTTCTCTTGTAAATAGAAGACAAAATTCCTCCCATTAACTGAGCCAGCCCATTAACAGTTTCTAATGAAAATGCCCTGAACACTTACATGAATTAGGTTTAAGCCAATGTGTATTTTCTCAATATCAGTCAAACTCAACATACTTCAGTAGGAAGAAAACAAAAATCAAACTGCTGATGCAAACGAACGACAAATTGACAAAAGCTGTCTTACAACTGAGGCCTAAAAATTTGCACGCCATGCAACATTAATTCTTAAAGTTACTGGCAAAAAGGTCGACGCTATTTCCAGTTTACATTTACATGTAGTAGCTGCATCCTCTGAATTAAAGGTCACTTATTCTGATGATCTTAGTCTTAAAAGCATAAAGGAAGGTAAATAAAGAAGTATAATGAGTAGGTCAGCTTTAACTTTAACTAATAAAGAAAGACGCATCGTAACGGTTTCACATCTCAAACAAGTTATTACTTCACAGTAAAGCAAACGCGCATATGTATAGCTGAGTAGGAAGAGACCGCAATAGTCTATCCTGAGATGTTTTGTCTTCATAGGATTAAATTACAATAGCAAAAAGTGAAACTCACGTTCAATGTCAGTCACTGTCGATTTCAAGACCGTTGGCAAAACCAGCAAGGCGTTTGTTTTCTTGTGGTTGCCACCTGTCAAAATTATAAGCTCAAGTCAAAGATTTCACCAGTGCCAACACAAATTATTGAAATTGAAAATGTTGAGTGGTGTATTATTAAGCCTACTGGCGCGTACTGCAAATCTGTACATTTGAGGCGTATGTCCTCTCTCAGAAGCACATCAATTTATTCAGTTGACGTATGCTGTTAAGATGAGTGACATGTTGTGTCAACGATGCAAAATGTTATGTCAAATTTACATACCGTCAACTTTTGAAAATTGCTTTCAGAATATTCCACACGACGTCATATTAAACAGGGAAAGATGACTCGACAAAGAATTTTTTCTGAGAATTTCGCTGTACGTTTGATCTAGAGTTTTGTTTGAATAATTGCATTGAAAGCAAACTATTTAATTCCATGCCTGGTAGTAAAATTTAAAAGGTATTTAGCTCAGAACCTTTTAAAATCCGGAATAATCTAATGAAAGTACACCGCGTCGGGTGTTGAATACAGGACTATAACGCGTATGAATAGGAACTAATTGTTTCTAAAATAAGAATAGAAGCTAGAAATTGAAACAACACGCTCAGAGAATTATGTTTTTTCAAAAGTCTTCTTTGCCACAGACTAGAGTTTGCCAACTGAACAAGTCGGCTTTTCTTACTCTTTGACTCTTTAAACCTAATGCCCTGATTCTGGATGAATAACGAGATATCAGTTTGTCAAACAATAGTGAGCCAAACTTGGCATTAGGAGTAACTAAGAGAGCAAATAGCAAAAGTTCTGCAAACATTCACGAAAACGGTTGTTTATGTAGAAGGCTGCCATAAAAAGACCGAGTGGTAACTGCACGAAATGCTCCGGCGTGGAAATAATACGACGTGCATCACCTGCACATACAAGAATCAATTATGGGCTAAGTTGCTTTCTATATGTCTGCGTTATGCAGTAATTAAGGAATGTCTTGCCTATCAGGAATTAACTGGTTGTTTGAACATAACAGGATAGGCATCATGTACCGAGGACTAAAAATAAGGCCGTTAAGTGGTTTTGCCAGGAAAAGAATAAAGAAGTCTTAGAACGTTAAGCGAGGTATAGCAATTAGTATTGCAGGTGTTTATTTTCGTTTTTAATATTCTGTTTCTGTGATGTTTTAAGACCAATACAGTTTTTAAGCTATTATTATTATTTTCGTGCTTTCATAAAAGTTACGAAGACGTGACCTGCCTAAAAACCCGAACCTGCCTTTCACCGGGGAATTCTCAGTTTTGCGGGGGTCACTGTGAAGAAAGGCACTAAAGCGAACACGAAATTATCACGCCACAAGAACTAACAATAGCTTATCGGGATAATGGACCTTTTGATGCTAGCCCGCCCCGACGGAGGTTTCACAATGACTCACGCGTTTAAATTATAATGTTTGATCGTTGATGTTCTAGGGACGAGTGTGGACAAATTTATCATTTCTACTGCTATCGATGCGAGAGTAGTCATGATTAGATGCTTCTAGCTGATGTTATCTTCTGCAGATAGGTTGGAGACCTCTATTGATGCAACATTTATTGCTTGACGGTTTTTCTTCAAATATTCTTCGCAACAAGCGCAGTTTTAAAAATTGGGGACTATCACTGGGATATTCCCCAGTTCAAGTTTTAGCTTGGAAATATTCAGTCACGTGACGCGTTTAGACCAAGCGCGCGCGAAGAAAACCTGAAAATAGTAGTTTACTAAAGTAGAAGAACATCAAAGAGATAATGATAATAAACCATAAACAAACAGGAAAGATTGAGAATGGGGAAGATAAACGCGGATTACAAATGACGAACTTGAAAAATTTGGGCTCAACATTTCAAGATAGGAAAACCGTGACATGGCTCCCTTAAGTGTAATCTGTAGTAAAAAGATCAAGCAATCGACGGCACAAGATTAAATTTGAATTTCTGTTTAGCCATGGCCACAAGATTAAATTGTTAAATTCTCCTCGTGTTTTCGCCAAGAACTAGGAGACATTTTTAGTATATCCTTTATTAATTTTAATTATGCATATGAGAGAGTCGTTCTGTTCACTGATGACTGGCGTTCGTGTGCAAAGGATGGTATGAAAGAAGTCATGTATAATTAAGTAAAGGCTATTTGGAAATCTTACCTATCTTTGGTTCAAGTCCAAATTTTAGAATGTAGATTGTACCTTTAAACAGATTCACGACGGCCACTTCCTTGTATCGAAACGTTCTTTAATTGGGAAAATGATTTTATGCCCTTATGCCAAAATTTCCTGCTCTTGAATTAAAGATTATTCCATGAGCGCGCTTGGATATGAGATGATTAATAACCAACGAGGCTCTTGATGGGAAAATTCCTCTGGGAAAGGTCTGCGTTGCTGCTGGATTTCGTTTTCTTTTCCCGGCACTACCTGAAGAAACATTTCCAATGAAATCACTGGGAACGAGTGACATTTTCTGTTGTTGTTCCATCGAAGGCCCCTGGTTGCAGAACTCAACTGCCTGGTCAGACTTGTGTCCTGTTATGGACCTGATGTGCCTCGTCTCGCAGTTATGCCCCGTGAGTGAATGGGAAAAATAACTCCACTAGACTTCCACACGACTTTATTCTTGATGATTCCCGAACAGACTAAAGACTTTCCGCTCGAATTTCCAACAGATTTCCGACTGACTTTTTCTCAGTGAATTTCCTAGCTCGAGTGTACGACAACAACACGTGCGAAGTAGAATTCCTAGATCAAATATCAATCAAGACTTCGTGTTCCGATTGGATAACTAGACAACAGTACAAATCACGTGCGACTGAGTAACGAAATCTATAAGTAACGAAATCTATGAGTAACGAAATCTATAGTAACGACATCTATTTCTAACACACTCCCCCCTTTGATTGGCTCAGTCAATCAACAGTTCTTAAATGTCAGCGTTCAGTGTTTATCAATGCTCCTTGGACAGATAACTGCGAACCTATACACACTGATTAGCCACAACGTACGCTTTCTACTATTTTATCCGGTACAAAGCTGATGATTGGCGGAGCTGTGACTACATTCTCCTTGTTTCCACCATTGTGATGTTCATAAACTTCAACTGGTTACACCTTTTGTACAGGACGTTGGATCTCAACTCTTCCCCCTTTAGACGCTAATCGAACAACGGCTGCGCGAACGAGGTTATCTCTCCCATGAATCAACTTTTGAACCGTAGCAAGTTTCCACCTTTGTCGAGGCACATTGTCTTCATGAACGCAAACAACGTCTCCTTCCTTAATCACCCTAGATTGTGATGCCTTCTTGCCAAGATGATGCTCACGAAGTTCAGAAAGATACTCCCTTCGCCAACGGTTCCAGAAGTGTTCAAGAACCAAATCAAGATGCTTCTGCCTGTTGGACAACTCTGTGGCTGTGGTACTTGAAGTAGAATCTCGGGATTCTGGAATGGGACTGAGCAACCATCGCTCAATGCATAACGAGAAAGGTGTGACTGGTTCTTCGAGTTCGTCATAGACGTAGGTCAAGGGTGGAGAGTTCCTTCGACGTCCACCAGTATTGTTTAAAACTCTTCATAAGTCACTCATGCATTTCTGATGGTCTTCTTGAGGCAGCGATTAACTGAGCGCACCATCCGTTCGAAGAACCCACCCCACCAAGGGGCGCGAGGGACGTTGAATTTCCACATAATACCATGCTGACTGAGGAAAGGTTTTAAACTGGAACCTTTGAAGGTCTTACCGTTATCTGATATGACAAGACGTGGAACTCCTCTCCTAGAAGCAAACCGCTTTAGACGCCTTAGGAATGTTCCTGTTGACAGATCTGGAACCAGCTCGAGATGCACAGCTCGAGAGGAGGCACAAGTAAAGATTGCAATGTATGCCTTGTAGACTTTCTTACTCTTGGAATAGACATCCTT
>Ga0126343_10000862_pt1 | contig 12949 bp, 6 predicted proteins | sample Cyp2metagenome_FD_92531 | JGI IMG/M metagenome (GOLD analysis project Ga0126343, IMG submission 92531) | Coral microbial communities from Lord Howe Island, Old Settlement Bay, Australia - Cyphastrea 2 metagenome | ecosystem: Host-associated > Invertebrates > Cnidaria > Coral ... | reverse complement strand
AGAGGCATCGTGAGAGTGAAGTGTCTTGCCCAAGAACACAACACAATGTCCCTGGCCAGGGCTCGAACCCGGACCGCTCGCTCCGGGAACGAACGCACTGACCATTAGGCCACTGCGCCTCCCACATATCTCCATGCGCCCATGTATTATTCTGTTTATTATATAAACATACTAATACTGATGTTTTTGACCACTTTCCGAAGATTTCGGACCACTTTCCAAAGATTTCTGAAGATTTCCGAACATTTTCCCAAGATTGCTGAAGATTACCAAAGGTAGCCGAAGATTTCCGAGGAGGTACAGATGATGTTTTGATCATAAAACACCACCTCTGAGTACTTTTTAAGCGATTATGTAGCTATAGCACTGGCAATCTTAAGACTTGTGACAACAACTTGATATTTTTGCGCGTAAAAATATCGTACAGTGTATTTTTACATGTGAAAATATATGGATTTTCTCAGTGGCAGAAATCCTGATAAAACACTGGTGTTTATATAATAAAATTAGTTATATGAATTCAGATCACTATTCAATTTTTTGATGATTAGAAAAAGGAGAAATACAATGTGGTTCAAAGTAAAGGTTTTACATTTTTAAATATCCTATTCAAGCGTACAAAGAAGTTGTTTACACTCAGTCTGGCACTGACTATTATATATTAGTTGATTTCTTAATTTTCCTTATTCCTACCACTAAAAATACACTTTACACATACGGTAAGAGACAAAACCATCTAAACAGCTTCCTCTGAAGCCATTCTTAGGGTTGTCAAGCAATCCTGCTTCCATAATTATTATATTAAAGCACTGCAAGGAAACTTAACGAACAGCAGAGGAGTCTGGACTAACGTAGCCAGCAATGTTTAATCAATAAAAAGCATGCACACTAATTGAGCAAAATGTACGCTGACTGCCATGTTATTCACAGACCCTTTTATAGAGGTGTGCATCTCTTCAGGTTGTTCCATATTATTATCTTCATCTGCTGACATCACCATAGCCTCCCTTAGCTTCTCTCCACGATGAAGCAATGCACCAATCAGATCAGATGATATATTAACAGCCCTATGTTCCTGGTGAGGACTGCTCACTGATGTCAACTCAGATCTTGCTATATCTTCACCCTCACCTGAACAATGCATGAAATAAATATAGAGAGGATATTACATGCCCACGCGTGGATATGAAATTTATCTGTGAGTGTTCAACTTGATATATCACAAGTGAGTGCAGCAAATGGAGTGAGACATCGAGTTGAACAGAAGAAGTTAAATTTCATATCCACAATTGGGCATGTAAAATTCTATTTATAATATAAACATACTGTCTAATAATGACGTTTTTGACGATTTTCTGCAGATTTCCTACCACTTTCAAAAGATTTCCGAAGATTTTCCAAAATTATTGTTCTGAAGGCTAGACGAACATTTCAGAAAATTTTCCGGCAATTGCCAAAAATAACTATCTGAAGATAACTGAAGACTTGCGAGGAGGGACCGATGATTTTTCGATCTTACAGCAACACATCTGAATACTTTTTAAAAGATTATGTAGCTGTAGCAATGGCAATCTTATGACTTGTGAAAACAACATGTTACTTTCACGTGTGAAGACATCATGTTTACGAGTGAAAGCTCACCTGGTATTTCACTGGTGTTTATATTATAATAAAACATTATACATGTAACTGACACTATTGAGTGAACTGTACATCAAACGTTACTAACTCCAGAAATTTCTAAATTTCTGCTGCCTAGTGTACTGTCGTTCTGAAGCAGGATTTTATCTGATTAGGTACATGCACGACTCCCTCCCCACCTTTATGCCACACAAGGCCATTTACCAGTATATGTACAACACAAATATTTCCAATATTCTAGTGCCATATTTTTCACTCCTAATTTCGTGATACATGTACCAATTCATAGACCTGAGTTAGGAAACATTACATGACAGAGTCTGTTGACAGATCCTTTGGACAAACAATTAAGAATGAAAATCAGCGACCATAATAATTTCAAATGGCGTTTCAATGATTTATTCACCATATTCAAATTCTAAAAGTCAGATTCCTACATATGTACGAGTTCTTTATATACAAAGAATGCGTGCAAAAGTCTTGTTGCACATGGTTACAAACTCTACCATGTGGAATGTGGAGAGTAGTAATTAAGTACATGTACTAAATAGTTTCTCTCTATATATTCCACATTTTAGAGTTTTAACTCACATGCAACAAGACTTTCACAAGCATTCTTAGTATATACTTTATAGAGACCTCATAGGAATCTGACATTGAAATGTCATTCAAAATAATGCTGATTTCCGAGTTATTCTTTTTGTAAAAAAATACCTCTTAGTCGGCAAGTCGGGTATGTTATGGACGGGTCAATTGATCAGTGAGTGAGAGATGTAAATGCTGTATATACATGTATGTCATCAATCAGATTGAATCTACCACAAACAGCCAATCAAATTTCGTGTTGTAAAGGTGATGGTGCGAGAGAAGATTTGATCCTGATACAGTTCAGAAGGGCCATAGTTATTTATTCTCCTCTAAAAGAGGAGACAGTATTCATTTATTGGGTTTACTTAAACATTTTCTGTAGGTTAGGCTGAGAATTTTAGTTATGAACAAGATGAGCCTTGAGGTTTGAAACAGTTCACGAGTTAGTAGTATGCGAGACTTTTCTTTGAGACCTGAACTCAGTAACTGAAACATTAGGTCAAGACACTTATATTAAAAACTAATCATAAAACAACACTACAAACCTATTTCCTTTTCCACGCCCCTTTTCAATTCTTTCTTTTCTGTTATTGGTGTCGATATCTGTGAATTCTCTGCTGTATACTCCAGTCTCTCTGGTGATGTGGAAGCAAAGTTCACACCCTGAAAAAAAACAGGTGTGTGAGATAAAGGACTTAATGATATATGCCAGGTCTGTTGCGATTTTAGTATTCTACATTAAGTGGCAGTCACAAAATGAATGAGATACTTGAGATATTTTGGCGTTTGAATGAACAAGTTACACCAAATAGAACTGGAAATATATTTAGTGTTTGACCCTAAATACATTAAAGCTCATTTATGTTGCCGACTTGTCAACGCGTGCTGGGTAAATAAAACTAGCCCTGGCAGGAAAATGTGAAACTGATGTAAACTGCGCATCTCAGAAACCTTTGCTCAATATGCATGGAGCAAACGATCGATACACATTTAATGTTGGAAGGTTCCATCGATTTGACAACGAACTGCAGAGTAATTGTTACGCATAACCAGTTTCTTACGCGTAATATATCCCATACTAAATGCTGCGGTGATTCTCGAAAGAGACGAGATGCAGCTCGTGAGAAACAAGAAACTTCTCGAGAGAAACGAGACTCATATCGCGAGAAACGAGACAAGCGGTGATAACTTACTTTTGAGCGGTACTGTATTTATTGTCAATATACACTTTGTACTCCATACAAGTTCAAAGTACTCTTTTTTGTTACTGTTCATGTTATATAATTGTTTCAACTAAAATATAATTTTCCAACTCTTCACGTTTCACCCCTACCATCTTCCTACATGGGGCAGCATTTCACTTCCAATATGGAACCCCTAGTTTCATAACAACAAGATCATTACATGTCATGCCCTCCTTGTGTTCATGATTAGTATTGCTCTTTATTACATCTCTCAGTTACCATGTATGCTGTGACTGGTAAGTTCAACAGGCTGCATTAACTGTGCTCAAGAGTGAAGTGTCTTGCCCAAGTGCTCAACACAATGTTCCCGGCCAGGGCTTGAACCCAGACAGCTCAATCCAGAGCCAGGCACACTTACCATTTAGTCAACACGCCTCCATGCACTCTACTGTACCACCCATCAAAATTTACATAAAGCCATTCCATGTGACATGAAATGGTTTTCCTAAACCTTCACACTCACAGTAAAGATATTATTTTAACTATCTCACTGAGCATTTCTTCTCTGTCTGCAACTAAGTTATGGACCCTACTTTGCTCCCTTCAATCTACGGCGAAGGGAAAACTCAGTCCACAACTTACTGTATGGACTTCAAACTCAGTAACAGGTACGTAATATAGAGCAATACTGTGTAGATAAATTTAAAATGCAACATACTATACAATCATGTACTTTAAGGTAAATCTGTCAAACCCACCTCTCCACAACAGTCAGTTTCCTCTGTCCCCAAAGTGACTGTTGTGGAGAGATTCAACTGTATGTAAATCATAATAAGCAAGACATGTAAGTAATGTTACTAGAGTTACATGTATGCTCTTGCAAAGGTTGTAGTGCTTTGATTTTGAGTTCATTTCTAGACTGTCTCATAAACATAAAAAAAAGGTAAAGTCTGCATACAAGCCAAGCGGCCCATTAGGCCGGAGCTTATCCCGGTTTCTGTAGCATGAAGCGACTAGGAGTATTTCTACTCCTCCCTGGATGGGATGCTAGTCCATTGCAGGATTACCCCCAGCATGAATTTCGCCAGTACCCATTTATACACCAGGGTGGAGAGAGGCACTGTGAGAGTTAAGTGTCTTGCCCAAGAACACAACACAATGTCCTCGGCCAGGGCTCGAACCCGGACTGCTCGATCCGGAGACGAGCGCACTAACCATGAGGCCACCGTGCCTCCCAAGGCTCATCTTGTTCATAAACATAAGTGTAGTTTATAATAAAAACCAGTTTAAAGGTTTCTACTGATACCAGTGTTATAACAGGTCTGGCTGAAAGCTATGTCCATAAAAAATCAGTCAAAGTGTTCTCCTTGTCAAATTTTCAAAGCAATGGGATTAACACATTCAATATTTTGAACCTTGAGTAGAAAAATTAATGTCAGATAAGTGTAGTCATCCAAGCAAGAGCAGTGTTAAGAAGGACTTTTGTTGGCTTCGTGAACGTTTCTGAAAACTAAGCAATAGTCAATTTCAAAGAGAAGAAGCGTTACTACCACTAGGTCTGCAAAGATCTCAGTTAAACAATAATATTATGCTACCTTCATCCCAAGTGACACAAAGGGGTCCACATCATGAGTGTTTTGTTTGGGATAGATGACAGGTGCAGCTGGGTTCAAGGAAGGGGATTCCCTTTGTGGATCTATTTCCATATCAATTGTAGGTATGGATGATGATAACTCACTGTATGCTGCTGAAAGGGTTGTATAGAAAACACACAATTGTTAATTACATGTAAGCGGGCTCAATCTTATTTTTTGAGAGATTCTTGACAACTTTGAGCAATTGCAGCACCATCATTAACAATCCAAAGAGAAATCAGTCACCATAGTTGTATTAGAAGAAGTTTCAAACATCTTCAACCTGACATAGCATTTAGTGTTGTGACATGACAGCATCAACAATTCAAAGACCTGTGTTTTTGTGGTAAACTTGTTATGAACAATTATTTTCCTGTTGGATTGTTTATGGCAGTAATGTTCTCTAGTTGCTCAAATTTCAAAGGTATTATCAAGGCACAAACATGAGACTGAGCCATTGTTTCAGTTTTGTTGCTTTCTAGGTCCATATTACCTTCTTAACTAAGGGCTTGAAGATGATTCCCAGTCCATATTTGCACACTCTGGAGAGTTTGTTTACATTTTTTGTTTTGTTTAATGTAAGAGGTCTAAAAATGCGAACATTTAACTACTTATATGATGTGAATTCAAAGTTTCATGTCAACCACCATTATGGGCACAAAGCAATAATTATGTGACTGTTCTCGGGAAAACATACTTTAATGCTTATCCCTTAGACGGGTAAAACCGTTAAGCATCCGTTAGTAACCCATTAGAAAATTTTCTCGTAAATGTTAGATACGTTAACCTAACCCTTAGTAGTAAAAGTCAAAATGTTAGGGGGGAGAGTGAAAGCATCAGCTGTTAGCCTGTATCCGTTAGCTGTTAGCATCATACTGTTAGAACGGAAAGCCTAACACTGAGAGCCATTAGAAATAATTAGCATCCACTAGAATGGCCCGGCCACAGTTCTAAGAAAAGAAATCAGTGTATTGCAAGATGTGAGCTAATTGTCTCGACCTGAAGTCGACTTCATAGGCTACGGTGAAAACGCATGATAATGGGAGGGAGCACCAGGGATAGTTGGGGAGCAGGGTTGGCACAGTGGTTAGAGCGCTCGCCTCCCACCAATGTGTCCCGGGTTCGATTCCCGGACCTGGCGTCATATGTGGGTTGAGTTTGTTGTTGGCTCTCTACTCTTGCACTTACATTTACCCATTACGGAGACTAAGCGCACTATGCAGTTGTAGAGACAATAAGATGATTGATTTATACGTTTGAAACATAAACTCCAAGCCATAGGTGTAATTCAATTCAAGAGCCTTGTTTCAAGACGTTTTAATTCCGGGGGAATGTTTAAACTACTATTTTGACAAGCTGTTGACTATCAGAACCAACACTTTATCAATCAGGCAAGATTTGTCACGTCATGTTGAGTAGTGTTTCCATTTCACGGTTATGAATGTAATTGGCATTAAATTTCTGTGGGAACATTGACCTTTTTCCGTAGCGATTTCTAAAACTGTTCTTTGGCTGTACAGTGTGCATGGCGCCAGTTGCTAATGCTCAAGCAGATCAGATACAATCGTTAAGGAACTTTCATGGTTATCCATTAGATTTTTTTCTCAGCCGTTAAACGGTCGCCAATCGTTTTCACGAGCCGTTAGCAAGGATTAGTAAGCCGTTGGACTGTTAGAGCAAAGCGTTAGAACATTGTAACAAGCCGTTAGGCAAAACTTGCTAGCTGTTAGAACGTTAGCACAAAGTGTTAAAACACTTTGAAGGCCATTAACTATCCGTTAGTTATCCGGATAAGCGTTAAAGTATGTTTTCCTGTGAACAGTCACAAGTCATATGAAGCTTTAGCTATTTTTCTTACTCATTATCACTTGATGAAACAACTTTGCAGCTGTAAAAATTGATTAAGCACTTAAAAAAAATTTGAAAGGCCTCAAAAATAAGGCACATGGTTCATAACAAATAACATTGATTCATTTACAAACGAGTGATGTCGTATTATGTTTATAAACATTAGGAAGCTAAGACCAAGAAGTATAGACTGGAAATCATCTTTAAGAATAAAAATTGAAAACCACTTGTATACCATAAATATCCTACCTGATAACGACTCAAATTTCAAAGCAATATACAAAAGAGCCAACTTTTCTACAGGTGAACTTGTGGACATAACATCAAAGAAGCTGTAAATTTAGAAAGGAACACATTATATTCTCATAATAAATATTAACATTTTGTTGAGGCTCTACGTTGGCTATTGCCAGTTGAATGCAGCTACGGTGAACGATGCCTTTCCCTTGCTGCGAGTTGACAACTCACTGGCTGTTTTTTAAGTGGCTCAAGATGATTTTCGAAATTGATTTTGGCAATAGACATAAACACCCAATAAAAGGGAGCATTTGTAACTCCAAGTGGATTGTACTAAAAGAAAGTGATGCCATTCAGCCTTTGTTAATGTCCCAGTTCCACTTAACTAACTTAGTGTTTACTGCAAGACCTAATTAATAATTTATTAAAGAACACAGACACATTTGGCTTAATTAGGGGAAACACCGGTCATTGTTGGCATGACAGACAACTTCCCATAGTGTGACAATTTAAAGGCACTACCAACTGCAAAGTAGCAAAGCGGCATGACAGGTAACAGCTACACTGTAGAAGCGCTACAGGCTGAAGCTTACACATGTAGGCTGGTCATGCGCTACAGTGGAGAAAAAACGGTTCAAACCTAAAGCCAGCAACACACAAAGGTAAATGAAACGCTGACCGATGAAGCTTTACGCCTTACTGATCTCCCCCCAACAGCACTGGTCTGGACAAGAGTATTGGCAGCTACAACCTTGGTCTCAAATGTTGGAGAAAATTCCCCCTTCCCCCAAGTTCAATGTTGGGGTAGAAATTTGCGTCCATCAATTGCATTGGTACATCCAACATTGAACGGGGCCGCAGGGGAAATTTCCAAGACAATAAAATTATGTCCACAGTTGTCTGAGCATGAGAATTGGGTGACAAGCCCTTTTGATGAACTCCAAATGTCTAACAGGAAGTGAAGGAGTGAAATCGGCCCAGCACTACAACTTGGAAAATAATAAATATTTTCCACGTTAAAAACCAACAGTAGCCTCTTATTGTTTTACTTCGTACTTTACCGACTCATTGCACACCTATGCATGTGCAACACCATTTCACTAACTTTCGTTTAGTACACAAAAAGTTTGTTATCGGTTCATTTGAGTTTCCTTTCGTCATTAAGATCTAGCTTGCGTTCCCTCGGAAACTAGTCAGCTGAACTACTTTTCACAAATGAAGTTTTATTAGTTTTCTCAAAAGATAGCCAGCTGAACTATATTCCAGTAACGAAGTTTTATTGCTTTCTATTCATGGGATAACTCTCCCTTGGTATCAGTAACACCAATTCCGATTTTAAATTAAGTATGTCATTTTTAATTTCCTAAGTTTGTTCTATCTCATTCTTAATTCCAACCAGTGAATTTTATTCTTTAACTCTCTATTTTTAATTTTGGAAACTTCGTTGTGTTGATTGGAACTCTCTATCTTAATTAAGTACTTTCCGCTTGTATTGTATCTAAGAAGTTTCATTATCATATTGTAAACACTTGATGTGTAAAGGATGATATATAAGCATATGGCTGTTTTTGCCAAAGCATAAACTGGAGTTATTGTTTAGCTCAATTGAACCTTACGCTCCCTTGCGAGTGCATCTTTCCGGCAACCTTTTTCCCGCTCTTTGTACTGTAATCACGTACTTGTATCTCCCTTTATTTTGTTCCGGCCAATTAAAAATAAGCTTGCACGTGTTCTCAGATTATCAGTCAAACAGCTCCACGCAGTCTTCCCCTGTTTCCGCATGAGATCGCAGTCGATCTTCACTTGCAATTCAGTTAAGCTGCAGGACTCCAGCGTTTATTTCCCCACCCACTAACCACGTTCTTCTCATATCACTACCGTTGCTACTCTCCGATAGAGCATTGTTTTTGTAGGCGTCTAGTGTACATTTGTGCCATTTGTGATGTTATACCCGGTATACCTATAGTTAAAAACAGAGCGATTTTTGTAATACCATCGTAGTTGTTGTTTTTCTAAATAAACAGTTCGGGGGATAAGTGTTGCTGGCGACAACCCTTCAGTCCCACATTGAAGCAATGCCTGGGCTGCCTTAGCTTGGGTGAGAAACGGTGGGCACATCCACTTCCCCTCGCTATCATCCCTCCTGGAGCTTGGCATAGGTACACCCCACCCTGCCTCTGTCCCCTGTGACACCCATCTCATGGTCTTATACACCACTCGCTGACACTAGCCCTGAGTACTGGCCTCACACATCATGATGGCAGGCAGCTCTTGGGTCCGGCACAACACTAATCTCCCCTACCTTTCTCCCACATAAACGGTGTCCTTTTTATTGTGCATAACATTAATGCATTTGAAAAGTATTTTTGATTACGATTACGTTTGTGGAGTGCAGAATAAACCACTGTTGGACCAAGCTATGTCTCTTCCTTGACGTCTGTAGTGAAGACCACTGAAGTAGATCCTCATGTACCAGGAATTCATGACAAGACTCCGTTCCTGCAAGCAAAGCAGTGCTATCCAGAGCTAGATTCCCTAGTTTTCAGTTCAAGTATCCGTTCAGTCAAAAAATTAGTGTTTGCAGGAAAAACCTATTGTTACAGCCATTATGGTGTCTTGCATACTAATGGGCTAAATCTGTCACGCTTTCAATCATCAGTATTATCGACATTTAGAGGGTTGGATAAGAAAGAGTTAATAAACTTACCCCTGGATTGGGGCACTTGCAGAAAGTTGCCAGGTATCAATCAATCTAACTTGTCCAAGGAGCATTAATAGTGGACCATGAATCACCTCAAATACCAGGGCTCCCATGTCTAAACAAAAAGATCTTACAACATAAGAAAAACACCATACAGAAAGTAATCAAAAAGGAAAATACAGATAGTAACAGTAAATTATCTTGCTGGTTATTTTATAGGTTTATAAGCCTTAGTAGCTTGTAGCTAACCAAGCTACTCTGGGCAACCTATTATTACTTAAGAGTGTTATCTTTATTAAAAGAGAGAATAAGAGAAAAAAAGGACATGAAGTACATCTTAATGGATGGTTTCGTGTGTAGTATCGCTGTTTATTATTTTCTCATGCATCTGAGCGGTCCGGAATCCTAAATCCTTGAATCTGATTGGCTAATTGCACATGCTCCAGCGGTCTGGATTTTCCCATTCGGACCCCGTGTACGGACCGCTACTAATTTTCCAGCTTTCACGACTTTTCCAGCACTTTTTTTTTTCACTGCAAAGAACATAAAATGTAAATGACCTAAGAAACAAACAATTATGAGTTTTCGTCAATGTGTGTAATGTTGATCAGATTTCCTATTTCCCAAATGTCAAACACACGTGTACACCAGGTTTGAAAATGGCTGCAGTGAAAATTCAACACAAAAACTGCTTACAAAGTACTCTACGGAAGAAAATAATAAACACATTATTTGCTGGCCTAGGTCAGTCCGTACTGGGAAAAACTGTGCCCTCGGTCTTGAGTATGGCCCTCGGCCTGCAGCCTCAGGCCGTACTCAAGACCTCTGGCACAGTTTTTCCCAATACAGACCTCCTGGCCGGCAAATAACATATATATATTTTAACGAGTTGTATAGTATAGAGGATATTACATGATGGCCAGAAGATATGAACTTTATGTTCAAGTGGCATGAGAACATAAAATTCATATCTTTGAGCTAATGTGTAATGTTCTTTTTATTATATAGAAATCCTGATGACGGTGTTTTTGACAATTTTCTTAAGATTTCCAAAAGATCTCTAAAGATTCTCGAAAACTTGTTCAAAGTTCACATGAACGTTGCTGAACATTTTCCGAAAATTTCGGAAGATTTCCGAAGATGCCCAAAGATTGCCCAAGATTGCCGAAGACTTTGGAGGAAGACCCGAATATGTTTCAATCATACACCAACTAATTAAAGAACAATTTAGGAGACAAACTTGATATCAGTGAAATCATCGATATCCTCTCTAGTGAGGGTATGGAAAATACACCATTCGAGCATTGGATGTGGTTTTGTATAAATTTTATGAGTGGTGTATTTTTCAGTAGAACACTTGTGTCTATATAATAAACAGTGATACTACACACCAAAACACCTAATAAGAGATTAATTTATTCTCGAATTGCTGTGGTCAATAAATTTATCAATGAGAAAGGCAGAGTAACAGTTTTGCATCTGCGTGACGACCTTTGCGGCAAACAGGTTTTCCACTGTACATATATCGCTGTATATTTGTACTGTTACTTGGACGGTATTCGCTGTAGTTGTATAAGAAACCAAAATGTTTTACATAACACATGAAATAGAAATAATAAATCTACACATAAATTATGATAAACACATTTATTTCATATATGGAATTGACTCAAAGTTATACGTTTATAAACCTTAGTAGCTCATAGCTAGCACTACTTAACCGAGTTAAAAAAATAGTGTCCTAGATAAATGAGTCTGCTTGAAAAAACCCAACAAGGTTGACCACCTGACCAAACAATTTACAGTGTAATAACTATTGATTTAGCAAGCTGAGCATTATCTACCGACTCCTTAAAATTTCCCATAATTTATTTGAATCCATAATACTTCAGCCACTGTACCACAGAAGTCTGTTTAGTAAGAGAACCAAAGCAGAAGACACTCATGTATCACAAACAAAAAAGTTTGTCATTTCCACAACACTCACCTTGTAAATAGGCATTAAATTGTCTTGGACCACTGCACACAGCATATCGCACACAAGTCAATCTTGGAAAATGTTTTGTCTGATCAGCTGCTCTGTCATCCAAGGGTCTACATTGTGTAAAAACACAAGCATATACTGTACAGAGTTTACAAAACAAACCTTAAGTAAAATAGACTTTTATGGGCTTAACCTTTTGACTCCTCAAAAATCAATTTAATGAGGTACAAAAACATTTCTTGCCTTACTTCCGAAGATTGTGGCTCAACTGTTAAAAATTCCATTTAAAGATGGAGACAAACATTCCTTTACAGTCTAAGGGTCTACATTGTGTACCACAACAAGCACATACTGAACAGAGTTTACAAAACAAGCCTTTAATAAAATTTGACCCTTTCAGAAGCAGAAGTTTACGGGCTTAACTTATTGACTCCTCAAAAATCAGTTTAATGAAGTACACAAAAATATTACCTACTTTTTGAAGAGATGTGGATTAACTGTTAAAAATTCCATTCAAAGATGGAGACACACATCCCTTTACCCTCAGAGAGAAGTATTTCAAAATTTTCGTTTAGATCATGGACCATGTCAATAATTTGGACCAAATCACCCATACACACTTTCATTTCACAACTCCTAAAGGCCTTAAAATCACTCCAAGAGATGAAAAAATAGAGCGAGAAGAAAAAAGACTGACATTCCTTTTAATTCTTTATTATCTACTCTTTTCATAAATCCAGACATTTCCAGGGAACATGACTAAATGACCTGGAAGGCCAAAAGATGACAGCCTCTCTAAAGCATTTGGAGTCAAACTAGAACATTTCCTGTTTTCCTGATCATTTCAAACATTGTGTGCCAACATAATATTATGACTGCATTTATGAAAATCGTGTCAATACTTTCAAACCAAATTACCCATACAGTGTATGCCACACTTTGATTTTATGACTCCTGAAGGCCATAAAATTGCACCAAAAAAGAACTGTGTTACTAGATAGGATATCAGATAATATATAGATTTAGGCTAGCCTAAAAGCGTAGCTCCTGGGCCGGGTTGTTCAGAGCCCGATTAAGCTAATCCAGGAAAAGGTAGAATTGTGATTCGAGTTTTGTAACTTCGTGGTCAGGT
>Ga0126343_10000861_pt1 | contig 12961 bp, 15 predicted proteins | sample Cyp2metagenome_FD_92531 | JGI IMG/M metagenome (GOLD analysis project Ga0126343, IMG submission 92531) | Coral microbial communities from Lord Howe Island, Old Settlement Bay, Australia - Cyphastrea 2 metagenome | ecosystem: Host-associated > Invertebrates > Cnidaria > Coral ... | reverse complement strand
GCTGCATTTGTGGATTGATGGACTGGCGCATAAGAGAAACAACCTGAATTGGAAATCTTCACGCCTTATATTGGGCTGCAAGCCAACGTTTTCAAGAGGTTTGGGTTTTCGGACAGGCACTATTTACAATCGGGCAGAATATTTCAAGGGGCAGGGGGAGGCTCTGAATGCCTGGGGTGACTACTTAACAATGCTGGAAGCTCCAAACGTGATAGCCATAAAATCAGCCTCCCAGTAGAACTATACTATTGGCGCCAGTCTAGGGACGGTACCCCCGAACAAACAGAACACTCACTCTGTTTTGGCTGGCATCCCATCGGTGAGTGCGTTTGAGTAGCGCGGTTATGTCCCCATCCTGCTTTGATAAATTTTATGCTGATGATGCAGCGTTGTGGTTGTGTGAATTAAACCCTGTTGAATGGAGAGAAACATTTCAGAAGATCCGAGAGGGCCACTACGATTTCCGAGGCAGCGACTACATCAAAAACTTTCACAACCAGCTTACCTTTAATGTCTCTGATAAGGATGTAACGCTACTGAAGAAATCCACCAGCTATTATGAAGCTCTGATTTCAACATTTCCGAATGCTGCCAGGGAACAGTCACTTAAGGCGGACAGCGATCAAATTCTCCAGATTGACAGATTAAAACTGATCGAATGGTGCGACAACAGGGGGATTGATGTTGATCTATTCAGACGAGTGACTGATAACGATAAAGCACCTGTTAATAATGATGAACTCGAATTTTATCAGGGCGTTTTAGATGGCAATTATCCTCAGTTTGACCGTTTGAATATTGCGATGAAAACAGCGTATTACCTATTTTCTGATCCACCGGAAACGAGCAGGAGCAGAAATAAAATTATTGAGGGATTTATTGATCAATCGTTTCCAAAACATTCCCACGATGTAAATTTTAAAAAACATTTATCGTATATTGCGACCGATACCCCAAATAAAAAATAGATAGTGACCACTCTGTAGGCCTTGAAATTGCAGTGTTTCAGGCGTTTTGATCACCATTAGCTGACTGAGAATGATCACTATCGTGAGCAAAAAAATGGGAATTTAGTCTCTAAAAAAATTGTTTTTAATGGTGTTTATTAGTTTGCAGTCGTTTATACAGAGGATTTGTCATGGCTGCATTTAAATACCACCAACAGATTAATGAGCTCTATGGCGTACCCGATATCAGGGTACGTGAGCACCAGAGAAAATTAATTACCGGAATTTCTCGCACAGTCGCATGGAAATTAGAAAAAACAGGGGATTTTCCAGAGCGTAAAACTACATCCTCAAACCATGTTAGTTGGTCTATGGCTGAATTGATGCAATGGGCTGATAGCAGGGAGGGAGCAGTATGAGCACAGTGAACCGGCTGCCGGAATGGGGAGCCAGGAGCCACTTGTGCCTATTGACGACGGATGAATTAATCTTTATCTTTGTTAACGCCTCAGCGCAATCTGAGGCTCGGATTGACCTCCGGCAATATACAAGGCGCAACAGTCGCCACCCGAGCGGCTTTTTTTGTTGCAAATATTCAGCACCTGCCCTTTTATGGCCGGGTTGTTGGGAGCACTTTCGAGTGCGCCGGTCTCCTTGTATGCCGGTAAGGTCAATCCTGACAACCCGGTCTCCAGTCCTGACATTGACCTGTCCCCTGGAGGCTCCCAATACAAGGAGCCTGTCTTATGACTGCCTACTGTTTTGCCATTTTGTCGGGCAACGATACCAGCTTGCCTGCCTGCACTGTCCGCCGCTACCGGTCTGTCGTCTGCCCCTCTTATCAACACGCCCAGTCTCTGGCCGCTCAACTCAACGCCGTTATCTGCGGCTGGAAGGTGGCATGATGGTTCTGGGCACCCGTCGCACCCGACACAAAAACGACCACACGCCTGTGTTGTCCCTGTCCCTCACCGAACGGCAGTTCAATGCCGTGTTTGAAGCCCTGCGCGAACTGTCCCTGCTGGCCGAGTACTACTACCCGGTGATGAATGTGGATGACAAGGTAGCGCTGAAATTCGCCTTGCGGGAACTGGATAAGAGCCGCACCTGGAACCTGTTGCAGGCCGTTCGGGATGGGAGGGTATGAACATGAATCGTCGTGAAGTACTCACCCGCGCCCTGTCTGCCATATCCGGGCAACAGGCCGAAGCCCGCCGCCAGCTGGAACAGGCCGGTAACCTGGGCATGGATGACCTGGTTGTATATTGGGCCGCCCAGCTGGAAGAGCTGAAGGTCACCTACCACGGCTTGCTGGATATGCTGCGGGAGGTTAACCATGAACAGCCGTAAGTACGCCGAAACCGTCAAGGCGGCTGCTGCTGGCCAGTGGCCGGAGATACTGCAACAGCTGGCCGGTCTGGATGACAGGCAGACCGACACACGGCACCGGCACACCGGCTGCCCCTGTCCCTGTTGTGGTGGCCATGACCGGTTTTCGTTCAAAAGCCCGGAAAACGGTTGGTGGGCCTGCCGCAATTGTGGCGGCGGCGATGGGTTTACCCTGCTGATGAAGATACATGACTGGTCGTTCATGGATGCGGTAGCCAGGGTCGGTGCCTGGCTGGGCATCGATGGCCGTTCGGCGGCTGAACTGGCGACGCTCCGCAGGGCCAGCGAAGCCCGGCACCAGCAACGCCAGCGCCAACAGGAGACCTGTGCCCGGCAGCAGAAAATGAACGGTATTGCTGATGCCCGTCGCCTGTGGGCCAGTGCCGGGCCATATCATGAGCACCCCTACGCCATTGAAAAACGACTCAGCCGCCAATTGCTGGCCCGGTGCCGGCAGCATGGCAGCTGGTTGCTGGTGCCACTGCTTACCGATGGTGAGCTGGTCAACGTGCAGCGCTTTGCCTGGCGCAAGCCGGAGGGTGAAAAGCGCCTGCCCCGGTTTTTTGTCAAGGGCGCACCGGTCAAGGGCGCGTTTCTGGCCTACGGGCCGGACAGCTATACGGTGATGATTACCGAGGGCGTGGCCGATGCCGACGCCTGCTACCAGCTGGAACACGGTGCCTGTCGGGTGGTGTGTGCTTTCTGCGCCAGCCAGTTGCCTGCCGCCGCCGAATGGGTACACCGGAAGATGCCCGAATCCCAGATTATTCTCTGCCCGGACAACGATGATGCCGGACTGAAGTACGCCAAAGCCGCCGCGAGGTCGGTGCCAGGGTGCCTGATTGCGACACCGCCACCACCGGATAACGACTGGTCAGACCATTTCCTATCGCAATACAGTGAGGTGGCCTTATGAGCGCCACGAATCCAAAAGCCAGGGCTGAGACCCTACAGGACGACACCGATGTTGTGGACGAGCGTCTGAACCGGGTGGATGGTAAATCCCTGTCGGCCGATGAACTGGCGAGGTTGCAGGAGATGAACACCCTGTTCACTCACACCGTTTTGTCGGGCAGGCATTACGTTGCCCGACAGCGATACAGTGCCGCCGAGGGCATGATGACGGTGTTCGAGCCGCTGTCCGAGTTCAGGAACTACTTTCTGCACCTGGACAAGATTGCTGGCATGAATCCGGGCAAGGCGTGGCAGTGCTGGCCCGGCAAGAACTACCGGCCCGGTGGCGTCACCTTTCAGCCGAATGTGGCCGTGTGCCCTGATAATGTCTTCAACCTGTGGCAGGGTTTCAAGGTCATCCCGGAGCAAGGCGACTGCGGCGCGTTCCTGCACCACATCCGGCAGGTTATCTGCGGCGGTGATGAAGAGGTCAGCCGCTACCTGCTGCAATGGTTTGCTCATATGCTGCAAAAGCCCGACGAAAAGCCCAGTGTGGCCGTGTTGGTGAAATCCGTCGAGGGCACCGGCAAGGGCACCATGATCAGGCCGTTCGGTGAGATATTGGGACAGCACTTTGTCCAGCTCAATGGTGACCACCAGTTGACCGGGCGCTTCAACTCAATCGTGGCCAACCGCCTGCTGGTATTTGCCGATGAGGTCAAACTGACCGACGTGCGCACCGCTGACAAGCTCAAGGCGCTGATTTCGGAGCCAACTGTCAGCATGGAGCGCAAGGGCATAGACCCGGAGCCGATCCCGAACTTCGCCCGTTTCATGTTCAGCTCCAACCATGACCATGTGTTACTGGCCGGGCAGCGCGAACGCCGTTACCTGGTGGTGGAGCCTGATGCCCGTTACGCCCAGAACGATGCCCATTTCAAAAACCTGTACCGGTGGCTGAATAAAGGTGGTGCCCGGTATTTGCTCAACTACCTGCTGACCCTGGATATCCGTGATTTCAATCCACACCGGGCACCGGTGACCCAAGGACTGATTGCTGAAAAACTGCAATCCATGAAGCCGGTACAGCAGTGGTGCTATGAGTGGCTGGAGCAGGCGACCACCGGCCAGCCGTTGCCAGCCAGGATTGAGGGCGCGGAGCTGGCCAGAAATTACCGCGAATGGGCAAAGGACAACTTGCATCTGGATATCCCGCAACGGTCGGCAGAGACACAGATTGGCAATCTGATGAATGGCATGGGCATCCTGAAAACCCGCTACAACCGGACAGGGCCGCGCATGTTCGAGCTGATGACGGGCAAGGATATGATGATGCGGTTTGCCGCCATCCTGGGCCATTCGGCGGAAGAAGTTTTTTCAGAATTGCAAATATAGGTTGGCGAGGTTGGCGAGGTTGGCGCAAGTCACAGATACCAAGGGCTACAGCGTAGCCAACCTTGATTATTTATTTATATAAGGTTGGCGAGGTTGGCGCAGAGCCAACCTGAAAAACCGGCTGAGCCAACCTTGCACCAACCTTGAATTATCAGGTTGGCGCGCCATAACCCGCACCGCACAAGGGATATAGGGTTTTGCGCCAACCTCACCAACGTCTGACACGTTTTTCGCTGCATTTTTATTTCAGCCTGCCGGTCGGCAGTTCATCCACCATCCCCGAAAGGGCTGCATCATGAAAGAATTTGAGGATATTCAGGAGCGCCTTGAAAGCGCCATTGTCCGCTGTGCGCAGTTACTCAACAAACACGGATCGACGCCATGCACCACGTCTGATATTGCCAATATGGTGCTGGCGAAAGAAATCAATTACCTGACGCTGGCCATCAATCGCCAGGCTGTGGCCATGGATGATATTGCAGGGCAGGCGCTGGTGATCGGCAAGGCACTGGAGGCACTTCTGGAGCAGATTGTCACCAGACAGGAGAACATGCACTGATGGACTGTGCCAGCAGACAATCCTTGCAGCGCACGAATAATCACAGTCATTGTTTACAATGGCTGTTACGCAGTAACAGAGGGTAGGACTGTGGACACCGACACCATACGCCAGAGGCTGCTGGATAACCTGGGTGATATTGAGGTGGATTATTGCAACTGGCTGCTGATTGACAGCCTGGCGATTATCACCAGCAAGATACACAACGACCCGGAGAAGGCGCTGCCATCAATGATTGCCCAGCAACGGCAGTTGATTCGGGCCTATCAAGCGCTGCAAAGCCGGGACAATTCGTTTTTTTTGTGAAAAAAGCCAAATTTGCACACATAAAAAAAAGGCTGGGCGCGACGGTCTTTGTTCATGGTGGGAAGGATTTGATCCCCCATACCGCCGACCGGCGGAAGAACCCTGAAAACCCATCGCTGCCTGTGTGAAATCCAGAGCACAAGCACCAGCAAAACCCCTTTCATGCGCCCAGCGTCGCCTAAACTTGAGCATACCACTCAACTATTGGAGGTCTTCATCATGGAGATCAAAAATTCTGCGGCAATTAAAAGAATGGCACCCGACTCATTGAAGCAACTGCAACGGTTCTGGCAGGCCGACACCGGAAATATCGAGTTTCGTGGTGGTCATGGTGATTTTTCTGGTGATTTGACCAACGCAAAGCACCAGCTGATAAAAGACCATGACCGCTTAAGTGTAGAGGTCGAAGAAAACAAGGGAGATCCGATCAACCCCATGCGCAATGCCGTGATTAGGGATCTCAAAGAATACGCCGAACGGCTGGGTGAGGTGCTCAAGGTAGAAGCCATATCCAACCCGCTGCCGCCAGACACCCGCGAGTACGAACGGGACGATTTTGGCAATCCGATGCGACCAAAAGGCGGCAAAAATCAGCCGGACAATATTACCACCTTGCGCACCGGCGAATTAATGGAGGACTGGTGTCGTCGTCATGCACCCGGCCAGGATACCGGTGATTTAACTCTGGGCCAGCTTACCCGCGCCTGGATGATTGGCGAATACACCGAAGCCACCCAGCGCGCGATGGTCTCAAATGGTTCTGGTGGTGTGCTTATTCCCACCGTGTTATCCGCTCAGGTGATTGACCTGGCACGCAACAAGTCGCGCGTCATTCAGGCCGGTGCACAAACGTTGCCGATGACCAGCAACAACCTGACCGTACCGCGCCAGCTGACAGACCCGGTAGCCAAGTGGCGGCCAGAGCTGGGTCACATCAACCGTACCGGTATCGAATTTGAGCCACTGGTGTTACAGGCTTGCAGTCTTGGCGCACTGGTTGCGGTCAGTAATGAACTGATCGAGGATGCCGTTGGTCTGGACAGCTTTATGACCAGAACCCTGTCGGACGTGATGGCGCTGGGCATTGACCAGTGTGCATTGACAGGAACCGGTGCCCTGAACAACGGCAAGCGCATCGAGCCGGTCGGCGTCATGGAAACAGAAGGTGTATTGAGACACACCGGCGCGCTGAACAGTTACCGAGTATTCAGCGAAGCAGTGACCAAGCTGGAAGCCATGAACCTTACGCCCGGTGCATTGCTTTGGTCGCCGATCGATGCCGGTATTGTCGATGCACTGGTGGATAGCAACGGCCAGCCATTGCAGCCGCCGCCCAGCTGGGCCACTTACCAGCACCTGACTACCAACCAGCTGCTGCAAAACTGCGCCGTTCTGGGTGACTGGTCTTATCTGGCGGTGGCAGTACGCCACAATATCAGCCTGGAAATATCCGACACGGCCAGCGTACCCGCACAGGAAAAGCATCCGGCCATTGACGCCTTTTCACAAAACGCGCGGATTATCCGGGTACTGTGGCGCGGCGATGTTGGCGTCATGAAACCCGATGCATTCTGCCGACTGGCCTTTACCGAACCGGCCAGTGAAATGGTGGCCTGATAACTTTTGTGGGTTTCCGGGCAACGTTGCCCGGTTTTTTTTTGCTGCCTGCTGCACCGCCTGCGGGTCTTCTTTTTTCAGGATGGCCAGTTGCTCAGATGCCGGGAGTTTTGAGATATCTGCGGCAGTGCTGACCCGGACCTGGCCGGAGGCGACTTTTTTACCTAATTCTGGGATTCCATCTCTATCAACTTGCCTGGCTTGATGAATGCTTCGTTCTGAAACATTCATTAATTCAGCACTTTCTGAGACTGTTTTTTCTTTATTATTGGAATTCTGCATATTTGCAGAATTCCTCTTATGCTGATTGTTTCCAGAGCTATTACCCACGGTCATCGTGGCAATATTTTTACCAACCCACGCTCTCTGACTTTCATTTAAATGCCTTCGATGCAGATTCAGAGAGACCACAAAACCCAGCGCATCCTCCCCGCTGTAATCCGCAAACACCGGCTCAACGCCAGCCGCCAGACACGCCCGGTAACGGTTGCGCCCGTCAAGAATCCGCCCTTCGTACAGCCAGATCGGTACGAATAGATTTTAGTCCCCCAATTAGTCCCCAAGTTATAAAAATTCGAGAATTTATATAAAAAAAATTTTAAAAATCAATGTGTTGTGTTGCAAACTGCGATGCATTAACAGCATCGGTGGTCTGTCCCTTGATAAGTGCGGTGTGTGCTAAAGCCCCGGCGCGTGGCATTAAAGCACTGGTCAACCCGGAATTATATCAATACGTTGGCAATGGCTCCCTCCCTAAAACCCCGATGACTTGGCAGAATCGTCGCAAACCCTCGCCCAGTGACAGGAAGAGATAGGATGGGGAGTCACCACTTTCGCTTTTGTTCAGCAGGGTATAATCTGCCAAAGAGAGGGCTGGCCGCGAGTTGGCCTTATAAGTTGACTGATCGCACAACCAATAATAACAAGGCAGTGCCTAATCATGATTATCGTCCGCCCCATCCGTGAGCAGGACCGTGAAGCGCTGTGGCGTATTGCCACTCAGACCGGTGCCGGCTTTACCTCCTTACCGCCCGAGCGCACCATCATTGATGACAAACTGGATTGGGCGCTCAACTCATTTAACCTGGCTACAAAGAAAAACGACAACAGTCATTCAGTGCAAAAAAATGCCTTATACCTGCTGGTGATGGAAGATACCGCGACAGGTCAGGTAGTCGGTACGGCCGGCATTGAATCGGCGGTCGGGCTTGATGCCCCGTGGTACAACTACAAAGTCAGCAAACAGGTTCATGCCTCGCAGCAGCTGCAAGTCTACACCATGGTCGATACCCTGATGCTGTGCAACGACCACACTGGCTGTTCGGAGCTGTGTGCGCTCTTTTTACTGCCGGCGTACCGCCATTCGAAAAACGGTGCCTTGCTCTCCAAAAGCCGTATGCTGTTGCTGGCCGCATTTCCGTGGCTGTTTGCCGACGATATTTTTGCCGAGATGCGCGGCTACTCCGATCAGAACGACGTCTCACCATTCTGGGAAGCCCTTGGCCGGCACTTTTTTGCCGTGGATTTTGCCGAAGCAGACCGGCAATCTTCTGTAGATAAAGCGTTTATCGCCGAGCTGATGCCACGCCACCCCATCTACACCAACCTGTTGCCGGACGAGGCTCGGGAAGTTATCGCCACAACTCACGCAAGTACGACACCTGCCCTGCGCCTGTTGGAATCCGAAGGTTTTCACTACACCGGCTACGTGGACATTTTTGATGCCGGCCCACTGTTGGAAACCCGAATCAAAGATATACGCACTGTGCGTGACTCCCGGCAGTATAAAACTATTGTCGTTGATCATAATACCAGCGACCAACGCCTGTGGCTGATGAGCAATGACGGACTGAGCAACTTTCGCTGCATTATGGGCAATCTTTCGTTTGAGGGGCTGGAGTTTGCCCGCATCTCTCAGGAGCAGGCCGATGCGCTGCGTATCAGTGAAGGAGAGTTGTTGCGGGTAGTGCCGTTAACCCGCTGAAACCCGCGCACCAAACGGCAGCACAGAATAAGAGGATGACCCCATGACCAGGACAAAAGCACCCAAATGCCTGTTGCTTGATGGCACATGGCAAAAAGCCCGTGGCAAATCGTTTACCTCCACCAATCCGGGCACCGGCGAGATCATCTGGCGCGGTGCCTGCGCCACCATTGAGCAGGTTGACCAGGCCGTCAGTGCCGCCCGGATCGCCAGCCAAAGCTGGGCAATTCGTCCTTACCCGGAGCGAGAGGCTATCATTCAGGCCTTTGCCAGTGCCCTTGAACAGGATAAAGAAGCACTGACAGAACTGATCGCTCAGGAGACCGGCAAACCCCGCTGGGAAGCGAAAACCGAAGCCGCGGCCATGGTTGGGAAAATTGCCATCTCCATCAAGGCGTATCATGAGCGCACCGGCACAGTGGAAAACCCCATGCCAATCGGCAAAGCGGTGATTCGCTATAAACCTCACGGCGTGGTGGCGGTATTTGGCCCTTACAATTTTCCCGGCCACTTGCCCAACGGGCATATCGTTCCAGCCCTGCTGGCGGGGAATACCGTGGTATTCAAACCCAGCGAACTGACGCCGGCCGTGGCTGAACACACGGTTCGACTGTGGCAGCAAGCCGGGCTACCCGACGGGGTGCTTAATCTGGTGCAGGGTGAACAGAGCACCGGCATCGCCCTGGCCGGCCATCCCGGCCTTGACGGCTTGTTCTTCACCGGCAGCTCTAACACCGGCAAGCGCATCCACCAGCAATACGCCGGTCAGCCGGGGAAAATTCTGGCACTGGAGATGGGTGGCAATAACCCGCTGATCATCACCGAGATGGCCGATATACGCGCCTTAGTACACGACACTATTAATTCAGCGTTTATCACTGCCGGTCAGCGCTGTACCTGCGCCCGTCGTCTTTTTGTACCGACTAACGACTGGGGTGACCAATTTATTCAGGCTCTGTTAGCCGCCACGGCCAGGATCAAAGTGGGCCAATGGGATGATGACGATGCGCCGTTTATGGGCGCCATGATCAGTGAAGAGGCCGCCAACCGCCTGCTGGCAGCCCAGCACAAACTGCAAAACCTCGGAGGCACTACGCTTCTGCCGGCAACACACTTACAAAGCGGCACCGGACTGGTATCTCCGGGCATCATGGATGTGACGGCCATAAAGGATTGCCCCGATGAAGAGTATTTTGGGCCACTGCTGCAAGTGATCCGCTACCACGGCTTTGCCGAAGCGGTGGCCGAAGCCAACAACACCCGCTTTGGCCTGTCGGCCGGACTGTTCAGCGCATCACCCGAACAGTACCAGTACTTTTTACAAACCATCCGTGCTGGCATCGTCAACTGGAACCGTCCAACCACCGGTGCCAGCAGCAGCGCACCTTTTGGTGGACCGGGCGACAGTGGCAACCACCGTCCCAGCGCCTATTTTGCCGCAGATTATTGCGCCTACCCGGTAGCCAGTGTGGAAGCACCAGCACTGTCCATGCCTGATGCACTTGCTCCCGGACTGGATTTGTAACCATGGCGACCGTAGAAGCAAACTTCGATGGCCTGGTAGGCCCCACCCACAACTACGCCGGACTCTCCCGGGGCAACGAAGCCTCAATCCGCCATGGTGGCAAAGCGGCCAACCCGAAAGAGGCAGCACTGCAAGGGCTGGAGAAGATGCAAGCGCTGTGGGCGCTGGGCTTTGTCCAGGGGATACTGCCTCCCCAGGAACGGCCGGATATCGCCACGCTCAGGCGGTTGGGCTTTAGTGGCAGCGATGCCTGGGTACTGTCTGATGCAGCCCGCCATGCGCCGGCCGTGCTGGCAGCTTGCTGTTCAGCCTCAGCCATGTGGACGGCCAATGCTGCCACCGTCTCACCCAGTGCCGACTGCGCCGATGGCAAAGTGCACTTTACCCCGGCCAACCTGATCAGCAAGTTCCACCGCTCGCTGGAACATGAGGTGACCGGGAAAATACTAAAAGCGACGTTTAATAACCCGGATCACTTTGTCCATCACCCGGCTCTGCCGGCCAGTGAGTTCTTTGGTGATGAGGGGGCGGCTAACCATACCCGTTTCTGTGGTGACTATGGCCAACCGGGGGTGGCACTGTTTGTCTACGGTAAGGAATCCTTTAATCCGCAACCCTCACTGACAAAATACCCTGCCCGCCAAAGCCTGGAAGCCAGCCAAGCCATTGCCCGCTCACATCAGTTGAATGCAAACAACGTCGTTTATGCCCGTCAGAACCCCAACGTTATCGATCAGGGCGTATTTCATAACGATGTTATTGCCGTGGGTAATCGTAATGTGCTGTTCTGTCACGCGGAGGCATTTGTTCATCAGGCGTCTGTTTACCAGGCCTTGAAAAGAACCTGTAAGAATCCGCTTTTGCACATTATTGAAGTGACTGGGCAGCAAGTTTCCGTAGCACAGGCGATCAACAGCTACCTGTTCAATAGTCAGCTTTTGTCGCTTAAAGACGACAGCACCTTGATTGTCGTCCCATCCGAGTGTCAAAGTGAGCCGGCGGTCTGGAACTGTTTGCAAAACCTCCTCGCTGACAGGCATTGCCCTATCACCGACCTGAAAGTACTTGATCTGCGCCAGAGTATGCGCAACGGTGGCGGGCCGGCCTGCCTGAGATTACGGGTGGTATTGAATGAGCAGGAGCTGGCTGCCACCAATGCGCACAGCCTGATCAACGGGGATCGCCTGACAACTCTCAGACGGTGGGTGAATAAACACTACCGTGACCGACTATTGCCAGAGGACCTGGCAGACCCACTGCTGCTCAACGAATCCCGTACGGCCCTCGATGAGCTGACCGAGATTCTGCAACTGGGTTCGGTGTATCCGTTCCAGAATTGAAAGAAGTTCTACTACCCAACGCCGGCCAGAGAGCGGAGAAAAACCTACGCCAGAAAGCAAAAACGGGCATAAAGCCCGTTAAAAATCAACACCTTACAAATTATGAGGTCATGTCGTCAAAAAACTTTTTCACCCCGTCAAAGAACGACTGCTTTTTTGGCGACTGATGGTTAGCACCTTCTTTTTTGAAGGTTTCCTCCAGCTCTTGCAGCAACTCTTTCTGGCGCTCAGTTAACTTGACCGGGGTTTCCACCACAACGCGACACATCAGGTCACCGGCACTGCCGCCGCGAATAGGCACAACGCCTTTGCCTCGCAGGCGGAACAGTTTGCCGGTCTGGGTTTCTGCCGGAATCTTCAGTTTGACGCGGCCTTCCAGTGTCGGTACTTCCAGTTCGCCGCCGAGTGCAGCATCGACAAACGTAATCGGCACTTCGCAATACAGGTGCTTGCCGTCGCGCTGGAAGATCGGGTGATCGGCCACGCCCACCTGCACATAAAGGTCGCCGGACGGGCCACCATTAATGCCGGCCTCACCTTCGCCCGCCAGGCGAATACGATCACCGGTATCAACACCGGGTGGAATTTTAACGGACAGCGTCTTGTATTCCTGCACCCGCCCTTCGCCGTGACAGACGCCACAAGGGTCCTTGATCATCTTGCCGGTGCCGCGACAGTCAGGGCAAGCCTGCTGCACGGAGAAAAAGCCCTGCTGCATGCGCACTTGGCCAATGCCGCCACAGGTGGTACAACTGACCGGCTGGGTGCCTTTTTTCGCCCCGGTGCCGTTACAGTTGGTGCAGGCCACCAGAGTCGGGATACGAATCTTCTTGTTGACGCCGCGTACTGCCTCTTCCAGGCTCAGCTCCAACTGGTAGCGCAGGTCAGCACCGCGCTGCACAGAGCTGCGGCTGCGGCCACCGCCGGCACCAAAAATATCACCAAAAACATCGCCGAAAATATCGCCAAAGTTGCCGCCGGCAAAACCGCCGGCACCGCCCATGC
>Ga0126343_10000860_pt1 | contig 12962 bp, 6 predicted proteins | sample Cyp2metagenome_FD_92531 | JGI IMG/M metagenome (GOLD analysis project Ga0126343, IMG submission 92531) | Coral microbial communities from Lord Howe Island, Old Settlement Bay, Australia - Cyphastrea 2 metagenome | ecosystem: Host-associated > Invertebrates > Cnidaria > Coral ... | reverse complement strand
TGCCGCCGGCCTACCGGAGCGAAATATAAATTATTCGGAACTCGGCAAGCTTGGTTTGCCGACGCAAGTAAAACCAAATTGACTTGCTAATTTTTCAAGCCATTTTGACAACCAAGTTCTAGTCTTGCATCATGGCTTCCTTCCTTTGTGATGAACTTTGGCTGGCTCCATGCGGAATAAAACCAATAAGTCGTGTCTTAAAGTTTACAGCCAAGAGCAAAACCATTAAATTTATTCCAATAAGATTCACCGTTCTTGAAAAATATCCGTTGTCCACCGTAAAAAGACGTTATCAATGTTATTAATTTTTACCTGGCGACAAAATAAACCATCGCTTTCTGCATTGAAAATTTCCCCGTCATGGGAGGGGAAAGTTGCCTGGTTATACTGACCGGACCGGGATGGATAGCTGAAACAACGGTCATCTTCAGTTCACTATCCCCTCGGATGCTTTTCATCTCAAATTAATTGAAAGGAAACAGATGCAATTCTTCCCCGTCGGCGCTGCTCCGTCATTGGTTGAATATTTGACAGTTTGTCAGCAGTGACCGGCTTGCTTTTGTTCTCTCGGCAAGCAGAATCTGCGTGATGCTAGATTTGACGTGTGAATACCGAACCAAAATAGCCACCAATCAGAAAGCGTAAACTCGGTAACTAATTACAATTATTTATCAAATCTTTTTATCATAGTATTGTTTTGAACGAGGCCCCGTAAAGCGGCAAATGCACCTGCTCTGACCAAGCTAAAAAATACCCATTTTTATGGCCACAAAATTTCCCTTTTCCTTGGAATTAAATTTCGTTAACGCAGGAAAAATTCCCTCCACGGAAATGTACATGAGAAAACGAAACAAACGGCCTTCAAATGAAAAATATCCACTCTTGACTGCTTAAAAAACATATTTATTCGTCGGCATCGAGAAAATGTATTCCATTTTGTCGGCGAGTTTATTTACTATTTCCACGGCCATGGATTTCTGTTCCAATGAACTCGTGATAACCACATTAAGCTAAAGAGAATATATGGACGATCTTGCAGAACATAGAATGATGCTTGGTCACAAATCCTTTGAAAATAAAATAGTTATTTGGCGTATTTTATCGATGGAGGGCCAGTGAGGCGGCATTCAATGCGGTTTTTATTTATTCTTTCCGCGCCACACTGCTTGGGGTTGAAGCTACATCGCGAATCTTACTTCGTAAAGTACGCGTGTATTTCTTTACTCGCTGATTTACCGAGTGTTACTTTCTGACGAACGCCAAGGAAGAAAAAAATGCTCGAGGGAGAAAAATGAAATCAAAACTTTAAACCTGTCGCTTGGAAACAAGAAAGAAAGAGCGAGTAGAGCAAAATACATCACAAAATACAGAGTTGCAGAAGGCAGTGTCAAATAAATCGCCGGTTTCGGCGAATGCCTTCGAAAAATCTGCTCGAATTTACAGAATAAATAGTCAAGGGTTTCACTGTGAATGTCCCTGGAGAAAATTCTCTTTATATTTACTCCAGGGATCTGGCGCCCGAATGTTATTTGAAAGATTTTCCCTGTCGATTTTTCAGTATTTTTAGTACGCATGGTCGATCGTGTTGTCATACAAAGCGTTCTTCTTTGCAACTTACTGTTTCCATCTAACACATAGTTTTTGAAACTTTTGGCAAGGAAGTTTATTAGAAGAGGATCGTGCAAGCGTTTCTTTTACGGTTTTCTACCATTTATTTTATATTACTTCGAGCTTCTTTTGGGGATTAAATTGGCAAGCGAGGGAACTGATAACACATAAGTAATCATTTTGGAGCATGTCTGGAGATATCAGTGCAGCATTGGATAGCAAATGCTTTAAGTCACTTTGTGTTAAATGCTGACCTTAATATTTCCCAGTAGCAACGGTTAATTCGATGAAGTGAACAGCCTTTATATCTTTGCTGCATTGTTGAAGAAGCTGTCTGTAATTTTAGCACGCTATAGCTGAGTTTGGATTTGCAGTGTGGCTTCTTCACAAGTGGCTATGCTAGCTGTCATAACTTAGCAGCTTAGATAACAGTTTAATAAACTCTATGTTGTAAAAAGAATTCGTCACATTTCTGGTTAGGAATAGCTGAGCGAGATGAAGCTTTCACAATATGTGTTTCTTAGACTTTGCCCTGGCTTTTGCAGTGTTGACACAACACAGCGCAAAACGTATACATGTGCATAGTCTTGAAACTACAACAATTGTTTAAGCAGCTTTATATATGTCGACAATCTGTGAACATCAAAGCTAGCATTCAAAGTTGTGGCACAGCAAACCTTCTGCAACTCAATGAACCGACCAGAAGGGTATAGAACAATTGTGTATGGTGATGAACTAACCCTCACGAGCAAACGTCGTTTGTTGCTTTGCAGGATAATTATTGTGATCGCAAAAACGTAGTTTGTTTTTATTTGTATGCTCATAATATTTTCGCAATCCCTTGCAAGGTTTGAAAGCTAATTTTACTCCTTGTCGTGGTCTTGCTAATGATGAAAGCCACTGCTGCAGGAAGCGGGAAGGCTTTATAGCCGGCAAGACAGCAGTTTGGAATTGACGCTGTCTTCGCACGCAGTGCTTGGGTTAGCAAGGTTTGCAAAAGCAAGCCAGTAATATAAACTCTTACAAAATCAAAACGGGCTGAAAGTGACGTTATAAGAAGAAAGAATAAAAGCCCTACCTCAGTAGTTAGAAAATGATGAAACAATGAACTGCACTGTTGAGGTTTTTCCTTCCAGGGTCATGTGAGGGGGGATCATGAATACAATCGACGCCATTTTAATAACACGCGAAAAGCTATGCTTAGTTTTGATCTGCAATCCAGTAACTGACGAGACGAAAACCCGGCCCAGAATATACAAAATAAGAGAGAACGAAGGCAGTAGGTAAATTACGTCCACCAATATGGTCGCCATTTTGAGTTGGAAGAAAATAAAAGGATTTTTCAAGGTATGTTTTTTACAGAATCGTCTGACGTTGTAATGAGCACATGACTATGGAAATAGCTGCGTATGAAATAATCCATTGCAAAACAATAAATTTTCCGTGTTCTTGCTTGCCTTGTTTGTATCCAATAAAGTTTATATAGCATTAGAGATCCTCTTTATCGAGGTAAAGTAAGACTTTTCCATATTTTGCATGATTTCTAAAAGGTAGTAGAAATTTGTCATGCTGCATCAAGTTAAGGTTGCAAACAGATAAACAACTTTGTCGTGGCTAGTTTACTTATGACTAGTTCCCTATCAAAAAACGTACTTTACCAGAAAGAATGCTCTAAGAACTCAATTGCGAACTGGGCATGCTTTTAAGGAACTTTGTAAAGCAGTACTATAGATTGTAAGAAAACACATTTCTATCGTTCGTGATACTTTATTGCAAACATGGAATTACTTTTACACAGATAAACACTCCTGCTTCAGTACAAGAACTTTCGCTGATGGTGCTTCCCTTTCCGTATATTTACAAGGCCTTGACTAGTAATGTTCACTCCTACGCAATGAGAAATCTCAAGTGTTCATTTGGTCTTCCGGGTTTAAATCGTTCAGGCCGCTCCTCTCATTCTGCACCATTGAAAGCGGTCCAAGATCAAATCTCGATCTATAGACTCATGTACTCGAGGCGCAAAAACCACAGCCCAAGATATCGGGTCTTCTCTGCATCCCTTGGTTTTCTTAGATCTTGTATAACTTGTAGAGAGGAAAACGTTTGTGATTTTGATACATTAGACAGAAAACTTGATACTTTGTCAATTTTACTGCACAGCTCTGGAAGTCTATGACAAAACAAGGTTTGCACGAGTTACCAAGTTGAAATGGAAAAGAACCGTCGTTATATATTTAGAGTAAAGCATTTAACACGAGCTATAAGACCTTTAAAACTAGAATGCGTTATTTACAAAATTTATCCAAGCTTTTTAGATATCAATTTATCTTTTCCTTTTGAAATCGAAGTTACCAAAGTAGAATCATGCGTAAGAAACATTCCTTAGAACGAAACTGAAAAATGGAATTAAATAACAGCTTCGGTACGACCAGGGGTTCAACCCTACGAGTCAAAAACCTTTCTGTTTCGCAATAAAGGATCGCAACATAGATTGAAATCATACTTCGCCACGCTCAAGAGGCAGTACGGAATAAGCCTTGCGGTGCACGTTGGTTATGCTGCTGTTCTGGTCGATTACTCGCGATTAGAAGCAAAAGAAAGGGCGCGATTCTCTGACACAGAGATGGAAAATGTTAGAGATTAACCAAAGCATGCCTAAGTTATGCTGCAGTAGCCTCTCGTCTTCTGTTGATCTTCTACACACTATCCAAGAACTTGAACAAGAAGCACCGATGTATATTTGCTCGTAAGTAAGCCACAAATTAGATGATGGTTAGAGTTTCTTTACTACTTTTATCGGGCGCTGGGTCAGGCAGGGAACTAAACGTAAAGCACTGCCTCTGCAACTTTTTTGTCCTCGTCAAATCATCACACGGAATGCAATAAACAAAGCAATGAACACCGCTCTAATGGCAATTCCAGCTTCTTCATCTCGCCTTCTCCTCTGCTGATAACTGAGTTCAACTTTATCCCCAATTTCGGCCAGCTGCTCTGCGACTTCAGACACGGCGAGGGAGTTGTTCAAGTCGCCATTAGGGGGAATATGAGCCGGAGGCTGTTCGTTTCGAGCGCCAGAGTTGTCTTTGCACATGTTCTTAGAGCTTCTGAGACTTATCAAGTCTTCCCGAGTACCAATCAAGGTGTGTTTTTACCAGAATACTGCTCGAGTAAGTAGCACACCTTGTCACACGCCACTCCAAACACGTGGAAATGACTCACCGGCAAACCTTGTGATATAAGAGCTTGCGAAAATGTCACAAAGCCGGTGTGCAGCGGCCCAAGAATATGATAACGAGGAGCGCTCGCTTCAGGACGACTTCCCAGGTTGGTCGCCGAAATCAATTACACTGAAACTTGCTCTGTTGCAATTTGCAAGTCGAAAAACCGGCAATGTCGTGCGGTCGTCAAAATGTTGGTGAGCTATTCTGTTGCTTCATCCATGCTAAATATTTTTCATTGCGTGTGTTTTGCTTACGTAATTATTCATCTGCTTGTTTGTGATTGGCTGCTCGGCGCTGGAAGGGGTTGGTGATTGTAAGAGGCAGCTAGCGCGCACAGATATCACGAACAAGATTGGAGGGGAAATATTAATTGTAATGACTTTCACAAAGGGGATTTTGGAGGAATTCCCCAGTTCAAATATGGAAATTCACGGTGAACATCGAGTACCCACTTTTGTAGTGGGGTTTTGCTGTGGGAAAAAAATGCCGTGACAGTAGGCGCGAAAAGCAGGCGGGTTACAAACGTGCAATCAGTGTAGCTACTGTTTTACTCAACTGTCTAAGTATTAATGCTTTTTTGAAGTCGAATCTTCTCGAGTTTGTGTTATTAGGTTTTCCATTAGTATCTATCGTGACTTTTGTCTTACGGATAAAAGAAACGCCCAACTCTAGCTCAATCAGTGATCACAACGAAAATGAAAAGGGAAACTAGAGTAACACCTCGAAATAAGGCAAGGGCAATACAGATTTTCCACCAACGTGAATCAAATTCTAGAGCTGAGAAATGAAAAGCACACGGGAGGCGCCGTCCAAAAAGGGTACATATCTTGTTTCACTGACGAGTGACACGTGCGTTTTGCTGCTGTATCTATCCCGCTGTGAAGGCCACCGGCGAGTGCATCGTATTATATGACATGAATAATTCAAAGCATAATGCATGTGCAAACATGTTTCGCGCGTATTCCTGCGAGGTAATATGTTCACTTCCCGGATGTAAAAAAGCAGGTTTATGAAGGATACGGAAAGCAAGCATCTCTTTGCAAATAAGAGCGTTGCCTCTTGTGCAATCTTCTTTCCTGTAATGCCTCAAACTGACTTGAGATGTCTTGCAAGCGAGAGAAATGCAAAATGAAAAGTATCGACCCCTCCAGGGACCCCTCAGGGGTTATAAAACAAACTGATTTTTTTGATTAGAGAGCAAACGCTAACAAAGTAATTGGACTGAGTTTTGGACTCAAATAACATTCAACAAAAATTCATGCTAGTCTCGGCCGGGAGATGTTGGTAAATTCATTTGCATAGATACTGTTATGGCATAGGATTCTGATTAGCCATTTTCGATGCATACATTAACAACATGTATCTCTAACTGAGATAAAATTTGAAGAAAACTGACTGTAATATGTAATATTTGGTTACGCTCTTGAGCTCTGCTAAGCTAAGAAGCCTTTTTCTTAGTTAACCAAAAAAAATGTGCTGAGTTATTCAGACTCTGTTTTTAAAAAAATATCTAAAAAGAAATATATATATAAACCTGCAAAATATATGAACTGTTAGCTATTTAGTTAATTTAGCCTCTGTAAAGGAAAATACATTATCATTTACTGTAGACAAGCTTTGAAGGCCAGATGAATTAATTCGTTCGTTTCGTTTCTGATTTTCGGGGTTAATATTGTTAACTTAATCTCTCAATAGAGAGAAAAATTTGCCTTTCTGTCGTTAAATATTTTAATGGGCAATAACGATTTTATGACAGCATTCTCATTTATATTCAAATGCAAAGAAGTCTCGTCAACAATCTCATGAAAATTCTAAACAATGCGGCTAACATGAAGGATCTTAGCAGCTTTGTTCGTAAAAATACGCAAATTAAACCATTCTTTATAAATGTTCCTGTGACAAACGTAGATGAGGAATTTTTTTCCGGTCTTTTGTCAGCAGGCCAAAATTTCCCTTTATCTTCCAATATAGAGTACTGCTCGTTTGTATAATTTATAAAAGCTCATTGCTCACAGTGCAGGTTTGCAAAATAATTCGCTCAATATTCTAAGAATTAAGTGCTACATCAAGATAATACTCCTGAACTGATGATCTGCCATATTATAGTCACTGAAAAAACACTACAGAGGTTTGTAGAATGAGCCTAGGACTCTTGTAGTTCTAAGAGTCTGTGGTTCGTGTGTTTATGGTCAAGTCTGCCAATAGAAAGTAGAAGAACCAATGACATCCCAAGAAAAAAAATGTGCCACGGACGCATTGCTTTCAGCTGGCTTTTCACCTGAGTTTAAACACAGGACAAACTGCGCACCTTTGTGGCGTGCTAATAATTTATTTATTATTTAATCCGCAGTAGAGGCAAATAATTTTGCTGTTTACAATTAATCAATAGCTTTATTCTACCCTTAGCTGTAGAGAGACAGTTTTCATTGCTCTGTAATCCTCCTGTAGACTGGATTACGTGTCAAAATTATCGCTTTAAAAAACCTAGGCCTGTACTCCGTTTATTGGGCCGCCTTTACTGCTAAGATCAATTAAAGTTACGTTTTAAGGGACATGCTGAAATTTAAATAACATTTTTAAAATATCAAGAGATCTTTTGCAAGTTATTTTTCTTTAACTCCAAGTGAAAGCCTATATGTTTTTTCTTTATAATACCGGTGAAAGTTTTCTGTCTCCCTTAACTCCCAAACTATTTAAAATAATTTCAAGCAATAAATCAGTGGAATTCTTACTCGGGTATTTGCTTACACGGTCAGTTAAGAAGTCCAAATACTTCAAAATGTTCGTGGATTTGGCAACTGTCCCTCAAAAAAGAAAACAAAATGAATGTTTAATTATATTCAACAGGAAAACCTGATGCGGTCTCTCGTGGAAGTCAATCAAGGTTGAGCAAGCCGCAGAGTGCAAAGGTGTGAAAGAGGCTGTACTCATATAAACTCGTATTGGCCATCACGGCAACTGTTACAGGTGTAGCACCTTGAGCTCACAATGGAAGGAAGTACGCACATTCAACAACAGGTAATTCACGTCTATTTACTCTTTTGTTTGCAATATGGATATCCATCCATGCAATCGTTTAATGTTGGTGTTTGTCAGTGTGCTTGTAGAGAAAGGTGCTTGCTGCAAATTAATCGAAACACAGTTATAAAAACGCGTTTTGGGGCATTTTAGGAGGGCTGTAGCTCAGCCCAGTCCAAGTGATCCTTCATCCCTAAAACACTTTTGCGTCTTCGTTGGAAAGAGTGACGACAATAGATAAAGCGCCTTTCACATTTTAGTCACCACCACTGCATGGTGTATAAATGGGTAGCGGCGAATTTAATGCTGGGGGTACCCTGCGATGGACTGGCACCCCATCCAGGGGGGAGTAGAAATACTCCCAGTCGCTTCATGCCATAGAAACCGGAGATACGCGCCGGCCTGCTGGGCCGACTGTGGCCCGTATGCAGACTTTACCTTTTTACCTTTACTGCATGGTTGTATTGCTTTGCCTCTGCCATGGCAAATCAATTGAAGCCTTTCCACAGTCTATAGAGACTTGCAAATTTCTGCACAAACGTGATACGGTATGCCTCATCAGAGTTTATCAACTCATAGCACTTTCACAGTCAGAAATGTGAATAACTTTAGATCTCTGTAGCGTAATTGTTATAAAATAATAAAAAGAAGAAAATTTTGTAATGTGATAACCAGTTACAATCAAAGGGGCGACTGTGTGTTTTTGGAACTCATTAAAAAACGAAGTAAACAATTTTTGTTTTGTTTCTTTCTTTAAACTAAAACACTGAACAGAGAGTATGACGTAATATTTTTAAAATATCACCAGAGTTTCACTCAATGGCTTATAAGATTGACTAAAAAGTGTGTATTCTCCCAGCCAATGCTCTAAGTGTTTCTGAAAAAAACTACAAGGAGTTTTGTGAGCTCTCCAACAGCTTCCCAGTGGCTTACTCCATCGTTAAGAGAGTCTTCCTTTATCCCTTAACTTAAAAAATCTCCGTGATAGTTAATTCATGGCGGGCTAATTCAGCTGTACAGCTGTTTGTCAGTCTCAGTAGTGAGGGATAAACTCCTTGATCTTGAGGGTTGATTTTACAAGTCCTCATTATTTTGTGTAAGGCACACTTCATCTGTTATTCGTATTATAGAACACAACTTTCACTCTTTCTAATTTTTCTGTTACTTTCTACAGGCTTGCCAAGAGGAAAATCGCATTCATTTGTTGCTGACGATTTTCAAAGAAGTTACTGACTGATATCAGTTTAATGCCATCATTGACACATTTAAAACAAAACAAAACAAAAAAACAAGGAGAGAAATTGCCTGTGGTTGTTTTCACTTAACCAGTAGTAACGAGTAAAAAATGCTTAAAGTCGTTCTATAGAGGGTTAGTTAAGGTCATTCCCCTGTTTTGCATTGCACATCCTTACTGCGCATAGTTTATGGCGTCATAAGCGTGCGCTCGTGCACACGTGCATTGTCACTTTTATTTCAGAGGAATTACCTTAAGGTCAGCACTTACCAGTTACGTGTTGTGTGAAAGTCTCGGCCTTAAATTGTGGAAAAGTATGTCACAACAAGACAGACTGACAGACTGTAAGACTCACAGACTAACAATCTAACAGACTGACAGACTAACAAACTGATAGACTGACAGATTGCCGGATAAACCGATAGACTACTAGACTGACAAACTGACAGAGCTACTGTCTGACTGCCTCCCTGCCTGATTGACTGATAGAAAGACAGACGATTTTACTCTATTTCCAGCCCCAGTTCAAGTGATCCTTCATCCCCCAAAACACTTTTGCGTCTTCATTTGAAAGAATGACTACAATAGATAAAGAGCTTTCCACATTTTAATCACCACCACTGCATGGTTTTATGGCTTTGCCTCTATGCGATGGCAAATCAAATAAAGCCTTTCAAAAGTCTAAAGAGATACCCATTCTGACTTAAATACTTGCAAATTGCTGCACAAACTCGATAGCAACTCGCTACTGGTAACTTGTATGTCTTCTCTGATTTTATCAATTCAAAGCGCTTTCACAGTCAGAGATAACTTGTCTTTCCATCTCCGTAGTTTAATTCTTGCTTAAAAGTTCTTTTGTGAAACCTTACGTTCTCCGCGGGTGGTTGACAACGGGAGACTTGGTGCTCGGAACGACTAAGCACGCAATGCTTTTCATTTATTTCATTAATAAAGACTCAATCACAATTTCGCTTATCAAGTTGGAAGAAGTCCGAATGAACATTGAAGTTGCACATTGTGCAAAACGGTGGCGCAAACTGGCCGAGACTACCAAGCTCCCTGTGTAACATTGCCGCGAGGGTTTGCCTAAACTGCAGGGGAGATAAGGTATTATAATTGGTGAAAACTTAAAGTGATTTCATCAATCATCTTGACAAAATCTTTTCTAAATTGACCGTAGCACCTTGTTATTTGAGATCGGCTTGCTAAATAAGCCCACAAGTGACCAGCGTTATCGTACGTGACGATCCATTCCGTTATGTCGCGTTATGCGCCCACGCAATGGTGCAGGCGCGAATTTCTCGCGCGAAAACAGCGTGGTTGGCTCGCGACATTGGCATTGGGGAATTCGCAAAACAAATTTATTTGCTTTCAAAATTAAATACGTGCAGAAAGTTGCCATTCTGTTATCACTGTTATTATTGTTTTTGCTTTAAGCGTTTAACACCACAATCAAAGCACGAAATTACCAAATCTAAATATATGTGTCATTCCAACTCTTTTTCAAACTCCCAAAGTAATTTTGCCTACGTGTTTGAAGGAGGAATCTCAAATTATATTTAGCAATTGAACTACTTCAGCGGAACGGACCCAGTAGGCCAAGGTCATGTCACTCGCTGAAGCCTCTTAAGTAAATATTTTTTAAATGTTCATATTTTTATCTTCTGACCCAGTAAGCCCAGAAACGAAAAGTTGAATTTAAAATTACGAATGAAGCACTCTCTATAGCATTGAAAGGTGGACCAGAAGGATTATCTTACAGCTGTTGAAAATACCAGACTATGAACTGTTTTTCATGTAACATATGTCGCCGCGTACGTGCCTGCAATTTAATTAGAAACGATCAATTGCCTTGACTTTGCAGTTTAACTTATTTTTATTACGTCAGTGGAAAGAAAAACAATTATTAATATTTTATTTTCAACTCTGATTGGTGATCGTAGAGCACCTCATGAGTTCTATAAGCTTAATTAATCACGTGTCTTGTCAATCAGCGTAGCATTATATTGACTTTATATCGTTCGGGTTCCTCTTTGAACCCATTTGAAAACCAAATCATGGAAAATGTTAGAATACTTGATAAACACTGGCAAACATCAGCAAAAAACTTGCACTTGTGACATTGTTTACTCCCCAGACGATGGCATAGCTTGTCCGTGACGTCATTTTTCAATCTGTTCGTCAATTCTCGATCGGGGAACAGCGATGACGCAGTGGTGAGAACACTCGCGTCCAGTCAATGTAGTCCATGTTCTATTCAGGCTCGGAGACACATGCGGTTTAATTTTCTTGTTGGTTCTCGCCTTGCTATGTGGGTTTTTTCGGGGTTCTCCGTTTTATCTCCCTCCACCATAACCACCTTGCGTGAACACCAGATAAGGTTGATGTAGCTCCCCCTCTAAATATTCAGTCATGCAAATATTGTAATTTATTTATTTGTATAATTACTGTACTTATGGTGCACCACGTGATCATAAATTATCAACCCGGGTAATAAGCGACACACACCTCCTTAGCTTGTCCCAAATTATGCATGGCTTTTTCTTTGAACTCAAGAAAGAATTGAGTACAAAGTATCGAAGGGAACGGTTCAGCTTTCAAAGGTAAGTAGTGTCCGTTAGCGCCTTGGAATTAAATTCACTCTCAAGTTGAACCTAGTTTCTTATCCGCTTAAGCATTTTTAATGATGCGCAATAACAAGTCATGGTATGGAACCTAATAACAAGAAATATGGAATCTAATAACAAGCAATAAGGAGTCTAATAGCAAGCATTAAGGAGCCTAATAATAAGTAATATGGAGTCTTTTGAATAACAAGTAACATAGAGTCCCAGTTAAAGACTGGTGGTAAATATATCCATTGCTTATTAAATAGAATCACTAACCACACAGACACGTGCTTGCAGTCATAATCCATGCGAGATCACGCTCTGTGTTAGGTTGCTTCGGGTATGAGCGGTATTTTGCATATACAAACAATGACTGCAAGGCTGATACTACATGAAAAGCGTTTTTCATGTAGTATCAGCCTTGCAGTCATTATTTCTATCTCATATTTTTTCGGCTGATTTAAGTCTCTTGTAGATCCCGCTACGTTTGCACCGTTTATAGTATACGGTCCATTGCAGTTTGTGTTACTCATTTTGTATATAGTTGGTAAATATTATTGGATGATAACCGTATTCCATAGAACCCATATATCCATAGAACCCATGTCGAATCGATGTAGGGGGGTTTGAGTGACAAATAAGAAGAAGACTTGTGTGCGAAATACTGAGGCGGAGTCGAAAGCAAAATTAGCAGGTTGTGGATTGTTAATTTTTTTTTCTTACCAGAAAAGTGTCTACGGTGTTTAAAATCCAGAATTGTCTCGGTTTTAATTCAGAACACGATCAAAACGCTGTTTTTCGTTTCGTTGTTAGCTTTATGCTGGTCTTCAGCAAAACACTTTTAAGGCAAACATCAAAAATAAAAATAAGAGTACTAGGTGAAATAATCATGGGGGCTACTAAGCAGGGCCATGTGACTGGTCGACATGAGTGTTAAAAGAAAATAGTCAGCAAGAAAGCACAAATACGGAAAAAAGAGCTGATATTATCATCATGTGTGTAATCACGAAACTTTAACATCAAACTTAGTTTTGCCTCCTAACAGAAAATTCTCAAGTTAAAGAATGCCTCAGGCGATCTTAGAAAAAGGCGAACGACGAACAATTGAAGCATGGATTAATTATTATTTTCAAACATAATACATCTGCTTATGCTACCCCCGTGTCCTTTTACACGCACACAAACTATTCGACCATAACACTAGTACTCATGAAAAATAAAAAGCACAATTGCCGTTAGTTTGTTTCATTAAGTCGCAGTCCGTTGTGCTTT
>Ga0126343_10000859_pt1 | contig 12962 bp, 10 predicted proteins | sample Cyp2metagenome_FD_92531 | JGI IMG/M metagenome (GOLD analysis project Ga0126343, IMG submission 92531) | Coral microbial communities from Lord Howe Island, Old Settlement Bay, Australia - Cyphastrea 2 metagenome | ecosystem: Host-associated > Invertebrates > Cnidaria > Coral ... | reverse complement strand
TTTTTCTTCAAAATGGGAAAAATTTTTTTTTTTAGGGCTTGAAATTTTAACATTTTCCGGGGGGGGGAGCCCCCCACCCCCCCCCCCCCCCCCCCCCCCCCCCTACTGGGGCGCCGCCCTATTACAATGTATATCAAATCCCCTCTCCTAAAAAACCTAGATCTGCGCCAGAAGTGAACAGTATGTGTCAAGTTTTTCTGGCTCAGTTTCATGAGGTCATTATGCTCACTGCCAGTGTACATCAATTGCACTAAGGTCCCTTTCCAAGGGGAATATTCCAAGGGGAATATTAAGCACTTAATGACTGGCCCCTTGGGAAACAGTGAGTTTTGTTTCCCCGAGACCCGCAATGTTCCCCAAGGCGAAGCTGAGGGGAACATTGAGGTCGACGAGAAACAAAAATCGCTGTTTCCCAAGGGGCCAGTCATTAAATGTTTTGTTATACCTCCAAACTCAAACAAAGAAAAAAAAACTGCAAAAATATGATCAGTACGAGTGGCAGTCACACCAAGCTGTCCTGCCGAAACTACACCATGATAACAGCCTATTTTTTCACAGCTAACAAAAGTTAAGACAATAATTGAATTGCTTTACCTTCATCTTCAAATGCCTAGCTCGAGAATTTTGGGTTTGATTTGACGAGGAAGAGCATAATAATAAATTGTTGTAAGTGAGACTATTTTCCTACCTGGCGAGTGGCGAACGCGAACGACCCATTTCCAGCGCCAAATTAAAGCCTTGAAGACATCAAATGTTCTAATTTTCCCCTTTGTTAATCTGATATGTCTTTGCCGAATTATAAATCACTTTGCTTGTTGAATAATGAATGCCCCGCTCTGGTGAGAAACATTGCCCGATTTCAATGGCCTTTTGACATCAGGCCAACTGGCACACCAATTTGCCACAGTTTCAAGGTGCACGACCTGATCACGTGCGAGTCGAAAGTTCAAGTTGTTGTTTCCTTAGGTAGTTATTAAGCTTTGTTTGCCCTAGGGCATCATGAAGATTTGACCAATGACACATAACACGCTCTCCTAGAATCAGAAAACATATTTGAGTTGGGAGGTATAACAACGAATAATACTTTTTCCCATCAGTTTTTGTTTCTGTTCTGGCACAAACATACATGTAATCAGCTTTAATCCACTCCTGTCATGCCAAGAATTGTTAACATGATATAAGCGCTTAGCTCCCACAAAAAGTCAATGCCTATCCACCCAAGTGCATAGATGGCCATCCTGGTGCACTGAAAAAATTGAATACTGGGGGCTTAAATGTACATTGTATCCCATCCAGGATGGAGGTAGAATTAAGGGTAGAATTACATGACATATTCTCAAAGTCACTCTATGTGATGAAATGACACAGATTAGCACTGGCCTTATGGATACTAGACTATGCTCAAATCTAAAAACTTTCACATAATTTATAATGATCTTACCCTAAAATCGAAACACTTACGGACACGATAATGACAAATATTACATATGTACGTATATACAAGCAATGCAAATCAGTAAGGACTCTAAGGAAATACACATAACAGGAAAGCAAAGTAGGATGTACTTCTTGCTGACTGCTTTTGATATGATTGATTTAATAGGTTTTGTATTGGATACTTGTACATATTTACCAATCTTAACTAACAGGTATTCAACTGCTTTTTACTAGACCTCTGTGGATTTGACGAGCTATCTTAATTAACCTCTGCATTTGTCTACAGAGCACAGTTGAATTGATGCATGAATGTTTCCCAAGAAAGGGAGAACTACTCTTGTTTCATACACTGTAGCTCAAATTCTTATACACTATACCTAATACTGCAGGTTTAGGGTGTCATCAATTAGTGATCGATACAGAACAATATAAATAAAAGGCAAATTTGCCTTTCTTATATTTGAGCATACACCTTATTCACCATATGCTCATACTTTAGACAATTTCCTTAAATGTCCTCGTTTCAGCAATGGAAAGTGCAACAAAATCGCTGACTTTCGTACCAAGGTGGCTTTGTGAAGAAATTCATGATCAACTGTTGCCATGAAAATAAGAAATTAAATATTATACTATAACTGAGTATTTCCCTGTGTCATGGGGCTAAAATCATAATGTGTCCTTAAATTTATACATGGTACTGTATGTCGATCATCACAAATTTGCAAAAATGTAGCTGCAGGTGGCTAAATCTTTGCTGACATGTAATACTCTTTCATAATCACTACTATATTGTGTATTTTAAAATTATGGCAAATCACAAGATTTTCTGGAGTTTTGCGATTCTTGGTTTTTTTTCTAGTTTGCTATATAATGGGGGCATTTTTCGTACAGTAACTATTAATCCACTCACACTTGTTGGATACGGGATGATTATGGCACTAAGTACACGTACTGTACATCATTAGCTACTGTATCTACATGAACCATCTCATATCACTTGTAGAATAATTGTTAAATATATGATATTTAAAGGGGAAATCCCTTTGAAAAAAGAAATGTTAAAAGGCAGAAAGAAACCTTGTAAAAACAGTGTTACCAAACTTTGAAATTTTTGAGTCCAGAGAATACCTTAACTCATTTAAAACACAAGAAAAAGCCTATCCATTAAATTGATAAGCCAGGCAATTCGTGCCATGGGATTTTTATGATGGGAGACAAATTTAAATTAGCAATACTTCATTAGGTAGGGCAAAGAAAATCTTATTAAATTACTTTCATAGACTTTTCACAGCAGTCGTAACAACAGTAGAGTACAAACAGCAATTTTCAGAAAGGAAACACTTTTCATTTTTAATTACTTGTAGGATGTAGAAAATACAACTGGCTTAAGGTATCAGTGTACCCCAAATGACCATCATTCTTCGGCGCCACTTTACAGTCAGACGTTTGACGCAAACCCCAGCAAAGTATATATAATCTGAAAGCTTAATAATTGTAGATTACGATGGTATATTCATTAACATAAAAAATTTAAGGTTTTCCAAATATAGCGCGCTTTTTCTCCAAGTACTGAGGTTCACTAATCAAGTTCGTTTCTGGTCGGATTTGAGCGGGAGAACGTGATTAATATCGCTATGTCTTCTTGACACCTTTCTTTAAAAAACGGTGTCGGGAAATTTTGATTACTTGTCTGGTTTGTTTCTGACATGCAGTTAAACTTTGAGAGTTAATAAAACATGCACTCTCTTCACTAAAATAGTTGTAACTTTTGAAAGAAGCAAAAAATGAAAATTCTCCGACACTGTTTTTTTGCCTGATTATTGGGCAATGTTCTCTCCAAATGTCAGCGAAAAACGTTGAAAACTCGTTGGAAACGAACTTAAATATGCACTTCACTCACTGAAATTTTCGTTTCGAGATATGAAGGAAAATATACTTTGGGGCGTTCGTCCCGTGTAATGAGATAAATACACAAAGCGTGTGAAAATTAATGACCTGTTGATGGACCAAGTGAAGGCTTATGTTACTTTAACAATAGAGCTCATATCAATTATAAAGCCGGTTCAAATGTTGCTCTTGGCGGAAAATATCCTTTGCAAGATCTGAATTCCGCCGCTCGCGCAACAAGGTTAGTAAGGAAATTTTCTCTCAAATTCCTCAAGGGGCAATGCTTGTTTTCACAGGACATGATCCAAGATGAACCAAGCACAGAGCTTGCGTTGACATTCTCCAACAAAGTCACATCTGCATGACAAAACAGGCAAGAAACTCACATGAGATTTTCTTGCCAGCGATTGGGGGCAACAAATGTTCGAAGATGACTCTTGTGACTGAGTCCGGGTCTGCAGGTTCGTCTTTGCCTTTGTCTTCAATTTTCAACCAGCTCGAACTTCATATCGAGTGAATTCAAAAGCTTTGCTCTTTGAAGATTTCTTCGAACTTGCAAAAGAACAAGGATATAAGCTTTTATATCAGTCTACAAAAGCAGAACTCTCGAAGCAGAACCGTCATGACCAATTTTACAACAGAAACACAAACATGTGGAAATCGCACAGCACTGCGTCTGTTACGTGATCTTTTAATTAAACTTCTCGTGACAACGCGTTGACAGCAATCAATTAAAGATAATAAATGGAAAGAAACATTTTTCGTTAATAACTTTGCTTAGAATCAATCTTTTTTCTTAGAATTTTTTTTACATGAAAGATTGCAATAAGGTCTATCTGAAAACACGAAAATACATTTTTTTGAAAAATGATCAAATTTGGGGTACACTGATACCTTAAAGGTCACTGTAGCACAATCTCGTCTGTGGTGAAATTCACAAAGCGTCTGGTTTCCTTGAAGCGAAACGACATGAAAACTTGAAGCGTTGTTGCTGCAATTCTTGCAGCAGCACTCTGGATAATATTTTCAAAAGCCGTCTTCCATTGTTTTCATGACTTTCTTCCATGACTTTTTAAAATATCTCGCAAATAGTCAATTAAATAGACTGAAAAGCCCCAGGATTGGCTCTCCACGTTTTCATGTCTAATGCTACTGTCATTACTTTTCAGGCCTTAAGGCTTGAGATATCCTTAAGATGTTTTTTAGGAGGCTTCAAACAGTATTCTCTTCACGGTCAGTACAAAATGCAGACTGCAGACTGCAGACTGCAGACTGGGAACAAAATGCAAACTGGGAACAAAATAAATAAATAAAATGAATCAACTTTGTTTAACAAGGGTCAACACACAACACTCTTCAACTGATAGACCCAAGACCTTCGAATTCCCGATCGAATTGGAATTTAGAAATGCTGATTTTTTGCAGACTGCAGACTGCAGACTAGGTACAAAATGCAGACTGAGTATAAATAAATACGTGATGGAAAGTCACTTTATAACTAACCTAGTGTCACGCAATCATCATTTTTCACGAACATTAGTATTATTGTAGACTATTACTTGCTCATTTCTTAATATATTCTGTCTTAAACAGAGTGGCCAGGCCACAGTCGTTCTTAAATAAAAGTTGGAGCTGCTTTCTGATCTGCTAGCTGACTTGCCGCTCTCCTGAAGGCTGCCATGCTGCCGCGTGCCAAGACAGTGGACTTTGTGCTAAGATGGTCATGTGCTTTGTCACTTGTCCTTGCTATCATAATGTGTGTTATTGATGATATGACAGATTGCGCAAAAAGTGAGCAGATCAAAGACCATGAAGGCTCAAAATTTTACTTAAGAATGACTGTAGCCTGGCCACTCTGTTTAAGACATAAATATATTATAAAGAAACCAGCAAGGAATATTCCACAATAATGCTAATGCTCGTAAAAAATGATAATTGAGTGACACTAGCTAAGTTATGAAATGACATTCCATCACATGTTTATTTATTTATTTTTTACCTAGTCCTCATTTTGCACCTAGTCTGAGTCTACAGTCTGCATTTTGTACCCAGTCTGCAGTCTACAGTCTGCATTTTGTACTGACCGATCACTCTAAATTTTCAGTCCGGCATGAGAATGATACAACCAGTGACGTCACTAGACTGTTTTGGCCGCGCCAATATGGTCGACAATTTTGGGCTTAATCAGCCAACTTCGAACGGCTGAAAAAGCAGTTTTCGCTTACCGTATGCGAAAAAAAACAGTCTGCAGTGTTTCCAACTAAGGTTGAAAATTTATTACTAAGCAAAACTCTCTGATATGAAAATTTCGTTTCAGTGGCACTTTAAACCTTCGGTGTCAAAAGGTTACCACGTACCGCGACAAAACAGTGACCTCCACCCCGTTCCGCCACACTGTATTAACTGTAATTCATTGCCTCTATGATTCGGAACAAACGCAGACAAAAAGCTAGTTACGTAACTATGGAGGCCTAAGGTTAGACTACAGTCAAGAGCTTAAACTGCAAAACTGTTCGCACTTACCTGAAATTTCCAAAATGGCGGCCATCGTGTGAAAGAAGTGTTTAAAAGTGCACTGTTAGCGAAGTTTACATAAGGTAACGTCTTGAGCCCTATAACCCCCAGAAGTCTTCCGAGTCCTCTGAGGATTCGAACTTACAAAAGCTAACAATGAAGCTCTGAATCGAAGACAAAACAAACATGATCAGTTAAGAAACTAAGCCCTCGCGGCGCTGGCGGACAACAAATCCACGTTTTTCATATCGTGAGGGACTAGGTACGAGTCTATAAATAAATTATGGACCAAGCTTTACAAAATTTCGAAGTTTGATGTAAATACTGTAGACAAATAAAAACCCTAAAACAAATAAATAAGCGAAGAACAAAATTCGCTTTGACTTGTAGCTTTCGCCGGAAAGGTTATTGGGTCGCTCGAATTTGGAGGTCGTAAAAAATTCGACATTTTTATCTCAAACGTCTTGGTATAGTTTAATAGCCAGCTCCATGAGGTTTTGGTATCTTGTTACTGAACACCGGACGCGCGCTACATCGCGTGGACCATGTGGACGTGAGACACCTCTGAAGGTATATGGTAACCTTTGGACCTCCCACAGTGAATGAAAATATTTTCCAACGGAATGAGTAGCACACATGTGCAAAGAACATAACTTCTTAAATTCAATAACTACAGTTGCCCTCTTCACGAGGGCGATTCAAGTGATCACAAGGGGGCGGGGAGGGGGGATCAACAAACCACGTATCAGTAGTATGCATTCATAGTATACAATAAGCATATACTTGCCCTTTTTTCACATCAATATGTTTTGGAGTTTTGCGCAACTATGTTCTCTGAGGTCCACTTAACAATCAAAGTGTGTTAACTACAAAGCTTTATAGATCACAAAGCGCAAAAACAAGGGTTGATAAACGCGCAACCAGGGCAACGTGCCGGCAAATTCCAGCCAGTACAGTCAGTACAGATTGATTTGTAGGTTTAGTAGATTCTGCGGCCGACCAAATGAAATATCCCGGGTTTAAATTCATATTAAGTTTTAGATTTCTTAGCGGCAGACTTTACCATTTTTTCGGTGAGTGCAGTACAACTGCTAGATAACATTTTTGTTAAAATATCTAAGAAATTTAGTTTGCATCATGCAGCTGTTAAGCAAAAGCGATACAGTTTCTGATGAACGACTGCAAAAACATTCATCTTCTGAATATTGAAACGGTACAGCATGATCAACTGTGCCAAGGAATTTGAGCCCGATGTATTGATTACTTTTTGTGCGACGCGGTTTTGAACTCAACATTTTGCAAAGAATGTATAAGCTCATTAGCGTTTTTGCCACACAAACATTTTGCAGCTTTTGAAAGACAATTTCTCCTCTGTTATTACACCCAAAGAGCCATGCAAGCATGTCACCAATTACTAAGTTTCACAAGCTTTCTAAAGGTTTTTAGTTTATTCGTGCATGTCTAGCTAGCGTACAGCCTTCAGAAGATTCTGAAAGAAAGAACCTGGAACGGGGAGGCAAGATAGTTATCACATGTAGGTAGAGCAATTAAAATGAAACTATTAAAACAAGGGTACTTTTTTATGAAACATTCTGTTATCAAATTAAGATGACAAGTAATTATAAGAATGTATGCCTCTTTTCCTAATCTGCTACCCTTTTCTTTCCTACACAGTCGCTTCTCAGCCCCAGAATCAGGTCAAGGTTAGAATTGGACAAAACGTCTCCATCCCTTGTCCACTGGACATCCCAGTGCTGATCGATATTGCTTGGTATCGATGCTCGGTAGAAGACGATTGCAGAAAGCACTGGGACAAGCACAGGGTAGCCTATATATTTGAAAAGACACTAGTCTACGTCGACTATCCAAAGAAATATGAATTGGAAACTAACGGGACTTTGACAATTTTCGATATTATACCCGAGGATGACAAAAAGTTGTTTATTTGCAAAGGAAAGATACAGTTCAGCGGAACTGTGGATAACGTCACTATACTTGAAATTTTAAGTGGTAAGTGAGTGCAAAATTGCTTATTTCCGTAACTCTTATTACGGGGTAGCCGCTTAATAGGGGCTAGCTGCTTATTAGGTGGCTGCTTTGACCTTATTACTTAAATTACTTCTTTTAATCTTTTAACAGAACCACCCCAAATTAACACCAGGAACCCAGTTGAGTATGAAGTCATTAAAGGAATGCCCTTCGTGTTAGAATTTAAGGTTTCTGGGTATCCATACCCTTTAGTGACTTTGCGACATAACAAAGGGATCGTCCCGTACGAAACGAAGAGGGATATAACCTACATACGCCATAATGCCAGCAAATTGGACAATGGTGACTACACGTTAACCGCAGAGAATCCATTGGGAAATGCTAATTCAACGATAAATGTAAAAGGTATGCGTGAGTAATTTGCACTGATTAATCGATTGATCGAGTGAGTGAGTGAGCGAGTTAGTGAGGTTAGCGAGAGAGCGAGCGAGCGATTGGGTGGGTGAGTGGATGGGTGAGTGAGTGAGCAAGCAAGCGAGCGAGTAAGTGGATGACAGAGGGAGAGAGGGAGGGAAGGAAGGAGGAGGAGGAAGTCAGTTACGGAGGGAGGGAGGGAGGAAGGGAAAGAAGGAATGATGGAGGGAGAAATGAGAGAGGAAAAGAGCGAGTGGGTGGTTGATCCATCCATCCATCGGTTGATCGATCGATCGATTGATTTATTAAGCGACTACTGTTTGTCAAGTGATGCTAGAAATGATTGATACCAAATAGACGCTCAGCCATTGGAAACCTAAAATAGCCCCTTTCCAGGTAAACTGCCAAAAAATAGTCCGAAATTGCCTCACATATAATGCCAGGTTATATTGTGAAGTAAATGAAAAAAGTTAGTAGTAAAAGGGCGATTTCGAAAATTTAAGGTGGCTCGGAATCCCCAGACAGAAATATTTTCCACTTTGCGCTCATGCCTTTCACAATTCGGTAGTAATAAATAGGAGTCATGTAGCTAGTCTTTTGAATTATGAGCATTTAAAACTAAAACTAAGGGTATTTGAACAGGTTTTACTGTTGCTGTAGTACCTTAATATTGCATAAAGATTACTATTCTTGGCGTTCCCTGGTTGCGGACTTCTGAAATGTACGACCTAATTTTGCTGATAAGAAGTGATGACGAAAACGTGATTGTCATCGAAACAATAATTTTTGGGTGCCTTAAATATCATATAAGTTTGATTACTCTTGAGGAATTTTTTTAGAGATGCATAGGAAGGGAGGGGTGGAGGGAACAAAGTCTCTCTACAACCCAGGCTTCATGGGTTTAAGTCTGCAGTTAGGTTTATACGCGGTGATAAACTTGGATCGGATTTTAGTTGTTCTCACGTTCACGTGATTTTGTTCTTCTTTTTTTTTTAGTTTGTACCAACTGTACCACTTGTGAAGTAAACGGGACGGCAGGTAAAGTAACGATTTTTGCTGATCCCATGCTGTCGAAAGCCTTTTTTGCCGAATGAGTGCACCTATATCGGTGCTCTTGAGTGGGTTAGGCCACTTATTTCCAAGTATACGGCAATTAAAAATTTACAATTTAAGGGCTAATTAAACCACACTAAGGGCCTCTTCATATAAGCTCTGTAATCGGGCAAGCTCGGTTACAAGGACTAATTTTGTGGTCTTTTCATTTGTGGTCTTTTAAATGTACATAAATTTTATGCTCTTATATTTTATTTTTTTGTATTCTTGTATATATTTTATAATTGCATATTCTATTTTAGGTAATAACCTCAGGGCTCTTATTGATAGAAGAGATGCTTTGTAAGCTCCCTGATGGGACTACCCTGAGATTTCTTTTTCCTTTTAAATAAAGGTGTCTACTACTACTACTACTACTACTACTACTACTACTACTACTACTACTACTACTAAAATTTCAGCAAGGTTACAGAAATCTCGGTCGCAAAATGGCTCCGAGGCTTTCCGAATTTTCAAAGTTTGTTTTGTAACTCAATTCACAAAAGAGCCTTGCCGGGATATAAAGCAAAAAACACCAAATATAGAAGTTTACCCTGAAAGTCTCGGAGCTTTGTTAGAATATTGATTTATGGACGCGGCCTATTCTGGGGGCAAGTTAAAAATCGCCTGCTTGAACGTTGTTCGGATTATTCAACGATGGAAGATGCGAAATTCTGTCTCAACAAGGTTTAAATATGCAATTTACTAATCATTTACTCATCATTTTGTTGCAATTTCTCTGTTGAGATCATGTATATTTTGACTACAATGATACTAAGAGGCACCGTCCACTCCGGATTAAACTCCGGCTCTGAATCAAACGAGCACAACGATCTGTTTTTTTGTTTTTTTGTTTACTAATGACTTTGTTATGGATAGGATAACTGGCAATGCTCTCGAGCACGACGATTAGCAATTAAAAGACATCTGTTTACCAGCTCACAGAAACATTTGCTTCGCTATTAACATACCTTCATTGCGCAGGAATTTGGGCCAAGAAAATTTCTGTGCGGTCATATTGTTGCGCTGTTAAACATTTGTATTATTTTGATGATTTACAATTTTCTGTGCTCTTTAACACAACAAATAACAAACACTAACGAGACAATATTTCTTCACATTTTCCGTCTCCTTGCTTCCATACGATCAAACTGTCTCTTGGGTTTCGGATATTGTGCCAGACTTACATTTTCCAATGTTCTTTCAGACAATCGTAACACAGAAGAGAGCTGGAACTGCACCATGTGGAAGGCATTTTTTGGGGTCTGTGCGGGGTTGCTTGGGGTCGTTTTGTTGCATGGTAACAGAAGCAAAGTATGGGGACTAATAGCACTATGTCGAAACAGGACCTCTCAGCCTGGCGGTGGCAGCTATGAGCTTCCCAGTGCTTATAACAACAAAGGGAGTGGAGATGCGACGGGTGAAGAAAGTCAGCTTGAGGGTGGTACTAATGGTCCTCGTTGGGGTGATGGTGACGTCGACGTTGAGGCGGTCATGCCGCAGGAGTTGTAAAGCAATAGACCGTACTGGAGAATATTGAACCGTAGTCGTGGCAGTACGGACCGAGAGTTGCGGTACAAAAACGACCGAGGGCCAATATTTCCCAGTACGGCTGGAGCAGGCTAGCTTAGTTAGTAGATCATTCACTCTATTGTTGAACTGGTCCGCCATAAAAATATTGGTTCCTTAGCCGTCCGAATTTCAGTAGGGACCTCTGAGGTGCACGGCCCGCGATTTAATTCCGGCGAATTACTTTTTCAGTTCATTGCACAAAGTAAACAGTTTTTTTGTTGTTGAGTGGAAATATTTTACAGTACCTTCATGTTTGGACGACGAAGTCAGTTAAAACTGCTTGCAAATGCTTTCCGCGTCCTGGTTTACCGAGAAAGGATCGCGGAGAAGCACTAATTCATCAGCAGCTTTAAATAAGCATTACCATAAATACTTTATTGAATTAGCCTGTTCGGTCCGTATTGGGGAATGTTGATCTCGCTTTTTTTTTTCCGCAGGTATAAGGCTTGCAAAAAAGAACTCGACCAATGTTTCCCAATATCGACCTCACGCAAGTTCAGTAACATATATGATATCCACTCATAAACAAAAAATATACTTATGACTGTTTCCATGAAAGCGGTCCTCGAGGCAATAGCCTGATCGAGTAAGAACCAATCACAACGTTAGGATTAACTTTAAGGAGTATTGATTAATTGATTGATTGATTGATTCGTTTACTGTTACATTTTTTTAACTTTTTACGATAACCAGTAATTTACCAAAGAAAGAGCAAGATTTGACTAAAACAGTGAGATATTTCTGTAAACCGCCGAATGTTGCAGTATCTTACTTGACTGTCTGATACATATTTCAGTCTTTCTAACATTCTAAGCTGAAGATAGGAGCAAATTCTTCTAAGCTACAAGTTTTCCTTCTCGAAGACGAGTTTTCTTGAACGAGTTGTTACTCTAAGAACATTTGAGGATTAGCTCCCTTACTGTTATTTTAGATAATTAATGTTGTGTTAGCATGCAGTAGCCTTTGTTAAAAGAGAGGCACTATTTGTTTTGCAGTTAAATTGTTTCAGTTTGACTTCTCGATTGGACCGCCTTACTACCTCTGGTTTTATAAAATGCAAAGTTAAGTATATATTTGGTCTTTTCAAACCACAGCCATCAATGTTCCAAGATAATTCAGTATACCAGGGATTAGTTGACGTTTTCAGTCCTTTTAACACATATGTTTGCGCCTTACCGGTAACTTTCAATTGAATGTTCCCGAATGAGTACTTCAGTAAAATTTAGAAGAAATTTAAAAGATTTAAATCGAAACTGGCTCGCTCGCGAACATTTGTGGTGAAAATAAATTCTAAGTTTATCCGTAATAACACACAGTTCAATGACTTGCAAATATTTGGAAACCCGATTCTGCGGTCCTAGACACTGAAATACTCATTTGGGAACGTCCACTTGAGAGTTCCCAGCAAGAAACAAATATATCAAAATAACTGAAAACAAAAACGTCAACTAATGCCTCAGTGAAATTAAACGTCTGTAGCGCTTTTCATAAGTTTTAGGAAACAATAAGGAAGCCATTAATTAAACCGCGCGTAATTGACGTGCGAATCACGTACGCATCCAATTACAAGTATCCAATTACAAAAACGTCGAATTTAATACCTGTAATTGGACACCCACGTGATCGCGCGCCGTCACGTGGCAAATAGGCGCGCGGAGAACCAATCACAATCGAGAATGTTGTTATAGATACGATTAATCGAGATATTTTTGTAAACGAACTCTAGCAATATTGTTATATTGCGATACTGGGTAAAAACTTAATTTTATCAAGTATAGTCGATAACAATAAGTAATCCTTAGTATGACAAGCTGTTGACGGAAATACTAGTCTTATGTCCCACGGGACAAGGGATTACTGCAACTTAAAATAAAACTATGAGTAATTGCTAAGTGCTTGTCACTCATATTGATCGTTGAACGAGAAAATCTTTATGCTTAAGGCGGGGGTCCACCTGAAAGCCGTATTTTAGCTGGGTATTAAGTTTTTAATGCAAATATCTCGTTTACGTTTAAAGCAATCAAGAATCTCTATGCTCATTTCACATATCTATGTTT
>Ga0126343_10000858_pt1 | contig 12971 bp, 20 predicted proteins | sample Cyp2metagenome_FD_92531 | JGI IMG/M metagenome (GOLD analysis project Ga0126343, IMG submission 92531) | Coral microbial communities from Lord Howe Island, Old Settlement Bay, Australia - Cyphastrea 2 metagenome | ecosystem: Host-associated > Invertebrates > Cnidaria > Coral ... | reverse complement strand
TTAAAAGTTACCCTTTTCGGCCATCATTTTGTTTCTTTGCCCTATATCTACCTTTTTATGGGATATATAATTATATATTGTTATTTCCGGTTGCACTTGTAATAATAATAATAATAATAATAACAATAATAATAACTTTATTTAAATCTCTAGTCGTTGTAGCACTTGTGTACTAATTGGGGAGACTGTAAACCAAACAAATCAAATCAAATTACATGTTGGTTTTTGAGGAAAGGGGAAAACCAGAGTACCTGGAGAAAAACCTCTTCAAGCAGAGTAGAGAACCAACAAACTCAGTCCACATATGACGCCGGGTCCAGGAATCGAACCCGGGACACATTGGTGGAAGGCGAGCGCTCTCACCTTGGCGCCAACCCTGCTCCCGTTCTTTCCAACATGGCACTTGATTGACAATATGGCACTTAGGTAACTTTCAGGTAGCACTTAAGTAACTTTCAGGTGGCACTATTGTAACCATTTGAGTGTCATCTTTTTAGTCACAATTTGAACGCCAGAAGCAATGAACCACTGTTTAATCAATTAAGCTATCTACAAGTCGTAGACGTCTGGGATGTTTCCCTCTAAAAACTCATTTACTATTACTATGATCATTATTATTACCATTATTATTATTAGTAATAGTAATTGGACCAAGCAGAGTACAATTCAGGGAGAATTCAAAATCAGAAGAATGCAAAGAGCAAGGCTGATATAAAATTACAAACACGATTTCACTCTCACTGAGTTGTGTGTGTTTTGGTGACTTTTTACCAATGAGGACACTTTGTGATGCTTGTCATAGGGAATTTGAATCTCGTAAATGTTCAATCCTGGACACATCTGTCTCTGTTACTGTCACTATAAGGTTTTTGCCTATTCTTTGACAGGCATTTTGAAATGATTCTTACTGTGAATACTTGTTTGTCATGATAAAAATGACAAACAAGGAAAAATTACCATGAAAACATCGTTTCCCCTAAAGTTTTATCAATTCTAGTGAAAAAAAAAATGTTTTGGAAGGTAAATGAATTTCCAGAAAGCAGACATTATCCAAGAGACATCATTTTGCATCCAACAAAAATGATTCACAGTGACAGTACATGTGTTTCCTAGAACGTCAATTTTGGAAGTTAATATGAGTTGTAACAGCATTTCAGGTTCCTTAGCAACCTAGGTTGAAATACTCTCTTGACAGGTTTTGTTTCTTCATGTTTCTAACACCAACATATAATCACTGGCAGAAGGAACTTTTGTCCTGATTGAAACTTGGTTGATATAGCAGAAAACATTGCTTTTGGCCACCTTGTTGGAACATGTTGGGTGTTGCTGGCTCAAGTTTAAGAAAAGTCAAATTTGAGCTAACAACCGGGTGGCCAAATGGTCAGAGCATGTTGTGCCCAACAATGTTGCGCTCTGCTGCAGTAAAATAATGCTATCATTTGGTCAGTGCTAGTTGCTTAGGTATACAAGGTCACAAGTAAATCTTAGGGAGATAAGATTTACTTGTGATCACTCGCTGGCTTTGACACTGTTATAACTATATCTTCATCAACTAGTGCCTACCTTGCTGTATATCATATTTTCATCCCAGGCTTCCGATGCTTTCATTCATATTTCAGTCTATTGACCACTTGTCCAACCATGAAGTCCACAAACAGTTTGATCCCCTGGTTATCATTTTGCTGTAACAGGCTTTGAGATCGGGGATCATTTCATCATATCCGGAAATAGGCAGATCAAAGAGTCAATGTGGGTGGCACTGAAAAGGCCTAGTTTGGACTTTGTAGTAGTTACAGTGGGCGAAAGAATGTCTGAGGAATGATCACTATCTTCGTCATCCCCAGATGTATCGAGCATTGTGCTCACACAATCTGTCACTGTGTCTTTTTGTGATGGCAAGTCAACTGTCCCTGTCCTGGTCTCTTTTGAGTTAAATGGCCACTGAACTTGTACTTTGTAATACATCTTCTTTGCACCTTCTTGACTAGAATTAGATTTGACTTAATTTTTTCCCTGACAGGGGCCATAGATATTTTTTGTTTGTTGTTCTCTGAACAGAAGAGCTCTTTGATGGCATTTGTCTTTTCCTCACCGGGTGGAGAAGCTATCGATAGGCTTTCTTCATTTTCCTGCACTTCTTTACTTGATAGGGCTAGCTCTTTTATCCTTCCTTCTTCCGCTTTCCTGTTTTCTACTTCAGCTTCCTCTTCAACTGTCGGGTTTAGCTCTTCAAATTCATTCTTTTTACTCCCTCCTTCACTTTTTCTGGGGTCACGTATCATTCCGTGGAGAATTTGCGATGATTTGACAGATGTTTTGCTTTTGTCCAACTCCCTGTAGTACTTTTCTGCGGTAGTTTCTCTATGAGCCACGAGACCTACCAAATTTCCTCTGATGTCCTTACAGCTCTGGTGGCACTCGGAAACAGCACTTTTACAGTACAAGGTGTGGGTCACTGGTCCTTTGATACCAGCCTTCTGGAATATTGAACTCAATGCCCTTAACATCTGGCTCAATTCCATACTATTCCCTCTCCATGAGAGAAAAAATTTGTCACTGCCCTCAGTGCGCTCATTGACAGGATGGTTGTAGAGGTGATTGGTCAGGACAATTTGAGCTGGCCTATGGATATCTACAGTTTTGTGCTGTACAATGTGTACTACATGTCTGTCAACTTCAGATCTGGCCCTTTGAAACTCTTGAACGGTCATAATGCCACAACTCCTGCTCTGTTTGCATTATCAATAATTGTGTTTTTGACGCTTCTACGAAGCAGACCAGTTCTTTAACTTTTCTCTTAGGCTGATGATGTCATCTTTCTCAAATTCAACCCCACTTGGTTTTTGTGTGGGTTTCCCACACTTTGTTAACACGAGCGAACTTTATTTATTTCTCCACGAGAGCATGGCGTTTGTCACGTGGTTTCTACCTGGCGTGTAGACTGGGTTCCACTAGGAAAAGCTTGAGTGTTTATGTGACACAGCCATTTAGTGTGATTACTCTTAGCGGCAGGTGTTGTTGTTTGGCGAATATTGACTTGTTTTTGAGATTCGGAGGGAGTCTTCAGCCTTCATAGAGTCTTCATACCTTCATAATATTTGAGACATCCGCTGCTGTATTTGTTTTTACGTGTGTAATATATTGAAGAGAACAAACTGGACAAGATGTGGCTGCCCGCAGCCAGGCGTAGAACTAACTTTATTAAATATTCAAACCAGCTTAAAAACTTGAGCCTAATTTGAATATGCTAATCCGTGACACTACTTTCCCACCCAAAAAAAAAATTAAAATCCGCCTTGTCACAGTGCCCATCTGGACAAGATACCACTGATCTCCACACACCTCCAAAACAACACCTGGACTCCATTTCACAGACTGCGACATGAATCCTCTGTCAGTAATACGGACCCGGACAGGCTCCTTCACCATAAAACCCCTCTCAACCTGCGATTTGTCATGGTAAAGCTTCTGCTTCATCTGCCTATTCCCCACCACTGGCACCAGATTTGGTTTCAACAAGGTCAAACTGGTTTGCAATTGCCTCTTCACCATTAACTCTGGTGGGGTCGCCCTGTCACAATATGTGGTGTTGAACGGTACTTGATCAAAAAGTTGGCTAGCCTATGCTTCAACGTCATGCCGCCAGTTCCCTGCAACACCTGCTTCTCCAGAGCTTCCTTCACCACGCGGACCGACTTCTCTGCGGCACTATTCAAAGCAGGATGGTATGGTATGGTGGAACTGAAATGTGCTTAATTCCATTTTGTCTTGTGAATCTTGTGAATCTTGCGAACTGCTCTGACGTAAATTGTGGACCATTATCTGAGACCAGTTGTTCTGGAAGGCTCCTATCTTTTGTTATGGAACGGCTTCAGCTCCACGTCATTACAGGTCTCAGGCCAACCATTCATGGTATACTGATGCACCTTGCACAGCAATGGATCCTTAAGGGTCGCCTATGTTATGTCCACAGCCATAATTGGGAAGTCTTCCTGTACCGCTCCAAGAGTATAAACTTCACCTTCCATGGCAACGCTTGAATCCTGGCACAGCAATCTTGACAATGCGTCAGCATTCAAATGTTCCTCTGACCTACGATACGCAAGATCATAATCATATGCTGATAGCACAAGTGCCCATCTCTGCATCTGCAATGCGGCAAGAGTCGGAACAGCCGACTTTGGACCTAAAATTTCTTGCAAAGGCTTGTGGTCGGTAACAAGAGTAAATTTGGGCCCATGCAAGAACTGATGAAAACGTTTCACCCCAAACACCAAGGACAAAGCTTCCTTCTCAACTTGAGCATAATTCTTCTCACTGGCACTCAATGTTCTTGACGCAAATTCAATTGGTCGTCCCTGCCCATCGTCCATCACATGACTGATAACTGCTCCAAGTCCATAAGATAAAGCCTCACACGCCAGTCAAAGCTCATGTTTGGCATCATAATAGTGAGTAATACTGTACCATTCATAGTGAGTAATACTGTACCATTCCCAGAAATGACCGCAGCTCACTCACATCTTTCGGTGGTGGGGCATTCTTTATGGCATTAATCTTCTCCTGAACCAGATGCAACCCGTCACCATCCACTCGCAAGCCAAGATACACGACTCGCTTCTACAGGAAAACACACTTTCTCAGGTTTAGCCGCACATTGTACTTCTGCAGTCTCTCTAACACTTCTCCCACGATCTCCAAGTTTTCTTTCACATCAACACCGCCGACAAGAATATCATCTTGATTATACATGCACTTCTCCACACCTTGCAAGATCTTATCTATGGTTGCTACGATTTATCCATCGCGTATCAACTCATATTTGACTGAAATCCCACACAAGTTCACATTGCGGACCTATTTTTCTCCTGGCAAAAATGAGCAGAAGTGCTACAGGCTCGTTAGGTAGGATTTAATTGTTGCTGGGTAGTATTTCTTTTTGGCATACTGTTGAAGGAAATCATATCAAACCACTTTGCAGTCAAGTAATGACTGAAGAGAAGTCCCCTCACCTATTATGGACAAAACCTTTTTGACTTGAACGACATGTTGCTTGGCAGTTTTTGTGTCTCTCTTCTCACAGTCTAGAGAAACAAGCCAGTCTGCAAATTCTTGAAAGTCTCTCGTACTACACTCGAAGGTTCATCTGTGTCAACACTGCTTCCTGGTCTTACAACGTCCCCAGTGCCAGACACATTAGTATCACTCTTTTGGGGATCGTCAGGATCATTGTCTACAAGGTCTTGTTGGCTGGATTCTGACTTGCACAGCGAAGAAATGTCCATACAATAATCCATATCCATTTCATTTTCTCCTTATGCCTTCATTCTGTGAAATACGAGGTCATTCTTCATAGACACAACTTTTGCAAGCGACATACACTTTTTGTACTTTGGTTCATCCGGAATGGTTTCTTGTAGTTCTTTGATGAACAACACTGTTGCAATGGGGTAAGGAGCATTTCTTCTGTTGTTTTACATCAGGGTTTTCATTTTGACCTTCATCGTCACTCCCCACATCCTTTTCACTGCTTCTCTTGACTTCCATTTGGTTGGGTTCTTCTCTGTTCCCATTTTTAGACGCCTCACTTTGGTCACTTTCATCCTGAACTTCTATTGGCGCTTCGTTCTCATCTTGGAAACTACTAAAACCATCTTTGTCATGATCTTCATTGTCACTATCAGATGCTTCAAACCCAGAGTAGATTGGTCCACTTCCATCTGAGATTAAGGGCTCTTTCTCTCCGCTAAGGACCAACAACATTAGAGAGTAAAGGCAGAGACACATGATGCTACAAATCGCTGAGACACATCGCCTTGACAGGTTGCTGCAACAAATCGCCTTGTGTGACATGTGAAAATGATTTTCGCTGTAACAGAAGTTTGTCACTGCGATCTGTCGCACGAATTCAAACTGGTTTGAGCTCGTGCGACATATCGCAGGGACAAATAAGTGCAAGCAGCCTAGTCGCAACATGTGTATGCATCTGTGACAAGTCGCTGCAACAAAATTTAAATCAACCGATGAGGGAGCATCAATTTGTTTCTCCCCTTGTTAAATTTGAACTAGTTTACATTTCCTCTCTTTCAAAGTCGATTGCGTGCATCGAACAAGTGTCTTACTGCAGTGACTTGTTGCAGCAGCTGTGCAGACGAGGAGACTTGTCGACACGATTTGTCACAGCGATTTGTCACATTGTGTGTCTCGGCCTTAATGTAATCCCTGAATAATTTTTTTTACACTAAGATTTTGGAAATGGGAAATTTTTCCACTCTCTAGTATGCTAAGCAAGTGATTTTAGGTGTATATTGTAGATAAACCATCGATATCTTCAATGACACAGTCTTCCTTTGCAGGTCCTTTTTCCCTATTGCATTTTACTACTTCTTTTGGTGGATCATCATCAAGTGTAAGGTAGTCATTTGCCAGATATGTAAGGTAGCCTTCCATAATGACTTTTTGATTTCTTGCAAGATTGTTGAGTTCAGTCAATTTTATATCTATTGCATCAGAGATTGTGTTGTTTGGGTCAGCAAGTAGGACTTCATGCAGGTTTGGTTCAGAGGGTAGATGGGGATCACTGTGCAGCATGTTAAGCTAGTCAAAGTCTAAGTGACACTGAACATGAGTACAGTTAAACTGGAAAAGAGGCACTTGCACTTGTTTGGTCCTGCAAAAGATTAAATTTCTACCTGTGTGGTCTACCCGAGGTTGACCAAGTGACCGACCATTAAGCTCTGAAAACCAAATTGATTGCAAGGCTGATTGCAAGGGGTAAAATTTATTGGCCAATATTTCAACTAGCACTTGATACAAGGAAGATAATGGCTCTAAAATTTGGATCCAGATGTATACAATAGCAGTTAATGTATAACTAATAAATGAGATATAAGGTAACAAATGCAGATAAATGTATACAACACTATTAGGTTTTAAATAAATAAAATAAAACGAATTAAAAAATTATATGAAAAATAAATCAGTCTTAAATAATACAATAAAGTTAAATGGTCAGCGATCATTTTGTCTTTTCATTCCACATGGTTCTAGCATTTGGCCCCTGTGTATCAGATAGGCCTCCCTTGTTTTCCTGCAAGAGGTATTGGATTGGTTGAGGCTCGAGAGGGACGAGTGTCATATCTTTGATAGAGTGATCAGATAGGTTGAAATGTGTTGGTACTGCTGCTGAAGGGCTGGCGTGACTACGATTGTTCGTTGCTTGTCTGTTTTTTATAAAACGTTCTTGAAGTGTAGGTTTAGTTTCTACTATGTGCTGTTTAGTCACACCACAATCAGTGTTTGCTCGGCAGCACTGTTTTTCAAGATGAAACTAACTACCAAGCTACCAGAGTTTACCAAAGGTGGAGATAGAGTCAGGTGAATGTAGCTTTGCAAATAGTGAGGGATCAGGACTCTGGGAAGAGGCAGCAGCTGACACAAGATATCAAGCCAAAGATAGACCAATTGCTGTGGGAGATGCTGTATTGCTTGAGAGTAGGAGAGAGAAAAAGTTGTCAATCTTACGAAATGGCTGCCCATTGTGGGGACCATGCAAAAAGGCCTGTCTGAACATTAAGTAATGCAAACAAGCGTTGTAATAAAGGTGTAAAAAAAAAGGGAAATACTAATTAGCGGCCAACACGTTATTTTATCATGAGCCGAGACTAGTGTGCAACACATGAACATAACTCGTTCCTTCATCCATCAGCCGAAACAAACACGCTATTCACATACAGAAACAGATATAAATACAAAATTTTAAATAAAAAATTATAAATATTAATTTTGCTAAGCCCAGATGTAATCATTGGCTTTAAGATATGTGAGCTTCCACAGGAAAACATACATTCACGCTTTTTCGTTCAACAACTTAAAACTAATGCCTAATGAACAGAGAGCAAATGGCTTTTCAGAGCCTTTGAATGACTTGGTTAACACTTTGAATGGGCTAGTGAAAATTTACAACCATTACTGAAGGCGTTCAATCAACTAGCTTGAATGTTTGCCACACTTTTTCTGAACGCTTTTAACGGGTAGCTTAACAATTTTTTCCAAACGCATGAATGATTGAATGGAGCATCTGACAATTTATAAAAACGTTTAAGCGGTAGTTCATGATAGTTTGTCTAAATCCCGCAATATGCTAGCATCGCTAACTAGTCCCTAGTCTCCTACCGTGTGCGATTGTAAACAAATATGGTGGGGCTTTTAATTTTATGACAAAAATGGCTGTGCATCAGACGAGAAGAGCAGCTATTGCCACAATTTTAGTGACTGTAATGCAGGATGAAATTTGTGAGGAGTTGCTGGGCCACCACAAACGAGGAAGGTTGAAAGAGTGGATACAGAGGAGAGACAAGAAAGGGATGTATCCATTGCTTTGAGGACTTGCCGGCGGATGACATTGTAGCATACAAGGAGATAATAAGGATGAATTATGAGACATTTAGCAAAATATTATATGGCCATTCAGCCTGAGATTTCCAAAGAACAAGTATTAGGCGGACATAAGATCATTAAGCCAGGGATTAGGCTGACCCTAGCGCTCCATTTTCTGGCCACCAGTGAGACAGTTACATCGCCACATTTTCAGTTCAGAATGGTGAATGCAACAATATCTTACACAATTGGCTAGGTTTTTTGAGGCCATCTGTAAAGTTCTCGGTCCAAAGTACATGTCAGTTCCCCCAACTAAAGAAAAGTTGTCCAAAATAGCAAATGTACTCTAAAGTAATTGGTAATATTCAAATTGCCTGGGAGCAATCGGCGGAAAACATGTCAACATCCTCCACCCACCGGAAGTTGATCGCACCATTAGAACTACAAGAACACCCACTCGGCAGTGCTGATGGCTGTGGCAGGACCAAATTATGAGTGCCTGTATGTGGATGTTGGAACAACTGGCAGAATTGCAGATGGGAGAGTGTTTAACAAGTGTAGCCTGCTTCGTTGCCTTGAAGAAGGGACATTGGGCATACCAGGAGACAAGCCACTCCCCTTCAACGAGGAACCTCTTCCATTTGTCCTCTTGGGGGATGATTTTTTTTGGTAATGCAATTTTATTTACAACTTCAACACACTACTTACAGCACTAATATTATACTTACATTTACATACACTACTTATACTTACACTACTTAAACATGCTGGGTATTTTACAGTACGGTACTAAAGAGACTTAAAGAAATAACAAAGTTACTTGCATTGCAAATCATTCACAGTACGATGCTAGGGACCTTAATATTTCAATATATTTATATTACACCACATGCTAAAAGTGCTAATACAAAGGCAACAGTAATAGTTATAGGTTATTTTACGGTTGGCGATCGCGTACGCATTTTATTCACAAGTTGTGTAAAACACAATCAGTGAATAAAATTCCTACAAGCGAACTAACCATGAAATAAGTTATTATTATATACATCCTGAGATTCACATGAGAACAGAACTTAAAGATAAACATCTTTATTTTCGTTCAAAGGAAAACAACGTGTGGTCAAGCCCCCTCACATAGTTCGGTAGTTGCACTGAAATGGCTTTCTTGTAAAATACTTCTTTACATCTAAAATATCAAGCAAAAATGTCTTAACTGGCAGAACTAATTAGAATAAAATAACACATGGTGAAAATATGTCGAAATAGTTCTACGGAAGTTCAAAATTTGAAATACAAGAGTCAAAATGCGAGACTTCATTTTTTGTTGCTTATCAGAACTGCATGCTTGAATTGACAAACACTAGTGAGAATCCTAATCAAGAGGTTTAAGTCTTTTATAAGTTTTGCAAGGGTTTTCCAAGTGCCTTGGCTGTGGAACTACCCAAGAGATCATTTTCATACAGAGCTTGAATATCTTCCTCACCTAAAGTAGTAAAAGCATTAGGTTTGTTGCCCTTGCCTTTCAGTTTTAGATCCCTTTGTTTTGACAGAAGCACTTTCTGAGTTTGCTCGAACTGGACGTCATTCATAAGGCAAAGTCCATATTTTTTTTTCTTCAAATGGGGCTCAAAGCTAGTGAAGAATGCCCTTAATGAATTAGTCTCATATTCCCCGTTGTCTTATTTTTTGCGAACCGTTTTAAGGAACTCACTGAGAAACTTGTCCAGCTCTTGAGGAGTCAATTTGTGCATTTGTCTTGTCTCATTTTTCACAACAAGAAATTCGTGGAACAGAGCAACATTGTGTTTGATCTTTTTCTTGGTGTTTTCATTTTCCAGTCCGTCTATGAACTCTTCTACTGATGAATCTAGGCTCTGAAAACGGTTCGTCTGATTTGAAGCCATCTTTCTAAAGAAAAATGCGGCTAAGCTCTTAGAAATGTGCTATTTGTCAGTCAAGAGGAGCGGCGAGCAAGCAATACGGTCTTGTTCACAAGTGAAAATAATGATATAGCCAATCAGAGCGTCGATAAGTCGTTTTTCACTAGTGAAAAATATTGTATGACCAATCAGCTGGCTTCTCTAGTGCGAAGAGACTGCTTTTATATTGATGCTTTTTGGCGCGTAAATCTCGGTACGTGTGTAATAATAATAATAATAATAATTGGAGCGGCCGCTGGCTGTTGGAATCATAGTAATGTACGCTATACCAGGAGAGCTTGCGGGCGTAAAAGAGCACAAGGTCAATATGTCAAAGGATGTAATGTTGTGTTTATCAAAGGACTAAGATTAAAGTCGCTTTATTTGGTCTAACCATTTTTGGTCTCTTCGAGCCGGATGAAAACAAGCCGCTCATGATGAAGTCAAGAATCATGGTATTTGGTGGACGAATGTGTGACTTGACTTGAAGTGACTCCTGAAGATTCGGTGAGCAGAGTTAGCCAAGTCCATTCTGGTCATTCGAGAGCACTTTCTAGCTCTACTACAATGTCATCTATATCAAAGAGAAGAAAATACGCTAAAATAAATCCGGCCATCGCAAGCCTTCAAGCAAAACAACTCACCGAACAAGTTAAGAGAGACAATGAAGTGCATGAACAGGAGTTTCAAGGGGAAAGGGCTCAAAAGGACGTAGAATGAAAACTGGAATGTCGAAAGCACGAACTTGACCTACTGTGAAGGAAAAGAGAAGACGAAATGGCTGTGATTTCTGCCCAAAATCAAGTTAAAGAAGCACAGCTCAAACACAAAATACTGGGTGAAGAATCAAGCAAAGGAAAGGCCCCCAACGATGAAATCAGCATGGTCAGAAAATTTTCACCATCTTTGAGACATTATGTAGTGCCCAGTCCTAAAGTAATTACTGAGGTTGAAAGCAAGGATAGACATGTAAAAGGAAATGTTTACACGGATTCATCTCTGGATAGACAAGCTGTTTCGTATGGATACTCTCCATTTTGTACAAGTCCTTTCCCGTAAAAAATCTAAAGGTCCATGAAACTCACAGTGATAGCCTCATCTTGCGCTCTGCTCAGGCACCAGTTGCCAAAAGAGATAAATCAGATATGTTAACATTCAGTACTGCTGTACAGTCACCTTACAGTCCTCAAAGTAAATATTCATTTCAAACATCATCTACCCCTATTAGTCCAGCTACAGGGCCTCTGTTGCACAAAGATTTGTCTTCACCTGGTTATGTATCTGTGTCCCAGCCCAAAGCTTTGGCATTTCCTTGTGATAACAGTAACACCACTGCTCTTCCAACAACTTCTGTGACATGGTCATCTTACATTACACTTGGTGGTGAAATCCCTTCATCAGTTAGATCCTTAGTGGGGGATAATGTTATTCTGGTATCAACATCTGTGGGTACTTCCCCCGACCACTTAGCCTGCACTCCCCACAAGCCAAAATTCACTGCTTCATTTCACCACTCTATGCTTGTCAAACAGGATCAAAATGTCGAAAAGTAATATGCATATGTCGAGTTTCCATATTTATGTCGAAAAGAGAGGCGAATTGCAATATATATATCCAAATTGCAATGTATATATCCAAATTGCAATATATATCCAAATTGTAATATATATATCCAAAATTTAAATAGATATATATATATATATGCAAGTGCTGTGTCCATTGTCCGTTTTATATACAACTTCATACACTTCCTCGCATATTGCTAACATTTCGATGTATATATATGTCACACATTTTTCGACATATATATTTTTTGCGGTAACTGCTCCGTGTAAGGGTTCATGAATTGACTCGCATCCAGGGGAAACAACATGGCGGCCCATTGGATTCCAGATATTGATTCTTTTTTCAATTCTCTGGTAAGAGTCATACGAGGAGCAAGAGCACACTTGTCCACCAACCAAGTTGACAGTGCAGAATTCTGGTGCCGAAGACTCGACGAATATGAGCGAACTTTGAGGTTGTTGTTAGCAAGAGTGGAGGAATCGAGGTCTGATCTAGCAACTTTTGCTCGAGATTTGGAGATCCTGTTAGATACACTGGCGAATCTTCGAGAATCGCTTGATGCTCGAAGCCTTCGTGGATACTTTCAGATTGACAGGCAAGATACTCCTCCTCCAAGTCTCTCCTCTGTAGAGCGAACAGGAATGGGAAGACCTAGGTTAATTATAGGTAGAACTCAAATTAGAATGCTTAGAGACGAAGGATTTCGATGGGCAGATGTGGCACATATTTTGGGAGTTTCTCCTATTACTTTATGGAGAAGACAGACAGAATTTGCAATGCCCGTTGGTGATAACTTTGATGACATTCCTGATCATATACTGGATAATCTTGTGAGTGGAATACTTCATGTAACACCTCAGGCAGGCCGTCATCTCGTGCAAGGAGCTTTGAGGAGTAGAGGTCTGCGCATACAGAGAGGAAGAATTCGTGCAGCTATCATAAGAGTTAATCCAATTACTACAACTTTAAGAAATGCTAGGCATGTGGTAAGAAGAAGGTACAATGTGCCCTGCCCAAATGCTTTATGGTAAGAACATGAAAGTTTACTGTGTACAACTGCAAGGCACTAAATCTTTGAGGGCCTTACATTAGATTCCAAATGCCAGG
>Ga0126343_10000857_pt1 | contig 12973 bp, 6 predicted proteins | sample Cyp2metagenome_FD_92531 | JGI IMG/M metagenome (GOLD analysis project Ga0126343, IMG submission 92531) | Coral microbial communities from Lord Howe Island, Old Settlement Bay, Australia - Cyphastrea 2 metagenome | ecosystem: Host-associated > Invertebrates > Cnidaria > Coral ... | reverse complement strand
TGTATGCAAAAATTTTATCTTCACTTTTAAGCTTGATAATGACCGAAGTTCGGTCGAAACGTCGCGCATTTTACCCGGTAATTTTTACCTCAATTTGTTTTAAAAAGCCTTTACTTATAAGGATTCACTAGGTTTCGTTATTTATAACTACTACTCAATGAGCAAGGTAATTTTGTCGTTTGCTATAATCAACTGATGTGTACTTACAGTGGATGGATGTAACCATTACACAGTCCTGAGTGAAGCAGACCGCGCTCAAGGACAAATAGTGATCAGCGACAGCAATTATAGATGCGATAGGAATGACCTGGTACCAGGTTGGTATCGTTTCCAAGGAGCTGCCGGATATCAGATGGCGGACAAATGTGTTCCCACGAATTACTGTGGTACTCAGAATCCAGGTTGGCTCAATGGCACACACCCGACAGTTGCTGAAGGAGTAGTCACTCGTAAAATCTGTTATGATCACTGGGCTTCCGGCAATGGTTGGTTAAACGACTGCTGTCTCTATAGTAACAATATAAGAGTCAGGAACTGTGGAGCTTTCTTCGTGTATGAGTTACAAAAGCCGCCTACTTGCGATCTTCGTTATTGTGGTAACGCCAGGGGTGCAGGTAATTTGCCTTGTCTGCATCTTTGAGTGTGTCAGTCAAGTTTAGTCAACAATCAATCATCGAGCTATCATCATCAGTAGCCATCAAGCAAAATTTAAAACATTCTCCAAGGATGGTTCAGTGCCATCTTAACTGTTCGAACTTAAGGTGGTTCTAAACCCCTGCCGATGATAATAAAAATGTTCCTTATCAATCTGATCGCAAATCTTCATTGGCATTACATAACATGTGCGTCTAGGGAAACTTTTACAGTAAGGAATTCTCACCGTATTTGTCAGTAGAAATATCAGAATCATTCCTATCTTCTAGTCCTTTATCATGAACAACCAACATATATCTGCTCACATTATTACTACGAAACGCGGGATTTTTCCCTTATTGTTCACTCTCAACCCTAACAGTAGTTTCCCTGAGAATTTGGTGCAAAATTTACGATCTTTGTAAGACAACGAAAACCGTTTCTGTTCCACGCCCTAAACTTTCACTGTAAATTAATAAACTCCGCCACCGAAAAACAAACTGGAATATAAATTCAAATCCCTAGAGCTTAGCATGTTAGCTTTAGAGATTTAGAAAAAGTCTACGTACAAACATGGTGACCCATCAGACCGACGTTCATCTCCGGTTTTTCAAACATAATTATTTATCGATTTCCACTCCTCCCTGGTGGAAAGGTAGTTCACCGCAACTTACTCCCTCAGCATATAATCATCGTAACCTCCATTCAGATATTTTTTAACTCCTCTACGTGCTGCACATTTACAACTCTTGACTCACTCAAATTTTGTCATTTGTTACTACTGTTCAGTTAAAGTGCTTATGAAGTAAAAAATAATTGCTGCTTATTTAAAAGGCTTTTTAAATTAAAGGAGGATGGTGTTTTCCTTTTTGGAAATTCCCGTTTTTATATTAAAAGTGATAGCGTCATTGGTTGTACCACTAAAACAACCCAACACTCAATCGAGGATATCTCTAGAAACTGATATCGAACCAGTGTTCTTCAAACTTTGCACCAGCAATGATCATCACAAAAGAAACATAATGACACCCATCATGCCGTTGTCATGACAACAGTTATGCCGCTGTTTCTGTTTTATTACGACTAAAATTCCCAGATTTTATCTTAAACAGGGATTATCAACTCTCAACAATCTAATGGGGAGAGTTAAGACAATATGGGAACCATGTGTGTTCCAAGCAAAACTCTCTGGTCCACTTCAAAAGGTTGCAAATGGGGATATTTGTTTTTCACAGAAAGAAACTGGAGCCAAGAGTGTTGCCACGGTAACAGCATAGTAGGTGTCATTCTGTTTCTTCTGTGATGTACATTGCTGGTGCCAAGTTTGAAGAACACTGCTGAAATATTTCTAGAGTTATTATCGATCGAATGTTGTGATGTTTTCGTGGAACCACCTATGACGTCATCACTTTTCCTGATTTCCATAATAAAAAAAACGGGAATATCTTCAAAACGAAAATAAGGATATGCCAAAAAAGAAAACGCCATTGTTCTTTACTCTGAAAAGCCTTTCAAAAAGGCAGCAATTATTTTTTACTTCATCAGCACTCATTGTTACTGTAGGCAACTGATATGTCCTTACTTACAGTGGATGGATGTAACAATTACACAGTCCTGAGTGGTGGAGATCGCGCTCAAGGACAAATAGTGATCTACGACAGCAATTATAGATGCGATAGGAATGACCTGGTACCAGGTTGGTATCGTTTCCAAGGAGCTGCCGGAGATCAGATGGCCGACGAATGTGTTCCCACGACTTACTGCGGTACTCAGCATCCAGGTTGGCTCAATGGCTCACACCCGACAGTTGCTGAAGGAGTGGTCACTCGTAGAGTCTGTTATGATCGCCGGGGGTATGATCGCTGCTGTTACTATAGTAACAATATAAGAGTTAGGAACTGTGGTGCTTTCTTCGTGTATGAGTTACAAAAGCCGCATGGTTGCGATTTTCGTTATTGTGGTAACGCCAGTGGTGCAGGTAAGTTGCCTTGTTTGTTTCTTTGAGTGTGTCAGTCAACAATCAGTCATCAAGCAATCATCATCATAATCATCAAACGAAGTTTAGACACATTCTATAGAGGTGGTTTAGAGTCATCTTAACTTTTTGAACAATAATGCTGTATCTTATCAATCTAAATGGTATTTCGCAACATGTGCGGTAGAGAAACTTCCATGTTAAGGAATTCTTACTGTAGTTTCATTTATATCAGAAGCATTCCTATCCTCTAATTCTTTATAATGAACAAACAACATATATCTACTTTCATTATTACTCAATACACGGTACTTTTCCCTTTTCACTCACTGTTTTAGCCCTAATAACAGTGGTTTCTATGAAAATTTGGCGCAAAACGTATGCTTTCTTGTAAGAAAGCGAAAAGGATTTCTATATATTCCACGCTCTCAACTGTCATTGCATTGAGAGAATAATGAGCAAATGCATCTTCTACACCGAAAAACACACTTGAATAACTAGCTGGGTTTAATTTAAATCCCTAGAGCTTAATGTGTTGGCTTTATTGATTCGAAAAAGTCTCCGTGCAAACATGGTGACCCATCAAGCCGATGTTCATCTCCGTTTTCCAAGACTGCAGCTCTTTACATATTTCCATTTTTCCTGGATGTAACACTATTTAACCCCAAGCTCCTCCTCCAGCATTTAATCACAACACCCCTTCATCATTTTTTTAACTCTCCTGCGAGTCGTACATTTATTACTTGTGTCTCACTCGGTTTGATTATTAATCGTAAAATCTCTACCATTGTGATTGGCTCAAAAAACTGCTCTTTCCCACTAATTCACTGGCCAAGTTGTTATCGGAGGGTTTCCTGTTGGACAGTTTTGTTATTAGACAGTTTGCCGTAGGACAGTTCAGTAACCCAATTACATTCAATGCTGCAGTTACGTGCGTGCGTGCATGGGAGCGTGCTTGCTTTGTTTCTTGGACGCTTAATATGTGGTAAGAGGCACAGTAGCCTTAGAATGTTTACTTGTAATTTGTTGGTATTAAAATGCAAATTTCACATTTTTTCATGACTTGGCTATTAGTTTTTCTTTTCTCAGAAATTGCAATTTTGATGATTGATTGGTAATAAGACTTCGTGTCGTCCAATTAGGTTTGTAATTATATTCGTGATAAACAAATCGGACTTCAGCTGTGCGGTCGTCAGGTTTTGCTATCGCTCCTACGATAATATACGAATTGGACTCCACTAAACACTATTACCATTACTTATCACTACTGTTCAGTTAAAGTGCCTATGAAGTAAAAAAATAATTGCTGCTTATTTGAAAGGCTTTTCAAAGTAAAGAAGAATGGCTTTTTCTTTCCTGGAATATCTTTTTGCGTTTTAGAGAATTCAAGTTTTGTATCAAAGCTGATGACGTCACAATTGGTTCCACTGAAACAGCACAACACGCAATCGAGAATAACTCTAGAAATGTTAAAGTAGTGTTCTTCAAACTTGTCACCAGCAATGTACATCACGAAAGAAACATAATGACACCCATCGTTCCGTTCCAGTTATTCCGCTCGTTCTTTTTTAACTACGACTAAAATGTCCAGATTTTATCTCAACAAGGATCATCCACTCCCACCAATCTAATGGGAAGAGTTAAGACAATATGAGAACCATATGTGTTCCGAGCAAGACCCTCTGGCCCACTTTAAAAGGTTGGGGCCGAGAGTCAAGAGTCAAGAGAGTTGCCATGGCAACCACATATTAGTTGCCATTGTGTTTGTTGTGTGATGTACATTGCTGATGCCAAATTTGAAGAACACTTTTTAAATATTTCTAGAGTTATTCTCGATTGAATGTTGTGCTGTTTTAGTGAAACTACCTACGACGTCATCACTTTCCTTATTTGCATAATACAAAAACGTGAATATCTCCAAAACGAAAAAAGACATGCCAAAAAGGACAACGCCATTCCTCTTCACTCTGAAAAGCCTTTCAAATAGCCAGCAATTTTATTTTTACTTCAAAGGCACTATAAGAAATACAGTTTTGTTGTTACTGCAGTCATATGATGTGTTCTTACTTACAGTGGATGGATGTAACAATTACACAATCCTGAGTGAAGCAGACCGCGCTCAAGGACACATGGTGTTCAACGACAACAACTATAGATGTGATAGGTATGACCTGGTACCAGGTTGGTATCGTTTCCAAGGAGCTGCCGGAGATCAGATGGCGGACAGATGTGTTCCCATGAATCACTGCGGTACTGAGCAACCAGGTTGGCTCAGTGATACACACCCGACAGTCGCCGAAGGTGTGGTCACTCGTAAAGTCTGTTATAGGGGCAGGATTTTTGAGTGGCACAGCACATGCTGTTACTATAGTAACAATATAAGAGTCAGGAACTGCGGTGCTTTCTTCGTGTATGAGTTACAAAAGCCGCCTATTTGCAGCGCTCGTTATTGTGGTAACTCCAGTGCAGGTAAGTTGCTTTGTTTTCTTCTTTGAGTGTGTCAGTCATCAATCAGTCATCAATCAATCATTATCATAATCATCAAAGAAAGTTAAGAACATTCTCCAGAGGTGATTCAGCGCCATCTTAAGAGCCACTGTCTGTAAATATGGAGAATCCGATGACGGGTGGGAAAATTCGGATTTTCTTCAATTGCGTCAAGAACGCCCTTTTGGTCAACTATTTTTAAAAATATACTTTCAAAGTTCCGGCGAGTTCACATTTTTTCTAAATTCAGAAAAGATCGAAATGCCACACAATTAAGCAATATGGCCGATTGAATTTATGCAAAAGTACTCATTTTTAACAGGCCAGTACAGAAAGAAGCGAACTTGCCTGGATTTCATGTTAATACAGCCTGTAATTTACACTTTGACCATTCTTTCGAGTTAAAAATCATCTTAAACTAAATACGTTTTGTCTATTTTTTCCTTTTGAAAAATACGGTTATTCCACTTTACCTTCCAATTTTTCAACTGATATTAGAGGGTCATAACTCTCCTAGTATGCGAATCTCTCGACAATTAAAAGGTTCTAAAACACTGAGAGCTGTGCCATGGGTAAACCATATGTAAATGGCTAGTTTGGAACGTGAAAATGCAAACGACAATAAGGCCTTGCTTGAGTGTGTCAGTCAATAATCAGTCATCAAGCAATCATCGTCGTCAAGCAAACTAAGTTTAAAAACGTTTTCCAGAGGGATTCAGTGCCATTTTAACTTTCGAAGTTATGGTGGCTCTGAAGCCCTCCAAATGACAATAACGCTATTTCTTGCAATCTGCTCACAACCCTTACTGGTAACACGTAACATAGGTGTTTACAGAAGCTTCCATGTTACGCAGTTCCTACCGTATAAGTAAAAATATTACAATCCATCCTATCCTCTAGTTCTTTATCATTAAATCCAACATTTATATCGGAGAGCAGGGATGGCGCAGTTGTGAGAACGCTCGCAGGGCCGGGTACGATTCCAGCCCGTTGCCCTATTTGGGCTGTTTTTTTATTTGTTCTCGATTTTCTCCGAGGGTTTTTCTACGGGTTCTCCGGTTTTCCTCCTTCCATAAAAACTAACATCTGAGAATTCCAATTCGAACGGATAGAGGACCCGCATGACAACCCGTTAAGGCCGATAGGGCTTCCTCCCTAGGTATCTGCTTTCATTATTTCGAAAAAAAAACGGTATTTTTCTCTTGTCACTTTCTAAATAAAAGGTACCAAGAGTACTCTGTAAACCCCAAGAGCGGGTGACTTACGTACTCTCCATTGTCTCAAACTCTGTGCGTTGTCATTCAGAGTGACACAAAATGTAAGGAGCTCGAGCAATGTCGACGAAGACCCGGACAACGCCCAGTCAAGAGAGAATCTATTTTTGATCAGAAATTTCGCGATTTGCTAAATCTGTCCAGTGCGCCTGCCAGAACTTGCTCAAAATTAAATAGATAAGGCCAGAGTTCAATGCATTAACAATACAAGAAATAGCCGCCCTCTTTCGCGTCCTCTAAAATATGCAGACCATAGACGTTACACGTTGTTGTTTTACAGAGGACTGGTAAGATCTGCACACCCCTGGTTCTACTTATAAAGCCTGGTTTGGAGATGTTCTCGTTGTCGCTGCTGTCGTGGCTTGCCCAGTGTCGCTAGAATTACCAAATGCTAATAGTTTAATTTCAGCCGCAAGGGGTCATCGCACCTTTTGTACAGCAAACAAAAAAAATTCCAGAGGGTCACTGAAATTCTTTTTTTTCCTATTAGGTACCATTTATATCGTCTCGGGTACTCCAGACAACCCCCGCGCTCTCCCACCCTCTTCCACGAGTTACCCTGGCTGAGGTAGCTTTTAGCTCGTTTCTTTAAAAAAGCCAACCAACCGTTCACATGAGGATCACGAAACCTTCCTTGGGCGAGACAACTCTGGTGGGCGAGTTGTTTCGCCTCAGTAGGTAGAGTAACTGGCAGGACGGACAATATTCATTCATAGGAATGCTTTGGCTCACTTCTGGCTCTCTTTTTCCTAACCGGGGAAACTCTCGGCAAAAGCTACTGTGATCGAATGACCAAGAGAAGCCTCGAGGAAAGAGGGATATTTGAACAGCGACTCCGTTTTCACATATCAACGCTCGATAAAGTTGCTTCAGGGCAGGGTTGTCTTAGGTACCCAAGACCATCCATATAAATAAGGCCTTAATTAAAACACACCGGAATTACTAGCCAGGTGAAATTGGAATCCTTAGAGCTTAGAGTTTGCTCAAAAGATTCGCGAAAGTTTGTCTCCAAGTGGGCAAGTCACTCCTACAACACTTAATCACCTATACCCATTCATCGCGATATCTTTACACATTCCTGCTCGCCAAGATCTATCTGAGTCTTCACTCACTCTGTTTTGTTATTCGTCACCATTGTTCAGCTAAGAAACGCAGTTTTATCGTTACATTAGTCAACTGGTGTGTCCTTTCTTACAGTGGATGGGTGTAACAATTACACAGTCCTAAGTGAAGGAGATCGCGCTCAAGGACACATAGTATTCAACGCCAGCAACTATAGATGCGACAGGGATGACCTGGTACCAGGATGGTATCGCTTCCAAGGAGCTGCCGGAGATCGGATGGCGGACAAATGTGTTCCCAGGAATCATTGCAGCGCCCGCTATTCAGGTTGGCTAAATGGCGCACACCCAACAATCGCCGAAGGTGTGGTCACTCGTGAAATTTGTTTTTCCTCGCCATCATACTGCTGTGATTGGTATGACACGATCAGAGTAAAGAACTGTGATGCTTATTTCGTGTACGAGTTACCGAGGACGTATCGCTGCCCAGCTCGGTACTGCGGTAGCGGAATCGCAAGTAAGTGCATGTGTCCGGATGTTTTGAATTAGCTCAGTAAGCAGCCAAAACACCAAGTTACAGTAAGGATTTAAATTTGTTTACGCTACACGTTTTTACTGTTGCAGAACCGGTTCAATTGATAATTAAATTAATTTTATTCTTTTGAAGAAAAGGTGATTGTGGAGCAACACTTCCCACTAGACTCCTGAGCAAGAACATGTGGGGGACATAAAGACATTTTAAGACATTTATCCATCTTTCAGTAACTTTTCAAGAATTCACACAAAACCATCAGCAAAGAAGGACGGCATTTCTTAATTTCTTTCAATGTGACTGCGCAATATGCCTTGATGTATATCAACTTTGGCTCTGCTCCGAACATTATTAGCGTTACAAAAGCCATCAGCCGTTTGCCTCTGTTTCAAAACAAGGCTTCGTGTAAAACCTCTCATATTAAAGGAGTTTTGAACATACTTTCATGAAAATAAACCTATAGGCCACACGCATCTACCCATGAATAGTTTCGTAGTTAGGTACGTTTTCATACCGAGGCAGAAGGAACTCGAAATATTATAATCCCTAAATGGCAACACATAGATACTTAGCCTTCGGTAACGAAAACAAGTGACAAGTGCAACTTCTAACAGGGCGAAAAGACTCTTTCCGAAATGCGGGGTTACCTTAACTTATGGCAGAGTCAGTTGCTCATTTAAATTAAAATATCTGCGCTCTTTTTTCCCACTGTAGCGTACACTTTTCCAGCGCTGACTGTACCACCCAATGGAACAAAATTTGGATGCCCAGAGAATACCCCCGCGTACAGTGATACAGTCTGTCAGTTCTCGTGTAATGTCAAAGTACGCATTTTACTGGCGACTTGAAAATCTGCTTTTTGGTCATTTTGTTGGACGTTAAAACCATAAGGCTATATATAGCTGACCAAACAAAAGTATAAATCTCCTTAAACTGACGTTTAAAGTCAATCAATTATTGGTGAAATTATTCTAGGATTTTACTGGACAGTGCGCGGATTATGTCAGCCATTTTACAGGATGCAACTGGTTCATGTCATTATGACCAAATCAGTTCATGTTACTGCTGTTTCGCAGACCATCCACGGTGTTAATTTTATTTTTAGCTGTCACCTGCTCGAAGTTATCACCACCAACCAATGGCGAGCTATTAGGATGCAATACAACGGAGTTACAATACAACACCGTGTGCAGCTTTTCTTGTAATGAAGGATTTGAAGCGAAAGGTTCAACAGTTAGAAGATGCACAGAAAATGGAACTTGGAGTGGAACCGACCTTGTCTGCCCAGGTAATTATTACTCTCTTGTAATTACTGCTCATTTAACATTTCAATTGTTTACGTATTACAAATTATAATTGGTTAGTTTTCTATTCGCTGCGGCAAAATGTTGGTGATATAACTCGCGCTCTAATTGGTTAGTTAGGACGGTCGTTTTGCACGAGGCCAAGTAATTAGCGTCGCATACTTTTTGTTGGCTTAGTTTTACACCAAAAATTGGAAACGGCCAATATTTTTTTGTTGGTTTTGTTTCTGTTGTTGTTGTTGTTGTTGTTGTTTCACAAAACGTGATCCAGACACTAAAGAATGTTTTACAGAATTCGATTTTGAACCGTAATTTGCGCCACAATTGGCTACGGCCGGTCGCTGAGTTTTATACCAAGCGATGTAAATATCATTGCATACTTTTGTTGTCTTGGATTTCTAAAAAAGAAATAGACACGGCTGCGTGTTGTTCACAAAACGAAAGCCCAATACTTGAGCCAAATTTGGGAAAATCTCGACTTTAGTGTACAATTTAACAAATCGAATGTGGTTTGGCGTTGTCTGTACCCTCATTGACAATGATATGCGTCATCACAGTGGTGTAACTGATGACCTACATACAGATTTACGAGGAGCAGCTGAGCTAGTCCACAACAGATTTTGACCACTGTGATAACGCATATCGTTGTCGATAAGAGTACAGAAAATGCTAAACCACATCAGATTTGTTATTTACCAAAATGTCAACGTCAGAGAAACCTCAGACACGTGACGCATTGACGCGGGCAGCGTTGTATGGACTCTTGTCCACAACGGCAAATTAGCCAATCAGATTGCGAGATAAGTAGCAATTGTGGAAAAAAACTAAAATTTACAAGGACTTACACATTGACTCAGTTTTCTTTGATCGGCATACGCGTTTACCGTATTCTAAAAGCCATCCGTCTTTTCTTCGTCCGTCGAGAGGAAAATGGGCTCTCGCTACAGGGAGAATAGTGGTTATCACAAAGAAATGCCTTAAAGATTATCTTAACGTCCATTTCTCTAATTGACTGGCTGAAGTTGAAGCTTCGATCAGTGTGTAAAAAAAAAAATCAAAGTTATGAATATGTGCAGAAAATATCTCAAATTTCTGCCTACATTTATGGTATGCAAATCCTTTTGGCCATCGTGGATCATTACTCGATACAAGATCGCCAATTCATCACTTTTTGCCACCATTTAAGATTGCTACTCGATCTTAAATCGCGGAGTGTTAAACTCTTACGACGACTGTCAGTGACGAGTGATCTTATGCATCAAGGCAGAGATGCATACTCGATCGTAGAATATGTCGATATGGTTAAATCCATGAAGGCCTTTCCTATATCAAGGACCCCATGTGAAGGCCCTTGCATAAGGAAAGGGCTCTTTTATAAGGCACCTGTATAAAGGACTTGAATATACTGAAAGTCCTTTATATAGAGACCTTTGTACACACCTCTTTTAAATGTCCTTATAAAGAGCACTTGATCAAAGTTCCTTGTATAAGGATAACTGTCCTTAGCCCCTTGTTGGATGGTCCTTGTACAAGTCGTCAACAAAGGAACTTGTATCAAGGCCCTTGTGCGCAAGTCCTTATACTATAACAATTGTATAAAACTCTTTGTATAAATTACCTTTTGCTGAGGTCCTTTGATAAAACCATTGTACTAATGTTCATGTTGAATGTTTTAAGGTACTTGCAGTGGCGTTGTGAGCCAAGGAGCATCTATTTGAAGAAGGACGCAACTGTTTACACAACTGTGTACAGAAAACCGACGCATACCGACAGATTACTTGACGAATCATCCTACAACCCGACTTCACATAAAGCCACTACTACATAGACTTTGACGCGACGAGTGCAACTAGTTTAGGACACACTAGACAGCTTACGTGACGAAAACAGATACCCTGAACGTGTTTTTCACAAAAACAACTGCAACGCTGACTTTGTTAGACGAAACATTTTCCGACCTACTGAAGCTGACGCTGCTAACTGGAATCCTGCTCCTGTTACTACAGTGACTATACCTTACGTTAAGGGCACTTCGGAGACCATCTCACGGATCCTACAGCCCTACAACATTCGCGTAGCCCACAAACCTACAGCTACATTACGATACTTGCTGACTATCGTGAAAGACAGAAAAGAACCCAACGACAGACAGGGAGCAGTTTACAAGATCAAATGCTCCGACTGCCAGGCTTCCTACATTGGTGAGATTGGTAGAAACCTTAACACAAGAACGAGCCACGAGAAATGGTGATGCCAACAATCACATCGCTGTACATCATCAACTGACAAACCACAACATTGACTGGGACATCTGCTCAGTGCTTAACCTACAGTACAAACTATTTTCAATGACTGACTCTGGATAGGTGGTACACTAACTTAGAAAAAACGCCTCTTAACAGACGCCTTACAAACGACTTATACAAGACGGAAACGAGACCAACAAACGGACTTCCAACATACCGACTTAACAATACATGGACCTAAAACCGACCAATATGACTAACAATAGATGGATCGAGACCCACCAATGACTGATGACAAACTTTACACGAGTCTTTCAGCCAATACCATCATGGCTTCACTGACCAATCACGCTCAATGCATCAGAATTATAACATCATCGACTGACAAACACTATTCACTTGACACTGAAGATGACATCTGCTCAGGTTGTCGAAACGTCAGTCACCAATAACAGTTCTTTTCAGAACTACTCTCACCCGGACGATCACAACATACGAACTAAGTAAAGCATTACAGAAAAAGGCTGTTTTCAACATGAGACTATGAAGCTAAATAAACTGTTGAGATTTGGAGTTAGCTCCAGGCTTTTCATGCTTATGCCTTTCCATGTTGGTACACTGTAATGAGAAAAACAGAGTTGATCATCCTTAGGTTGGGGCTTAGGGTGGAGGGGAGGGGGGTGGTTTGGGAATCATGTGAAGGTAGAACTTGCTTGGCAGACTTCCGCTGGCAAAGGTGAGTGACAACTCTGTGAAACAGATAACTATCCTGTGATCAAGGTAAGTGGTAAACCTGTCATCAAGTTAAGTGGTAAACCTGTGATCAAGGTAAGTTGTTACCCCGTGATCAGCATTTCATCAGTCATGCAGCTCATTCTTTTAAAGAACAACAGACTGAAAATCTGATAAAAAGCAAATCCATTCCAGTCTTGAGTTGTTTTTCAACGATGGATGCAGTTTAATGAGTAATGCAATCTATATAACCCCAAAACTACTAGCGGAGCTTTGACAAGCTGTTTATTTTACACCAGCTTTTACAGCTACAATTAACAAAGAAACGTTCACAATCATGCAAATGCTAACAATGTATTCTTATGTTTATTTTCTGTCTACTTCCAGTTCTTCTGCATGATGCTACTCAGGCTCGTTTTCAGGTTTTTAAGCAGGGCCTGCGCTCGTGACGTCCCTCCTCCGGGAGACCCTCCAGCACTCGCTCCTATGTTCCCCATGACGTAAGCGAAAACATCAACACACACCCTGCCCTGGTTATCGCTTTCGGACCAGTTCTTTAAGTCTTCGCCGAACCAGACCCTGAGCTCCATATAGGGGTGCAGATACAGCGGGTAGTCAAAGTTGGAGAAGACCAGCTCGTCAGAATGCTTATCGTCCACTACTGGCATGGTGTACCACAAGCCTGATCCGTGCTTTATAAACTGCTGCAGTGGAAATATCACGTTGTCA
>Ga0126343_10000856_pt1 | contig 12989 bp, 14 predicted proteins | sample Cyp2metagenome_FD_92531 | JGI IMG/M metagenome (GOLD analysis project Ga0126343, IMG submission 92531) | Coral microbial communities from Lord Howe Island, Old Settlement Bay, Australia - Cyphastrea 2 metagenome | ecosystem: Host-associated > Invertebrates > Cnidaria > Coral ... | reverse complement strand
GTTTGCCAAGTTTGCAAACTCTTTTGATTTGAAGTTTAGCTTTCACCATGTAGCAACGCAGAATCGTCCATTCAATTCTTTTGAAAGGGACACGTCTTGACTGCCGGCTAATTCGGCCAACGAAATCTTCTGACATGCTATTGTCAAATACAGCTGGATTGAGAGTGTTTTCTCGGCCTTCTTTGAGACTGTCATCGAAATCAGTACGAAAGTGCATGTAGGAATGGAGTTTGGGAACCATACCATAGAGGCAGTACCCCTGCTTCAAACAATAATCAGCGAGGTATGCATAGCTGTTTCCAAACCTTTGAACAGCACTACGGCAATGGGACACACAAGATGGCCCCATCCAGATCCCGTGTCCATGGATCCCCTGCGAAAAGGATAACCCCGCCCTGGAGCAAGACAACATCCACTCCAAAACCTTTTTTTCTGTGAGTGACCAACCATTTTGCTGAAGCTGCAAGCCTGCATAAAATCGAATCCACTTCAAAATTGTAATCGAGTCAGCCCCCTTGCACCCCAACCAAGGGAACGCGTTGCGCGCAGCATGCATGTTGGCCACTGTGAAGCCACGGATGCTGTAGATCTTCATGTTGTTTGCAGAACAGAAAAGATTGAGATTCGCAAAAGCACGGGCCAAGCAAGCAGCTTGTCCATTGTCACCAGCCTCATTGAAACCTAAGATGGGCACAGGTTCAAAGGTGGTTTTACTATACAAAACTTCAAGAGAAAATGTCTACCTTTTCAGGTTAGGGTTTTAGAACTCACAGGCCCCAATGCTTCATTCCCAACTTTTTTGGGGACAGGTGTGCATGTTTTGGTTTGCAGTATGCCCACCAAGGAGGACAAGGCACAACCCATGTAGATCAAAAGGTGCACAGTGCTGCCAATAAAGTTGCGGCAGATTCCCAATCGAAACACATGGAAAGCATCCCGCCTCAAAATCTTGGCGGGTTTGCCAGAATCAAACGGAATAGATGCCCAAGGAGGCATGGTTTGCCATGGCACAGTTGCCCATCTTGTCCGTATCCAGCATGCGCAATCAGTCACGTCTTCAAATGGGATGAGTTGTTTTCCCGCATCACACTCATGGCAGCAAGGTTTCTGGTTCACATGCCCAACATTTTGATAGGATCTTGTCAGCGAACCCACCTTCACCATCCATTCCATATCAAGTTTGAAACCAACACAAGCTGGGTACCACGTATCCCCAGATTGAGTGACAATCCCTTTCTCACACGCAGATGCAAAGTTGTCCATGACTTCTTTCAGTAACCCAGTCAAGATGTTCGGAAACTCTAAGTAGGCCTTGGATGGAAATGCAAACACCAAAAAGTGTGTCAGATACGTCGAATGCTTGCTGTTGAGATGTTGTGAAGCTGGGTCACACCAGTCGCCACCACCATAAGCAGCTGAGGTCTCACAGCGGCACATGCCCATCCTGTGAGAAGCAGTGTCCAGACCCAAGACGGGCTGCAGAGAAAATATTTCAAGCGGTTGCTTTTTCTGGGTACGGCCACCATCCACATGCATGGTCATAGGAAAGGTTTTGCTCAGTCGCTCTGGGTGTTGAAAAACAGCATGTTCGGGGTGCTCCTTCTTGTAGCAAGCCCAAAACGATTCAAGCACTCTTCCAGTTTCAACATCTGATGCTGTGCGACCACCAAGAAGCAACCAGGAAAGCTCCACTGACAGCATGGTTTGGAGAAAATCTGTAGGCTTCAGATATGGAAGGATGGCTGTCGCAGGGCCATCAGAATGGACATATTCAGAAATAGGTACTCTCAAGGAGAGGCTGAACTTGTTGATCAATTGAGCATGTAGACGCCTAGCCTTAGATCATTTGCGTGAATTGATTCCCATTGTTCAATGGAACAGCTACCTGGTAAAAAAAAGCTCTCATCCACTAGTTTGTTTGATGTCTCTGCTGGGTTAAATCACCCGCTGTAACAAACAGAAAACCGTAGTGCTGAATATCAGATGGGGCACATTATTGACACTCACTCCAAAAGACCTCATTGCCTTCTTGGCGAAGGTCTTGCCATGCTCAGCTGCCAAAGCAGCAGTTTGCCGCGCCACAGTCACTGCCGGAGCCTCATTGGGGGGAGATTTCACTGGACAAAATGGTCAGGAACAGTCAAGGCCTTCGATTAGAAAAAAAAGGCAACTTTGATAACCAAGCCAGGAAACACCATCAGCAACCACCTCTATTGCATGCTCTAGGATGGGGCCAGCTTCTGAAGCACCTGGCCAACAACACACCCTTTCAATAGGACCTTGTTGGATTTTGATACTGGGACACAGTTTATCCATATGTTTAGCAAGTGCACGCTCAGTGCACACAGCAGCATGCTAATTTTTTGTCCTTCAGAAACTCTATTGAGTCTACTCGACGCAGCTCTGAGAAGCAGCGCTTCCATGAAAACGCAAATGCAAATTAAATGACATCGTCTTGAAGCGTGATACTGCCTTTTCAAAGCCCTGGATCTTAAAGCCCGGGGCTGACCCCAGACACACGCTTCCACCAAAAAGGATTGGCAAGATCAGTACCAAGCCATGAATGTCAAAAGCAGTATTGAATAAATTGGTCTCAACTAATCCAACGAAAAAAATCGTTATATAATATATTATAATATATATATAGCTTGGATTTTCTGATCGCACTACACCGGTGGAGCTTCAGTCTTCACTTGTTTGCTCTTCTGCTTCAAGTACTTGAGATACGGCCTAGGAAAGCATCTCTTCTTCAGGAAAACAATATAGCGTGAGATCCACAAAAAAAGCCTTTCCCATTTGAGGGCCACTTAAAACAATTTAAAACACATCATCATCACCACCATTAACATCATCATCATCATCATGATCATCATCATAATAATCATAATCATTTTCATCAAGCTCATCATCATCATATTCTTCCAAATCAACATCATCATCATCATCATCATCATCATCATCATCATCATCATCATAATCATCATCATCATCATCATCATAATCATCACCATTATCATCATCACCATAATCAACATCCACATCATCATCATCATCATCATCATCACCATAATCAACATCCACATCCACATCATCATCATCATCATCATCATCATCACCATCATCATCATCATCATCATCATCATCATCATCATCATCATCATCATCATCATCAACAACAACATCGACACCAACATCAGTATCATCACCAGCCACATGTTCATTGACACCATTGTCATTACCACCACCAGCATCATCATCATCATCATCATCATCATCATCATCATCACAATCATAACCATTATCATCATCACCACACTCACCATCACATCATCAGCAACACCATGCCTCGACTCAGATTTGCCTTCATCAGCATCAGCATTGGCACCACTATAAAACAATATCATTTAACATTGTAACCACCACCCTTTATCATTTTGATTCCAGTCACGCCAGTCATCATTTATCCATCACCATCACCATAATCATTACCATCAGTATCTTCATATTCGTCATCATCATCATCATAATCATTATCATCAGCATCTTCATCATCATCATGATCATCACCATCATCATCATCATCATCATCTTCATCATCATCACCATTCCCAAGCTTCGCCCCCAGCGAAATTATCAGCAGTGAAACACTTTACCTCTAGCTACCACACATACTCAACACCAGAGGTTTTGGGATGCTATCCTTGTACCCTGAATGACCACAAAGATTTTGAAACAAACTAGTTTGAATGCCTTGGGATTACAATGAGGAGATAGAAAGTTTGGGACTACCTGTAGCAGGACCCCCCAAAAATGTAACGTATATAGCGCGTTTCTTTCCCATACTTCTGGATTGCCCCAACTCAAAATGCTGCAGCTTCCGCACCATCCCAGGTTGTGCAGGAGCCAGTGGTACCAAGAGGTGGGCTGGAACGTGAGAAAGGGGTATACTGACATTTTAAATCCCATGTTTAAACTATCTACCATGTATGGATGATATTCATACCCGGGATTAATGATATCACTTTATCACAGGATTCATTGATGTGGGATAAAGGTTTAATGCATATTCACACACAACAGCTTGGGTTCTCATGGCATCATTTGGTGGATAAGCTTGAATCGAACACCATATTGAGTTTCCACCCGGGAAGGAGCCATTAAATTCCAAGCAACACAGCACGGCCTTGGAGGCAAAGGGCTTGGCGGCACCTGGGCCAGACCAGCTTCTAACACCATGTGAGAACATGTATAAACCAGTTCCTACATTATTGTGTCATGTTTTTTCCCCAACAGAAAACACTTATGGACAGAACATCCCTGGATTTCCCTGGAACAATTCTCATCCAGCTAAAGCACTCTTGCTTGCATCTGTCATAGATCTCCCGGATTTTGGTCTGCTGCCTGGGAAGCATAGGGCCAGTTTTGAAAGGGAACACACAATTGCTTTATAAAGGAATCAACCACCCCCTTAATGGCGGTGAGATACGCATTGGTAAAACCCGAGACGATCCCATGAGTGTTCACTTCGGAAAGCTCATCAGCAAGTTTCGACAGGTTGGTGCCGAAGGCCTCGCATTTGTGACCCAGCCTCAGAGAGGCCAGGCCAGCAGCAGTAGTGGAGAAACAAGGATTAAGAACCAACATAACATGAACCAGTACTGTCTGGGAACAATGGGGCACTAAATTCGTGATAATGATATCAAAACCACAGGTTCGGAAACCATTATTATAGAAACATATTGTATGACAAACCATGTGACCCTGGATCCTGAAAGACTAGTAGCTGTTTCAGGGAAGAATCTCCACTGTACTTGAACTTCGAGGCCAAGTCAGCCATCTTCAATTGCCACTTTCCCAAGCAGCCCAATACTATTGGGACATAACTACTGGGGAGCCCATCCGAATCCATATCGGGAAAGGTAATCTGCTTCAAAGCCTTTGCTTCAGTCAGCGCGCTTTCCGCCTTCTCATTCATGACATCTTCTTCTTTCAGGGAGTATGGGATATCCACTTGAATATCGAACATTCCATTATGGAGATTCCTAAACAGTGATCCATACAACTTAATTAGTAGGGGATGTTGACTAGTGTTACCACAGTATAGGGAATTCCACTAAAAATTGCCCAATTATATATTCTGATAAGGCATCAACATTATTTGTTCACCCAAAACTCGGCCTGCATCAAAGGGAATGTCTACGTGATCCCATGCTTCAAGTTCAAGGTCTCCGTTCAACTCATCCTCTCCCACATCAGATGAGTCCTCCCCAGTCACTGTCTTGCGGGCACATTTCCTGAGCTGGGGTTGATATAACATGTAGCATGTCTTAATGGGATAAGCCACGCATAGCCACACTTAAGACTTAAGACAGGACAACGTTGTACCATGTCTATGAAGGAAACAGTAGCAGGAAATTTCAGCCAAAGATACAACTTGCGTCCTTTGAGATTGTGCTCATACCAATACAACTTCTGCCTGTCGTACTGGTCACGCCTAGGCAAGCTCAAATGTCTCAAATATATTTTTTTCAGGGCAGGCATTTGCAGTATAGGCTGCACACTAATAGCATATCAATTATGCTGAGGCACCGGATCCACCCTTTGCTTCGCTCACATTTGGCCTTTATGCTTTTGATTCGGTCCCTGAGATGTCATTTGGTTCAGCATGCTCAAGAAATGAAGACAAGTTAAGTTACCATGTGGCAGTATTTCAGGCCTTATAAGTTGTGGAGCCGAGAAGCGAGGAAAGCTTCAGCTCTTCTTTCATGTACGCTTCAGATACAAACTCACCATCCACCCACATGGAATTCTCGGATATTTGTTCTCGGATTCTTTTCAAGCTTCTTTTCACAAAGTTGTCCTGCATTGGCAACATTGAGTTCATGGAATACAATAGTTGTTTTCAAAAAACATATTATATATGCTTTGCATGTATGGGGTCCTTATCCAAACCAGCATGCTTGAACTCTTGAAGTAAACGGGCTTGGTCACCTGTACGCCATTCCTGTACAAGCTCTTCGGGGACTTTGAAACTTCCATCAGCTTTTGGCTGCATCAACCTTTCAATCCTTTTTTTGGTTGCAGACTCAGACACAGTCGCAACCAAATCCTTAACCAGACCATCGTGCAGCATCGCAGGCATCTCACTGGGACCGGATTCAAAGGAGAGCTTCCGGGGAAGTGCTGGTGAGGGCTCAGGATGAGGAGGAGTGTAAGGGTCAACAGTAGCAGACTCCACTGAGTGGACCTTAGTTTTATGATTTGGTTCAATGTGGATCAGCCAAACAAATTGCAAAAGGTTCCTGAATAATGAAACCCTTGGACTTGAACATTTTTGATTTAAGATGAGATGCGTCAAGACTCTGGTCGGGCTCAACTCCACGTGCTGGGGTTGCAACTGGTCTAGTTTCAATAGTCTTCTTCAGGTCCTGGGGGGAGAAAATGAACTCATGGCCGTTACTTGTATTAATTAAAACATGCACAGTGTTTGAATAGTGAACAAATTGATGCATGATATGGGGCCCCACTGTTGAAAAGATTAATATCACCACCAGGCACTTAAAAAAAAGGTCTTTGGTATAAAAAAAGGGTCTTATAACCATGAAGTCCTCAAGGTATCGAAGTTCTGCCAGCATGTCGGCATCGCTCACAGAATCGAATACTTGGCTCGCAACCAAGTTTTCACCAACCATGAGGCTCTCAGAACTGAAGGCACGTGAGGGAAGCGATATCCCAAACATTTCTGAGACTGAAAAGAGCTTCCCGGGGATTTCTGCCGCTAACCCAGGGATTCCTGCCGCTAACCCGGGAATTCCTGCCGCTAATTTTTTGAGATTATTCATGGATTTCATGAATAACACCTTATATATGTTTAAGATAATATTATTCATGAAATCCATGAATAATTCACTTCTGAAATCTTATTCATGAAATCCATGAACAATACTCCATGAACAATGGTTGATTTCACCAATAAACCATTCAGGAAAGTAATGAATAAACCATTGGTGAAATAAATCGTTCATGGAATCCATGAATAAACCATTCATTAAATTCATGAATAGATCATTCATAAAATCTATGAATAATTTGTTCATGAACTCCATGAATAAATCATTACCAAGTGTGCATGCCGATTCCCTGACGATATTTGAACACTCTTCATGGGTTTCATGAATAATCCAACCGTGAGTTGTTCAAGCCCTTCTTGATGGCATTCATGGATTTCATGAACAATAGCTTTTGGATCTTAAATTTGAAACAGGCAATTGAACCACAAAAGAGAATCCCCACCACAACGACCACAGCCCTAGAGAGTGCATCTTTCATCCATGGTCAGGAGCGCCAGTGGGATCCGGTGCTTCGCAGCAGGGAGCTCAAGGATTAGAGCTCACAGGGCAACACATCCCTCCACCCTGGAGGAATCCGGAGTCTTTTTGAACCCCTGCAGTAAACTAAAAGGTCTTGAAGATCACAACATTCATCCCAACGCTCATCAAAGCTGCACTCCTTGAACAGCTGCAACACAGACTTGTCTTCTGATACCTGGTTACCGGACAAGGCAATGATATTCAACAATTCAGGTTGATCCTTAAAAAAACAAAATGGGAACATCCTCAAAAACAATCCAAAATTTGATCCATGAGTGCTAGGTGCAGCAGGAAGCAATCTAGCAGGTTTGCTGTCCAAAAACTTTGGGAACAGTTCCACCATGTGGCGGGCAAAGCGATATGTATACTGCCTTAAACAGCTCTGGCAGTGGCCCCGATAGAGAAGTATAAGGGAAATAAGAACGCTATTTCCCTCCAATGAACTTATATAGCACCAGTGGTTTTTCAACTTTGGTAACCTTTGCAATTGCTGGCAACCAAGAACTGGGAATCACCTAAATGAAAATGTTTACAGATTGCTGTCAAATCACTGGGTACCTTTCAGGTTCCGGTTTCCCTGCCACTTAGTCTTCCCATCTTTTCCTTTCGTCCTTTTGGTGGTCTTCACAGTTGTTAGCCGTTCTGATGGCTGAAGCGGGCCCAGGTCCAACTGCTCAATAAGTTTGGAGTTTGCCCACATCCAGGTGCGCTTCCAAGTCAAAGCCAGGTGCTTCCGCATCCAGAAAGAAGCTTTGAAGATCTTAGTTGACAATGCACGCATGTAAGGGATTTTTCATACTTGTTATGTCACCACTTCAAACAATGAAAACTTCAAGAGTTCTTTGAAAACTAGCATGGTTTCAGGTCAACTGGATACAGATATCGAATTATCATAGTCATTATTTTCTGATTCCGCCCAATGCTATATATACCCGACTCTTAACGATGAGGTGCTGGGATGCTGTAGCTTTGTAGGAGCTTGACAAACCATACAAATCGTTCATGGAGGGTGATCACTGAATTCTGTGGGTTTTCAAGGCAAATGGTGCCACCTGCGCAAATGACCATGACCATGAGAATCACGCTCCTGAGCACAAGCGACGGTCAACCTAGAGCTATATCTATAAAAACCATATCTTGTTAACTGTTAACCAATCCCAGGGGATTTCAATGTGTAAGGGGGGATATTCAAATCAAAGAAAAAATGCCACAACCCAAAACAATTATTATTTCCATCCAAGATTCCGAGATAGAAGTTTATTGGATTTTCGGACAGAAACTACATGTTCATTTCCCTCAGGAACTAATATATCCCGGGACCCAGTGGCCCTGTTTACTGGCACAAAGGAGCTGCAACATATGGCAAACATTGCGACTAGCAGGTCCAATCGAGATCTCAAAATCAATTTTGCCGCCAAGACGAACCCGCCATTTGAATTTAAGTCCATTGCATTCCGTCGACCAGTTTGTCTAGCTTTTGGAATGCCATATTCCAAGTCAAATCCCACTGATTGATACCCAGCATAGTCAGCTAGCTGGGCTATGCGGCCACAGCCACTAAAATATTCGATCACTTGAAAGTCAGACTTGACATCATCGGCGTCCTCCATCCAGGAGATCAGAAGGACCAGGAAAATGATAACCTCAATGGAAACAGGCGGAACCGGTCAGGGATATATGGCAAAGGTTGCAGTCTATATGACCAAGAAACTTTCGGGATTCCAAAGGCAAACATTCTTTTAAAGAATATGTCACGCTCTGCAGGTCCCATTGCCCAGGGCGCCAGTTATGCCCCAGTGATACACATTCGATATCGGAAGTGGCTTGAAGTACTGGGCCAAAATCCAGCATATGATGCATTCAAACATGAAAAACATCTTAGCCTTCCCACACTGGACATCTTTATAACATATCTTGTATGCAACACAATCAAAAGAACTGTTGTAACCAGAAGTTGTAAGCTACTATATTTCACATGACCTCGAGCTCAATGCATTCAGCTGTTGAATCCATGCAAGTAAAGACTGCATTCAAAAATGCTAACCCATCACCGTATCAAACTGTGCTGGGCTGGCATGGTTGTTCATAGGTCGCTCCAACACCGAATTTCGCAAGCCCAATTTGGCCTTTCCGCAGGCCATACATGCAGAACCTGGCCAATGGCTGGCAAATCGGAGAGACAGCTGAGAGGCTAGCAACAGGGGCATACAGGGGTTTCATGGGGTTTCTATGGGAGTGGCAAACTGGTGAAAGGAAGCATGTAATGGTTATAGTAAGTTAATTAACACTTGTTTTTTTTTCAATCCAATGTTCCAGATCGCAGATAGATGCTGCATTTAGCAGCCACCAGCACGAGCAATGCGCTCGTGATCACACCCTCATGGCGTGTGCACACACACACGCAGGGAACCCGAAAACCTATAATCTCCAATGCAGCATGCATGGAGCCCCTCACATAGCTAAGCAGCTTCACAGCAAGCAAAGAACATAGTTGATATAATAAGTATACAATATAATATATATGATATATATAATATTTAAAATATATACTATATACTATTCGGCTCAAGACTTGGACACTGCAAATAGAAAACAGTGAACTGAACAATTGCAGTTGCGGTGTCTTTGAGATAACAGTATGCTGCCAATGCCAGCTGGCTAAGAAGCTGCGTGCCCATCACAATCCATCGTATGGATCAAAAAGATGTATGCGCAGTGAAACACTCAACTAAACGGATGCCCTGACAAATGTCAGGAAAGCCGGCACACAAGAAAGTGCCAACTTCTGGTACTCAGATAGGTCCTCGACGTTGCCCTTCTTGTTGTACGTCTTCATGACCATGTTTAAGAACGGCTCCTGCAACAAGGGCATTTTCAATCAAAACCATCATGGAAGATATCCATCCAAACTTCTTCTCCAACCTCACTTTTTCTCCAAACTATCTCTATAGCTTCAAAAAATAAAAAATCAGCAACCCTCATTCGCATTCCCACCCCTCCTCCCACTTGGAAATGGGCTCTTCCATGTCCATGAGGGGCTTCCGGATCTCCTCCTTGAACGTTTTGACAATGGCAGCCCAGCGGTCTTTGGCAGGGGACGTGGCAGGACAGGGGCGGCGGGCGAAGCTGTTGGCCTCTGGGCGCTGCTTCTTCGGCTTGGGCTCCACCTTCTTGCACTCATCCTCCTTGGGCTCCTTGTCTCTCTTGGCCTTACTGGCCTTTCGCTGCACCTCCACCTTCGGCACTTCAACCGACTCTGGCACTTCGATCTTTGGGGGCTCTTCCTTTGGGATGTCATCCTCTGCCTGATCATCCTCCAGCTGATCATCCTCTGCCTGATCATCCTTTGCCTGATCATCCTCGTCCAAATCAACAGCATCAGCCTCCTCTTCTGGGGCCTTGCTGGCCTTTGACTTCCTTTTTGCTGCGGCCTTGGCCTTCGACTTGGTACTGGCCTTTGCCTTGGCTTTCGCCTTGGCTTTGCCTTTGGCATTGGCCTTAGCCTTGGCTTTCGCCTTGGCTTTGGCTTTGGGCGTGCCACTCTGCCCAGGCAATTGACTCGGCTCAACGTCATCATCAGGCCTTTCAGCAGCCTGACTGCTCTTGTTCTTGAACTGCTCCACTCGCAAGACCAGTGGGGCACCTTTCACTTGTGCGATCGCATCCTTGAGGTCCATGCCATCTGACAGCATGCACTCCAGCATGCTGACAACTTCCTCCTTTGCCACCATGTCATGGGGAGCTCCATGCTCTAAAGGCTTGGGCTCATCACCAGGCTCATGCACTTTGGCTGGCTCAGCTTCAGTAACTTTAGCCGGGGACTCATCAACAACCACTTGCACGGGCTGAACCGCTTTGTCGGGCTCAGCAGCAAGCACAGGCTCAACCACTTGGGCAGGCTCAGCCTGTCGCTGGGGCTCAAGCATGTCAACATCTTTGCCATCTCTAACTTTCCCATCCTCCTCCGCCATGCCCAGATGTCCACCTTCTGGACTAGCACCAGGATGCTGGAAAACATCAGCAGGCTCGGAATCTTGAGGGCCAAATGAGCGCTCGTCCATGTTCTCTTGCGATTCAAAGGCTGCAAAGGCATCTGATTTCTCAATGGTAGGTGAAGCCAGGTGCAGCTTCTCCTCTGTGAATGGTGCCTCACAAGTACCCGGGGGAAGGTCTTGAAGCTGCTTAGCCAAGGCAGCATCATCCATCTCAGCAGCACCCTTCCTCAAAAGGTGATCAACCTTCCAAGCAGACTCCACTGTGAGGAGCAAGCCAGGATCCTTTTCCAAGATATACGGGGTGCCATAGGAAGCAGCCTCGGCATCAGCATCGTAGGCCAACGTCTCCAAAGTAGTGGGATCTTGAGGGGGAGCACGAATGCTGGGATCCTGACTGCCAGCACCAGTGCTGGGACCCTGCGAAGGAGCAGCGCTGGCAGCAGGAATGTGATCCTTCTTCTTTCGGCTTTCCATGGCTTGCCTTGGGCAGTCCAAGAAGAAAATGGGTTCAATGTGTCCACCCAGAATTAAAAACAAATTCACCTGGTGCAAACAGAGAAAAGATGAGAGTTCAAATCCAAACTGAGTTTCTTAAGCTGTTCCATCCTAGCATTGATGTCATCCACCGACTTCAGCTCCATACTCGCAGGCTTGGTGGGATACTTCAAAGGTGGCAAGTTTGGAGGGTTCAACACATCATCAATGGTCATGCGGAAACGCGCAGCCTCCCGACCCAAAGTAGGAAGCTCCGCCTCCACCCCAGCCTTGACATGTTCCGCTGTCTCAGACAAGTCAGTGGTTTGCTTGACTTCCTCCCTCTCACCTGACTTCTTCTCAACCAAGACCTCCGCATTGTCCTTCTTATCAGCAGATGGCTCAGGCTCAGGACCATCAATGCAAACCACCCCTTCAATCACGATGCCCCTCTTGGCCTGCTCAAGGGAGCGTTGCTCCAGAGCTGGAAGGTCACCGTCATCATCTGGGATCTCGATGACTACAGCCTCAGCAGCAGTGCCTTTCTCCTTGGCCTTCTCTGCCCTTGAAGCTTGAAGATTTTGAAGTGCCTGACCCCAGTGGCGGTAGATGACCTCATAGAAGTCAGCCACTCCAGGAGCCTCAGGATTGCACGACATGAGATTCAGAAAAGGCAGGAAAGCAGAAAGCCCTGAAACTAGTTGAGGTTTCATGCTCACTGATGCTACTGACATGGAAAAAAACATGGTTCTTGATTCCAATGGAGAAACTCGCCGGTTCGGACTGCGGTCTTCCAAAGAGTTCCGGCTGTCAGAACCCGTTCTCCGAAGGGAGTGGGAAAACATCTTCTTGATGGCCCAGGCGTCATGGTGAATGGAAACAGGATCGTGGGGCTGCGACAGGAGAACGCGCAACTTCCAGACCTCGCAGGGTGAAAAATATATTATTCATTGTAGATATATAATATGAAAAATATTTATTATATTATATTATATTATCTTATATTATCTTATCTTATCTTATCTTATATTATATTATATTTTACTATACTATACTATATTATATATTCTATTATATTATATTATATTGTATTATATTATATTTTATCATATTATATTTTATTATATTATATTATATTAAAATATTATAT
>Ga0126343_10000855_pt1 | contig 12992 bp, 9 predicted proteins | sample Cyp2metagenome_FD_92531 | JGI IMG/M metagenome (GOLD analysis project Ga0126343, IMG submission 92531) | Coral microbial communities from Lord Howe Island, Old Settlement Bay, Australia - Cyphastrea 2 metagenome | ecosystem: Host-associated > Invertebrates > Cnidaria > Coral ... | reverse complement strand
AGAGCGAGCGTTACCAACCGCAACAAACTGGGTACGACCAGATAAATAGGATTGAAACCACTGATACACTGCGCCTGCTATACCAAAACTATTAGAGAGTCTTGAAAGCAGAATGCTGTGATCCACCGTGTCGAATGCTGCCGAGAGATCCAATAATAGCAGCATAATACAGCCTCCAATATCAATTGCTCGTAAGATATCATTTTGGACCCTCAGCAACGCAGTTTCAGTGCTGTGACCTGCTTTATACGCCGGCTGGAATAGCTCATCCAAGTTGTTATTACGCACATGGTCTTTCAACTGTATAGCAACCGCCTTTTCGCACAATTTCGAAGTGAACATCAAGTTTGAGATAGGGCAATAGTTCTTAAAGAGCTCGTGGTTCAGCGAAGGTTTCTTGAGCAAAGGTCTTAGTTGGGTTTGCTTCATGCTTTCTGTCATAACACTGCATTGAAGTGAACAGTTCACTAACTTGGTGATAAACGGCAGTAGCAGGTCGAGACATCCCTTTAATACCGTTGCTCGTATTGGGTCCAGCGCACAAGATTTTATACCGGATTTATAACATAATGTACTAATGCATCTTTTTTTGTTCCAAAATGCAATTTTCTCTAACATGCAACTCTTTCAATGAAACAAGCTTTGTGGTCCTATTTCGTACCTTAACCCACCTGACTGGGACTTCTTTTCCGAAGAAAAGCAACTTATGAGTCACTCTAAAATGCAATCACAATGGGAAATTTCGAATACAATTATGGCTAATCGTCTAATACAAAATGCAGTCTCACTACACCAGTCTATATGCGAAGCGTTAGGATAAATTCACTTCCTAAATTCCGTTTGCCTGTCTTCAGGTTTAGAGGAATGCCCCTTTCTTAGAATCTCTTAAAGGTGAGGTAACATTAAAAACCTTAGCCCCAGCGATAAATTGGTGATGGGTGCGTTGTTGCGAGTAAGGAAAATGCAGTTTGATTCATACCATACGTGGTGTGATCATGACATGCCAAATTATCTGTAGTTTGCTAGCTATGATTGACTTATAATTCAGTTTTTTCTCTTCTAGATTCGTCTCCTTGATACTGCAGAGAATGATTACGTATAGAACTTGCATGATACCCTGAAGAATGTATGGATATGCTACAGAATAAATATTTATACCCAGTCCCCCAGTACAAACGGCCTTGGTATTATAAATCGAGGACGTTCAAGACGGTCCATTTTCCCCGCCAAGTCACTGACCAAAGTACCACAGAATTACTCATTGGCACACTTTCCCTTTCTGTATCAGGATTTTCAGTCCATTTGCAACTTTCTCAGTAAGCATAGATCCAGACTAAATCAGCATATATCAAAAGATAGGACAGGGGATGAGTGGATTTTCTACTGCTTAGGCACTCCTAGCCGTAGAATTGCTGGCTCTTAGCTCCGATTTCCATAATAATAAGCGATAATCCCCAAGATGACCAGTGTGCGTGCTGTAGGTGGAATGGTGAGGTGTCACAATTCCCAGTGCCTCACGCCTGCTGGAGCTCAAATTGGTTATTGCTCTTCTTCCCTGGACAGGATGATAATCACCAGCTCCTATCTATACATCTGGGTGGAGAGAGGCACTGTGAATAAAAATTGCCATTTCCAAGACGACATGGCAACGTCCTAGTAACCAGGAGCGCTCGATCCGAAGTCCAGACCGCTAACCATTGGGCCACGCCTGTGCTATGCGCTGGGCAGCTGCCACTTTTGTATGGAATCTGAATGACGGTTACTACGTTACACGTTTACTACAGACTGTCATAAATTGATAAAATGCAACCGGGAAATGAATGTATGACCAGCAAATGAAAATCTTGCTGGCTGGATTGTTGATTTACGAGAAAAGATACTGTCTGCAATCAATTAATTAGACTCCATCTGTAAGGCCTAAGGCAAACGTCGAATCTTAGTCGAATTTAATTCGTTGAACTATTAATCTTGAAATCCGCGCATGAATGTTGCGACGTTTGCTGCAATTAAAACATAAGTTCGACTTGCCAAGTCGGATAATGCGACACGCTCTAAACAAGCGGTGAACTCAATTCATAAATCAGGCAAATTACCAGTACAAAATAACTGATTCAAATGTGATGGACTGGGCAAACGTCACAAAAATACATACTTCCGGCGTCATCTGCTAAACGTTTCCCACCCCTGATGAGTATGCACTGTACAAAGACAATTTCGCGACCGGGTCAGGAATGCATTCTCGCCCCCTAAGTACCCATGGGTGTGTAGCAATTAAGTCGGACGTTTGAATACCACTAGTCATACAAGGCATTTGTCATCTCCTGGCAGGGGGGAGGAGGAAAAACTCACAGCATAAATTTACAATGATGGTGAATAGTCAGCTATGAACGCACATGATGTTAGAACGTCATAGATTCCAAAACATCTGACGTATTGAATACGCCAGTCTAGATTTTATTGCTTTTTTGCCATAGAAAAATTAAATGAGAAGAGAAAGGTTACTAAAGGAATGAAAAGGTGCAGAAAACTATGATAGTCTCAAGAAACTTAAAAACATCAATAGAAAACAGAGAATTAGTTGAGAAAACTCAAACTTAGGGTAATTATGCCTGACAAAGCAAGGTTGCCATGGAACCAAGGCAGGGACACATGTTGTGTGTGGTTTTTGCTCAGCTTTTCCCACCTATCTTATACACTCAGTAAACAACTTGCTTCATTGTATTTTGATTACTTTTCTTGTTATCAACGTATAAAGTTTCGCCCTCACCTTCCAGTCACCTGGGTACAGGGTAGAAATTTAGTTTTAAATCCACCAGTAGGATAATTAATTTCTAGTGTATGGTTTTGAAATATATATTTCCTTCAAGTTATTTACTTTAAGATCTTTGATTGTTTGTTAATTGTTTAGTTGGTGTCTAAACATCTCTCCTAACGAGGAATTAAGGCTTTGACTGGAAGTGCAGAGTGGGTAATTTCTCTTTACGTGTTTCGTAGTAAAAAAGCCTCAACCTTAGTATTTTTTTCTTGATATTACTAAACTAAGGCCTGAACTTTGCAGAGATATTAAGACTTTATGATATAAAACTTGGGCATGGAAATTATGCGGCCTTGAAAACAGGCCATTTCTGGTTGCTTCCGATATGTCTCAAATAGGACTAAGTTGCGATAACAGCCACAGGCTAACGAGAAATTCTCGTGAGCTAATGTTTTCACCCATAAGCATCTAAGGATAGGGCTTTACAATTATGGTTTTGGTTTTTTTTTAAATTAATTGTACGTTGCTAAAAGAGAGATCGAAAAGTGGCCAAAATTGCACTGAAAATCAGCCTCTGGGGACCCCTGAGGGGCTGATATCCAGAACTCGGCTAAAAAATGGTCGTTGAACCTGAAACTTTGGCATATTACCTAAGTCTACATGACGACTTTGTGTACCAGTTTTAAGCGAAATCGGCCGACCTTCATTTCCAAGTCTGCCCCGGTCTCTCAGGCAGAAGCTCTTAATTTAGAGTTGTTTTGTTCCCTAGCCTGTCCTTTATTACTTTTGTATTACGTAATCTGTGCTCCGTTACACGCAGAAGGAAGCAAACTTTTATGCACACGACATACTGAAATATGCTCCAATGATTCCAGTCCACATTCCAGAGATGCAGATGTTACATGAATCCGATCCAGAGATCTATGAGGAGTTCAAGCAAGGGAACTGAATTTGGATATAGGATTCTTGCAAAGCCTCGTTACCTTGCAGCGAGGCTCACGTAACCAGCTATATGGTTATAAGGCTATTTTGATGCGCCAGACACACTTTAATGTTTTGAATGAGTAATTCTGTTAACAATGTGTTGTCTTATGATGATTTTGAGGTATTTTAAGGTCCAGCCTCGTTTCCATGCTGGGACATAAACGTCACATCTTAACCCTACCGTGCCGGCTGTAGGTGCATGTTAGAAAATTGCCGACAACATTTTCCATGTTCCTTAGAGTCCCCCTAACACAACCAGATAGGTGGTTTGCTTTTTCCGTGGGGTGCCCGTGGCAGGCCACGGTAAGGTTTCGCCGGTTTCGCTGTGTCGGACAGCGTTGGGATGACCATACATTTCTTTGTAAATTTTGACGTTCTCGAATCGGCGTATCTCAGTCAAAACTAGCCTGATTAACACCAAAGTTGGAAATCTAGTGAATCTCGGTATGCTCTTTCTGATTATGTGGATCAATTGTTGCTAATCGAAAATTATAGATCTTTAAGCGCTTTTATAGCCTTGAAAAGATCTGTAATTTTCGAAATATTGTACATTTCCTCAAACGCATACTACAAGTTGTAGGTAATTACGTGTTTTGGCAAAACGTGTTGTTATATTTCAAAAAGGACCCACTCAGTCCAAGTTTTTAGACATTTTCTATTGTGGTCACGTGACATACTAAATATGGGCGTGGTTCGAAACATTTAAAGGAAACGTGAATCGAACAAACACGGCAAACTTTGATGCCCACTGGACTTCAGGAGCCAAAGAAAGGAGGTTTTGAGATTTCCTTGGCGACTGACAGCAACAGACTTGTAGTTAAGTTTCTCGCCCCTTAAAATCCGCGTTTGAAATTGTCGTTTCGTAATGGAGTCAAAGAGATGATGTTGAATTTTAGGGTAAAAGTACTAGCATTAAAGGAGACGTACCTAGCCAACTGAAATGTTGCGACGCAGATAGGCTTAGATGTTAGGTTTTGATTGTTTTCAACCCAAGAACGTTAAATTTTCCGGTTTCTATTTATGCACTCACCTGTAGAAGTACACCTTTTGCCATTTCCGGAAAATCCAGCTTTACATTTGCAAGTGTAAGATCCATGAGTGTTAATACAAGCAGCATTTGCATCACAGCCGTGAGAGTTGGAAGAGCAGTCGTCTATATCTTATATAAGAAACATAAACAAATCGATTCTGGTTTGCGTTCATTATATTTTGTATTGATTATACGATGGCTTATATCGTTAATTTGTAATTTCACATGTGAAATTACAATATTGCCATGGCAACTTTTGGCGCAAAATGTTTCGATACAATAAACAGGTCAAAAACCAAGATTTATGGTATTAAAACCAAGTCAAAAACGTAAACGTCATGATATTCAGCTTTTAATTAATGATTATAAACTTGATCAGGTAAAAGAAACAATTTGCTTGGGAGTAATCCTAGAAGAAATTTAAACTGGAAGTTCGAAATCTCACATGTGGCTAACAAAGTCTATCGGAATAATTCGCAAATCTAATTTCTACGTGTCGACAAAATCTCTAGGAACATTTTATTTTTCACTTTTTTCATCTTTTTTCACTGCAACTTAGTTTGGGCCACCACTTACAAATCTAACCTTGTTCGTCTTGAAATTCTTCAGGAACGAGTGGTGAGAACTATAGCTATAACTTCTCTCTATGCACATACTGATCCAATTTTTAGAAACCCGGGTATTTTGAAATTTCATGACATGCACTTTCTACGATTAGGTTTATTCATGTACTCTTACCAACAGCGTACCCTTCCTTTCAATTTGTGTGAATTCACCTTACAAAAAGAAATTCATTCGTATCATACAAGAAAATCTCAATTCTATCGTTTGCCTCTCTGTCGAACTAACATCAAACAATTTTCCGTTTTTTGCCAAGGACCTAAATTTTACAACTCCTTGAGTACCGAAACCGTCAATTCGTCCTTAGGGTTAGATGGCAAACAGCCGAAAACGTTAGGTTTTTACTTTTTAAAACCTTTTTAAAATCTTTAATCTTTTAGCCTTGTATATAGAATACATCTTAATAAGCGAACATTATGGACAGCTAGTAACAATTTTCATATAAATGTGTCTAAGTATTAACTTTCCTGTAGCTTTTTTTCTTGTATTGTATCCTTCCACTTGACATTGGAATTGTATGAAATTGTAATTGTATCCGTCGTCATGTTCTTATCTCCTTTTTTGATTTCATCTTGTAAATCAATAACTGAGGAGGCCTAATTAATATAAGCTTCAGAGTTTCCTTAGGGTCTCCTCGCCATTGTTCAATCCATTCTTTCTATTTTTTCTTTTATTGTTTTCAATATATTTGTGGCGTGGCAAAATAAATAAATAAACAAAATAAATAATAAATAAACGTGTAATAATCTTATTAATAATATCATTTACAGTCTGGGGTGAAGCATCAATTCAACGATTTAGACGGTGAGACTATACAAGGTTATCGTTCAAATAATGTGACGACTAGTGTGTGTAATCACAAATATATTCTTTTAGCTGCATTTACCTATTTCACACTGTGTGCCATTAAATCCTGGTGCACAGCTGCAGTTGAATCCGTTTACTCGGTCTGCGCAGGTTCCGTTGTTCTTACAGGGATGACTTGCGCAGTCATCGATATCTGATTTAGAACATAGAAAGAATCAGATTTACTGTATTATAGTAATCAAATGACTGACAGTTACCAAACAAAACACTTGAATGGATTAATTATATCAATCAGTTTTTAGCATTACAACCCAAATATAGGAATGAGATATTATGGAGCTGTTGTAGGCTGGTTCTAAGGCTTCTTAAGACTAAATTAACTAGTAAACTCAACGATCAAAAGTGTTCCACAATCAGCACGTTCTCCATGTTAATTCCCGCCGTCGCTCATCTGCGGGGTGGCCCACAAAAGGCCAGGGAATCCCAAGCCGTAGGGGGGTCCTCACAGGTTCAACAATATTACAACAGGAGCAATGAACAAGCGATCCAAAATCTCTGAAATATGAAGGAAAACATATCCTTTTAGCTGCAGTTACCTATTTCACACTGTGTCCCATTAAATCCCGGTGCACAGCTGCAGTTGAATCCGTTTACTCGGTCTGTGCAGGTCCCGTTGTACTTACAGGGATGGCTTGAACAATCATCGAAATCTGTATTAAGGGGAAAAGGAAGAAAGACAATAACGGTCATATTCGATCGATAGCTAAGATAACTTGGAGACAAGACAGCCATTCGCATTAAAAATGATTTAGGCAGTAAACAACAGATAGCTATATCACTAGCATTGGCGACTGAAAGTCACTGTTGAAAACTGTGAGTTTAATGCTTCTATGCATAAATTGTAAACCATGGAAATATCTTTATTAGATGTACTTTATTATCGTAATCAAGTTGCTAAAAATTAGCAAACTAGCCATAGGAGTGGATGCTGGTAGATCTTAAGCATTACAGCTCAGTTGTTAACACGGTTTAAGGAAGCAATGTTCAAGCGATCCACAATGCCTGAAATTTGAGGGAAAATGTTTTATTTTCACTGCAGTTACTTATTTTACATTGTGTTCCATTAAATCCTGGTGCGCAGCTGCAGTTGAGTCCGTTTACTCGGTCTGCGCAGGTTCCGTTGTTCTTACAGGGATGACTTGTGCAGTCATCGATATCTTATTTAGAAGATGGAAAGATCAGATTTACCGTATTATAGTAATCAAGTGACTGACAGTTACTAAACAAAACAGTTGAATGGATTATATCAATCGATATTTAGCATTACAACCCAATTATAGGAATGAGATATTATGGAGCAATGTACAAGAGATCCAAAATCCCTGAAATATGAAGGATAATATATTCTTTTAGCTGCAGTTACCTATTTCACACTGTGTCCCATTAAATCCCGGTGCGCAGCTGCAGTTGAATCCGTTCACTCGGTCTGCGCAGGTCCCGTTGTTCTTACAGGGATGACTTGCGCAGTCATCGATATCTGATTTAGAACATGGAAAGATCAGATTTACTGTATTATAGTGATTAAGTGGCTGACAGTTACCAAACAAAACACTTGAATGGATTATATCAATCGATTTTTAGCATTACAACCCAATTATAGGAATGAGATGTTATGGAGCAATGTACAAGAGATCCAAAATCCCTGAAATATGAAGGATAATATATTGTTTTAGCTGCAGTTACCTATTTCACATTGTGTCCCATTAAATCCCGGTGCGCAGCTGCACTGGAATCCGTTTAAGCGGTCTGCGCAGGTTCCGTTGTTCTTACAGGGATGACTTGTGCAGTCATCGATATCTGTTTTAAGGGGAAAAGGAAGACAGACAATAACGGTCATATTCGATCGATAGCTAAGACAACTTGGAGACAAGACAGCCATTCGTATTAAAAACGACTTAGACTTCCAAAATCCCTGATATATGAGGGAAAATGTTTTATTTTAGCAGCAGTTACGTATACCTTTTTCGCAATGTGTTCCATTAAATCCTGGTGCACAGCTGCAGTTGAATCCGTTCACTCGGTCTGTACAGGTCCCGTTGTTCTTACAGGGATGACTTGCGCAGTCATCGATATCTGATTTAGAAGATGGAATCGATTAAAATACAATAGCTAATATTATACTTTTTGGCCTGAAACAAAATTAACAACACTCAGTAATTGTGAGTAACTCTGAGGAACTGAGCAATTTACAGCGATATTAATTCAAGGGCCTCTCATGGCCTCCTGAAATAGACACAGACGACACAGCACAGCAACTTGGAAACAGGACAGCCAAGAGATAGAGGATCACTAACATTGCGTCTGAAAGTACTTGAAAACTTCCAGACTATTTGCTTGTTATACGGGAAGAGAAAAAATCTTTGTCAGACGTTCGTCATAATCATAATCGAATCAGCGATCGGCAACGAAACACATACTTCCCAGAGATTTCTTGCTGGCGGGAAACTTATAGGCGCTTGCCTTCAAGTGCACGGGGAAGATAGAGTCAATTTGACTGTCCATAATTAGGCGAGAGAAAATCTGAGCAGACTTGTAACCGATCTATCTAGCTCCAAGCATCATGACCTATATTAGCTATTCGTGTTAATGCTGTCATTCATAGCCCGATACTGCTCTTCTGAAAACAAATAGTTTTGCGTAAATGGAGCCTTTGTGTTGAACTTTATTTTCGCAATGGGGGTTTGAGAAAATTTGATGTAGGGGCAAGGTTGCACTTATCTCAAATGTGGCTTATTTTGTAGAGCACAGAGTCTCTAATCATAGAAACCTCTTAGAATTTGAAGCATTTTATAGGCATATTGGGGCTTATTGAAGAGGCTGGAAAATAGTAAATCGAAGGAAAACCCCGAACCTCTACTCACCTAGTTTAGACATGTCACAACGAGCCAGCACTACTTCGCCAGGTTTAATTGAATCGAACCAGTAATTACCGCTGACTGCAATTTCTGCCTCACTCGCCCGGATCTCGACGCATGAATCAGCTGGCAACTCGGGAACGGATCCAAGAGGAACTAAAAATAGGAAAGTAAAAACAATGATTTCTTGGCGTGTTTTTGTTATAAGTAAACATCACCATTGTTAAGCGATCTTGACGAAAGCTGCGGGCTATTTGTTAGGAATCGTCGAAATGCAAAGAGATTCTGGGCATTTTTCAGCTATACTGAGGACACGAGTGCCTCTCCTCAGGCTTTAAAATTATATAGCATATAGATAAACACTCAAAGAAGAACAATACCTCTTCCATCTAATCGTTTAATATAGAACCGATCACTGTCCTGAACAAAATGTTCAGGTCTGGCTTCTTTGGTGCGGTTGTTCAACTCACATATGCCTTGGCTGATGACGTAGTTAAAACTTTGACATCTGATGTCATGGTTACACTTGTCTACACACTTCAACCAGTTTGCAGTTTTCTTGGCCATGAAGATATGTCTTCTCAACATCATGCCGCGGATGGAATATTCGCTTCTACACTGCTGAGCGTCCAGTTCATAAGACATCTGACACATCACAAGCAGCATGAAGACCAGACTCATACTTACAGAGTAAGAAAGCCGCTGTTTACGCTCTGAAGCTGTGAAATTTATGTGGAGAGAAAAAGATCGAAGCTTGTATAAAATACTATTCTTCCTCCGCACATAACAAATAATAATTAACAATTAGATTATGAGCTCGAGATTTCTATGAGGTGATAGTTGATGAGGCCGACGGCCGAATAAACTATCACCTCATAAAATCGAGAGCGAATAATCCAATTGTTTTAGTAGAAGTCTAAGTGAAATTAAAGCAGATAATGGTTCCCAATTATTTTTCCATGCATTTTTGAACTTTACTAGGAAACAAAGTCATAGGAATTGAACTGCCCTTCGCAAATTTGTAGTTGTTTACGCGCCCACCCGCTTTTTCAATATTTTCAAGTTTTTTAAGTCAGGAAACCGTAAATGAGCTTCTTTTAGTCTTCTCGGGAATTTAACTAGCCGTTTACATCTAAACTTTCTTCCAAAACTGCGGAAAAACTAGAAAAACATCGCCTTTCCTGGATGACCGACAGCGACTGTACTCTAATGGCTGATAGTATATGAGTAGCTCAGCCAATCAGATTGCAGCGTATACTAGTGAAATGCTGCTTAAAGGAAATATTGAATATTACAACACCACTAACAATGCATTCCTTCGTTTATAGGCTTGAAACGTCGCTTGACCCGCGATGGAAATCAGGTGCATATGCATGAGTGTTTCAGCATTTGATTGGCATGAACAAACGGAGTTTCTTTAAACTATGACATCAATTGACAAAAAAAGTACAAAAAAGTGGACAAAAAGACAAGCAAACAACAACAACAAAACGTTTTGAAAACATTTCGGAATAGAGTAGCAGGATAAAAACGTGACGTTTCGGCGACGACATGTCACCATTATCAAATGCAAATTATTATGTGTTGGGCAACGTTGTATAACAAAGCGGCTATGAGCTACTCAACTTGGAAAATGGATCGTTTGTAAACAGTCACATGACTTACAATTTTGCTGCCACCGACTTCAGCCTGGCTTTAATCCGAAGGTTAACTTAAAGTGAAAGCCCACTGACATTGTTAAGAAATAGTTCAAAACGCAATGGTAAGAGAGTACAGGAGGAGATGTAACACTGTTGAAAACATTCACAAAGTTATCGGTTCTTGAGACAGAGTTATGTTTGACCGAGAGACCCAGAAAAGAACCGCATGTCCGATAACCAAAGCAAGTAGTAATACTCATTTTTATATTTCTCTAATTTTCGCTCTCTACTTTTACAGCCAGTTTCAAAGATTTTTATCTCTTTTTGATTCCTTTTCACACCTTAGAAATTTTAAAAAAACCGATCGTTTATTACAAGCAGTTTTCACAAGTAGGAAAATCTCTGAAGATTTGTAAGTTGCGGAAACAAAGCGCTTTTTTTGAATTAAATTAAATTAAATTAAATTAAACTTGTAAACCAACAATGCGTTGTGTATGAATTTCAATCTCATTTGTGTCATTTCATCTTCACATGCGCATCGAGGGGCATAAATATTCCGTCATCGGTAAACAGCTAAAGGAAAAACACAACCAAGCATTTAACAATTTTCATGAGCAGTTTACCACCTTAATAAAGGAATGCCACAGAAAGCTTGAGTGCCTTATTTATGAGATGTTTTTAATAAGGAAAAAGAGTCCGACTCTAAACACTCAAATGACTCCATTCCAGCGAAACTTGTTATTTAAATTTTTCTTATTCTTTTGTTTATTCCCCGCCTCATTTATTATAATGTATTTTCTCACTCTATGTTCTTTATATAACGTTACCCAACACGCAATAATTTGTATTTTATAATAGCGATATCTCTTCGCCAAAACGTCAGGTTTTTATCTCGCTACTCTTTATTCTGAAAACAAAAACGACGAAAGAAACGGGCTCGCTCGCTCGAGAGACAGCTGGTTGGCAGCTTGGTATAAAGGCCACAACATAAGTAAAGAACAAACACATTTTCGGTATAAGTTGATTTAATTGGGGGATTTAAGACAATTTTGACAAACGGTAACTTTTTGCTTTAGAGAAAACGCAATAATAAAAATTCTCCTGTTATGAGCAATAACTTCCTTTGTTATTATGTTTATTCATAATTCTATACGTCTAGGAATCTTTTTTGCATGATCAAAAGATTAAAACGTAGAAGTTTAGTTCATATCTATATTCATTATTGAATTCAGATAATATTTGTAACAATTGGATCACTTGATAACAAAGCCTGCATCTCGACGATTTGCTGTTATAGCTCCACGTTTAGTTTCCTGCAGATTTTGAAAGATCTGTCCGCGAAGATCACACAAAACACAGAGAAATGAGTGTCAGATTAATAACCTTTTCCTCTTTATAAAAGCCCTCTTTATAAACGAAAAATGCGGCATCATCCCTTTTAGGCGATGTCATAAAAACTAGAAGGGGGATCTGCAGATCTTTGTTTTTTCGGTCTAGTGAGAATACAGCTGGTTTTGCGATTACTTCCACTTCGGCTCCATTTATGTGCTGACAGAACATGGCGGCGTTATAAGATAAATGTATGTAGCAGTTTGTCGCACGGCGTTTTGTGAAGAACACTGCATAGGCAATCGTGTCAAAAGCGATTCTATCGAATATAGCGTAAAGAGCTTTTACACTAGGTTATTTTTCAAGCAACTTGTCTGGCAATTTTGTTGCGATAAGAAATGGATGAAAAAATGCTCACTGTATACGTAACGTCCCTTGCAATAAACTTGTCTCGAGACGCTTTCGTTGAAGCCAACGTTGCATTAAGTGGAATCAAATTCCACTTTTTAAAACGATTGTTGAAACGAAACCGTTGCAAGGCATGTCGAGTTCAGAGAGTGATGTGCCAAACGAGGTCTGGCAACTGACCTCATAGATGCGCAACCACAACAGAACTAGAGACAAGTGACCAATAAATTCTGCTAAACGTTATTCAAATGTTATTTCTGGAAAACGCAGCGATCATGCATCAAGAGCTTGAAATCTCCATGAAAAGGGTTTTCTTTATGTCTCAACCTGTTCAAGTATTTTGACATTGCAAGTAATAACCTTTAAAATAACGAAGAGTACTAAATAACGAAAGCTCCTACCAAAGACAAAGACGACAAAGTGCGGATTGAACTGCAACTTTTTAGATCGCAAGAGAAGAAGTTTCCTAAATTATCACCTAGATCATAGTCATCACCGTCATT
>Ga0126343_10000854_pt1 | contig 12992 bp, 8 predicted proteins | sample Cyp2metagenome_FD_92531 | JGI IMG/M metagenome (GOLD analysis project Ga0126343, IMG submission 92531) | Coral microbial communities from Lord Howe Island, Old Settlement Bay, Australia - Cyphastrea 2 metagenome | ecosystem: Host-associated > Invertebrates > Cnidaria > Coral ... | reverse complement strand
GGGGGGGGTGGTCTAACTCCTAAGGGAAAAATCACGAAGCCGGCCCACTTTGTCTTTCAGAGTTATTGGGTAGTACCTTCAACCTGGCAAAGTTTCATCGAAAATGGAGAGATGGCATGTATCACCTCCGCCTGGTCCTCTCGTAAACTCAGTCTTAACATAATCAAATAGCATATTGTATACTCGTGATTTGTGTTTCCTAGATCATGAGAAACAGAAACATTGCCAAGGCCAGGAGCCCATCACCTGGAGCCTCCATCTTCCATACTGACCTTCTGAGTCAATCCTGTCCCGTATCTTTTTATTTTTAAAAGCACCTCCCTCGGGGTTTTTCGCGGATGTTTTTATAATAGCGAATCAGGAGGGAGTGCGGTCCTCTATTGTTACAAGTCACATGCAGCCACACGACAGTATTTCAATAATAGCGGAAAGCAAAGACGAAAGTTCTTATATCTGCAGAATACAGCATGTCTTCCGAAAGCCGATTAATGGCATCACGCAAAAACATTCTACAGAATTGAGCGTAAACAGCCACGTGATAAGAATCAGCTCTAATTAAACTGCCGGTCTCGGCATCACAATATAGAATGCAAATATGAAACATGTTTACGGAAAGTTTCATATTTTGTTCGGCGAAGGCAAATACTAACGAAGAGACTTGAGAACAATCTTGCAATAGTAATGAGCCAAAACAATGCTTAAACACACTGAAGAGATTAGAGATTACAGCGGTGTCAACTGAACGCAGCGAAGCGACATGCCGATAACAGCGGAAATCATGCAGACCTATGACCTCTAAAAATCTCTACCGCTATAGACGGGTTTACGGCCCACTCTACTTAAAATTCGTCATTATAACACGACATGAATTGTCCCTCATAAACACGAGTAAAGCAACTTGAAAGGTCAAGAGACCGAACAGAGAACGGCAAATGTTCAAATGTCACGAACCGCAAGAGTCGTGTACGGCTCTTGTCAACCCCATTTTAAAACAATATGTTTTTAGACTGGGCAATGCAAGCTCCAGTCACCATTAACGTGAACGACTAAGCGAACGGTCTCGTTCGGTGATCGTAGTCTTGTTCAACCAAAGGATTGATCGCACCATAAGCATACTACCGGGAGATTGAGTAGCTGTTTCGAGTCTTTAAGTGGACAAGGCTTTGAAGTGAGATGTAAAATGCCGGCACGAAAGCTGGTAGAAAGTTTCTTGTACGCCAACTTTCCAGTTGATCCAAGTCTTCAGATTGTTTTGGTTTATTCCTCTAGATTTTTTTTATTTTCCTTAAGTTATCTTCGCAGAACATCCCTCAAATCCAGGACGTTTCGTGGTCTTCTTTTTCAGCGTCAAGACCGCTCGCGATATCAACCTCGCCAGGCTTCACCTAGATCTTCACGACCAAAATCCAAAGGTTTCCTTGCTTTTTTCAGCAGGCCCTCTCATCCAACCAGGACCGAATCTCTTACAGAATACTTCATGTTACAAGAGGTTACATAGCAAGAAGAACGAAAAACCACCAAACAAAGCACAAAAATCCACAATACTAACAAACCAGACCAAACTAAGTGATTCAACATGTCTGAATGCCATTTTTCAAAGTTGTCTATTACTTTATCAACTTCCAGTTAACTGATACCCAGTTTTCCTCGGTTGTAGGACTGGAAATGGGATCAAAATAGAAAGGAAAATGGGAGAAGGAATAGAGATCAGCCTTCCCCTTTGGCCGCCATTTTTTTCCTTTAGGCTGTCATGTCATGCGGACGTCAGAGAAAGCAAGATTATTTTCGCGGAAAATTTGAGAACTTCCGCGGACAGGGTTGATTCAAGGGTGCAATTCGGATGGAGGCTCTGGGTAATGGGCTCCTGCTAAGGCTTAAATAAATGCAGGATGAAATATGTGGTTGTATTCTCGGTTATTGAAAATGTTGTTTACAAGTACGTGTGAGATATTTGCAATGTTTCCTAATGCAAACATAGCGTTCATTCAGTTACTGAACAGGCCGAGCATCTGTAAGATGCGAGAAACATAAATTTGGTTTCAAACCGAAGCAAGAAAAATGCAGTTCTTGTCAGGTATTTACTTCCCATGAAACTGAAAAGTATTGGGGCGTAAATATGTCAATTTTCACAACACATTTTCTGCGCGTAAAGGACTGTGAAATGTTAAGCTTTTACGTCTAATTTGCTAAGATGAACAAATCTGCAGTGAAAGCAGTCTCTGCCATCTTAAAAAAGCGTTAAACTGTTTTTAAACATAATACAAACAAAAAATTTACTTTGGTGCAAAAAGGACGAAAGCCGAGTAAATGTAAAAAATTACGCCTTGTTGGCTACCTTTCACCACATATTCACAGCCGCGACAATATTTTGTAGATGTTGTCTTACACATTGCATTTGCAGCGTAAGCAAACACAGCGTAAAGACGGCCTTTACCGTCTTTGCATGAGTCGTGATGGCAAAGCAAATATGGCATTTGCCTTTAGTGCAAAAATGGGCAAAGTCGTGCAAATGTAGAAATTGCACCAAATTTGCTACCCCACTGTTTCTGGTACCAATGTGTACTTTCACCACGCATTTACTGCGCGCTAAAATTATTTACAAATGTGTTATTTCCCATTACATTTACTGAACAAGCAAACGGTAAGAAAAAGCGGCCATTACCGGCTTTGCACCAGTAGTAAATACCGTGGTAGACATGGAATTTGCTTTGCAGTAAACTTGGTCGAAGCTAATCAAATGCGGTCTTTACGCCATCCTTGCTACAGATTTGCTACTCGCGAAAACCAATGTTTTCCTCCAGTGAATGTTTTCAATGTTAGCTTAGAAAGTCACCATTAAAAGCATACTGAAAGCCATAGAACTTACCTGCCTTATTTCCTTAAAAAGATCGACTCTATCACTCGTGAAATCCTCTTAAAGATTTCATAGCAGAGAAGGCAACTGTACGACTGTAGAAGCGTAGGTGAGCAAGATATTCAAAAGCCAAGAAAATAAGTTGCAGAGCTTGTTTGTGAAGGAGCTCTATTCAAGTTCTCGCGTAATTTGAAACTTCAGTCCTGATAACCTTCGGAAGGTTTGAAAGCGAATGACAAACGCTCAGTCTATAAGGAAACTGTTACCATAGCAGCAAATACAACGGGATATAATTATTGAGCAAATCACCTGCGCATGACCGCGCAGAGGCTGGAGTTTAATCAATCTCATTCCGAGAGCTTCGTTCCCCTTGACCAGCGGTCAGAAAACGAGAGCTCTGGGAACATCCGTTTTAAAATAACAATAGAAAATAACCGAGTTCTGGTTAACCGGTTCACTGAGCAGTCTCAGTCTGCATCTATAGCATGCTATGGCGCATACCTGAGATGGTTGCTCCCAGAGCTCTCGTATTCGGACCGTTGCTCAAATGGAACGAAGCTCTGGGAGCGAGATTGGAGTTTAATCTGGAAGCTCTTATTCTCGACCCCAGACACTTCGCTTTCTTGACCGCGCGCGAAGGGGAACTCTGCGCAAGCGTGTCCAAAATCTGGCTATGCGAGCGCCAGAACGCATGCCAGTGCAAAACCAAAATGGCTTCTTACTTGGACGCAGCGGTGGCGTCTGCTTAAAGAAAGCTGGGAAAAAACGAAAAATTTTGCTTAAAAGCTGAGCAAAGAGCAATTATCGAAGCCGTAGTTTGTTCTAAAACAGACGTTCTAGGTGTTTGGCCGACGGGTTTCGGAAATTCCCTCGATTTCTATCTGTTAAGGGATGTTTTTGACTTCGTTGATGCCAAAGGTCTACATACACAGACGAAAGCCATCACTATTGTCGTATCACCACTAAATGCCCTGATGAGAGATCAGATAGGCAAATTGGATCATGTGGGAGCCATTATTAGTGGACGACTAATGAGTGCTTTTTTTTTGTGATTTCCTTTGGTTTACACAGAGACAAGTTCTGTCTTAAATTGCTACAACGTATTAAAGCATACTTTAATTTTAACTGAACTTGAATTTGTTCTATGTATATATGTATGTACCTTACATCTAAATGAAGTACTTGTTAAATTTCTGCTAGAAATTTTAAAACCATTTTGTGGCAGGTAAATGTGTACATGTACAACTGGCATTAGCTCAACTCTATGGAAGGTTGCTAACTTGTAAACCAAGAGAACAATATTAATCATTCGAAAATTCAATCAAAGAAAACAAATCATAGTATAAAGTGATGGATGAGACCTCTTTTGTTAAAACCTATTATGTTTCCGTGTGCGACTCAGGAAAGAGTTTCGCCTAGCATTTGGGAAGCTTGATTCCATCTGCAGTATTTTCGCTGATGTGCCCATCATGGCTTTAACTACCACAGCTACCAAAAGCAAGAAAAAATGATTGTTAGTTCCATTGGTCTCCAGCTTCCATTTGTTGTTGCGGTTAATCCAAACAAAGAAAATGGTTTCTTTGAGTCAAAACACCGACCAGCTGCTAAAGAAGAAAGAATATACTATTCTTACACCTTATGTTCAGGAGTTAAAATCTAAAATACCTGCCATGCTCTTAACAATTTTTTTTATGGGGACCTGGAAGCCCTACTGGAAGCTTTCTATATTTCAGCTCTGAGCTGCGTGATAATCAGTATGAGCCACTCCATGCAGACAAAGTGACCAGGAACAAGCTATTTGCACAATACCCAAAACATGAACAAGAACGCTTTATGGAAGAACTTACCGACAAGAAATGTAAGCAAAGAGGTTTTTTGTTACAATTGCGTTTGGTATTGGCATAGACTGCCCTAACATTAGATGGGTAATTCATCTGGGCGTAACTTACACCATGGAGGAGTAATTCCAGGAAGCTGGCCGTGCTGGAAGGGATGGTCTACCAGCCAAAGCTACGATTTATTACAGTGCATATGACATTAGTAAAGTGAAAAGTGGCCTATAAGACATTATGATTAAGATTGTGAAATCAACATCTGACTGCAAACGCGAAATTATTCTCCAATTAATATTTTGGGTTTCAAGCTCCAGACAGAACTTATGGTGGTTATGATTGTTTCGACTACCAAAGAGACTTATGCTCCTGTGAACTTTGCATGAGTCAAGCTAAGAAACCAAAATTTGTCACTGAAGTTGCTCTGCAGAGTACAGCACCTGCTGGTTCCATCACTGTTTCCAAAGAACACAGAGACTTTTCTCGTCAGTGGCCTCTTAGTTTTCGTGGTACCCTGGTTACTTCCAGGTCATGTGTTGGCGGTGTGAGCTTGTCAACTGGTTTCAGCCTAGAGTTAGTCGATACAGCAGTGCGAAACATAGCGCACTTAGATTCTATTGAGAGTATTTTATCCTATCTACCTGTTTTCAGTGAGGACAATGCTAAAGCTATTTTTTACATTTTGCAAAGTGTCCTAGGTGAGCTACAGACCTAGATGGAGCTATGGTCAGTTCCTATGTTTCAATTAGTTGTAGTTAAGTGGTTGGTTACAAAACTATGCTAATGTCAACTCAGAGATGGGAAGTACTGCAATTTACTTTGGCGGCATCACGATATTCTTGTGAAACCTTTAAACCATGTGTAATTCTTTAATATTCAAGAAAGACAAAACATGTTGCTAATCTATCAAGTTTTAGTACAAAGCTACTAGCATTCATCACAAATGCCATTCTCTGATTGGTCGCCACTACTCATTGTCTATTGTGTAATATATAGTGGGTAGCGTAGAAGTGTGCTTTTGTTAACAAAGTGACTGTTGCGTCTTGGCGTTTTCGGTGTCTCTAAAGAGAATTTAGATAAATTTTGAATGGCTAGTAGATTTATATTTAAACAATTAGATTATTCGCTCTCGTTTTCGGCGCATGATAGTAGACTCTGGCTGTGCCCTCGTCAATTTCATGTGATAGAAATCTCTACTATATTATTTAGTTGCTTAATAGAAAGTTAAACACAAAAGGAAGTTTAGGAGTGCTAAAAATGTTGTGTTAACACGAGCTGACAGGCGACAGTTTTTTCAAGTCATCCCAGACTTTCACAAGTTTTTCTAATGCATAGCTTAATAGAAACACCAAGAAAATGGTTTAATCTTTTTTAAAAAAGAGCTTAAAGAAAATATTAACCAGCATGACCAAGACAACTATTTCGTTTTTCTATTGAGTTACAGCAAAATGATTTTTCACCATTTAAGGCACGTATGATTCTTTCGTTGGGCTAGTTTGTAAAAAAATGCATTTTAGGTAGTGTACATGTGATTTCTAACTTTACACTTGTTGTGTGAGTAATCAGGACTAATTTCATCCACATTGGCGGACTCTTCATAAACGCCGGTGTCACTCTCATTCTCAATATCACTACTATCTCCATCAGTATCAGCTCCAGCAAATCTATAGGCTGCCAATTTCCTTTTATGTCTAGTTAACCAAGCATCCAGTTTACAATGTCCAACTGGTCAAGGGCACTTTTAGGGATAGTGGGGAAAGAGTCGTAAACCTGAAGTAAAACCAAATGGTCTTCGGCTATGTATAAGTTCAATCATTTTCCTCTCGTCATCTTGCTTACTCAGAGATGTGTGAAGGGTGTAGTAAGGAGCAATTTCACACTGTCTATCAAAATTATCTGAAACACCTTTCAAACCACAAGAAGCTTTTGTAGCCCTCTCTACAGCTGCGAGTGTCTTGTTAGCTACAAGATCCTTCAGTACAGTTTTGCGGCCTTTAACAAAGTGCTCTTGTTTAAGGTCGTTGGCAACATTCTTCCCTTCGCCACCTCTCCAGTTAACAAACTGTCTATGCACATGTATGATCCTATGGGCTACTTTCTGAGTGTGAAGGGCCTTAAAATATGTTATAAACCGCATCATTGCAAATGCATGCCTCATTCTCCTAGGTCTAGCTCTGAAATGAAGCATTAATAGCTTTGCATTTCTCAGATTACGTTCACCATCCCCCTCCTTTTCTGTATCATGCAGTTGCATCAGTAATGTGCCAAGTTGTATCACTTACAAGCCATAGTTGAGTACCCTGTCCTGCAGTGTTTGATATTGCAGGTCCTGGCTCGGTAAATGTTACAGACCGAGGTTGTTGTTTGTTGTCCTCTTGACTTGCTTTGTTCTGACCACATAGTGTTAAGAGGCTTTTCTGCTAGATCACGTACTGCCCAACATGCAGGTTGTGTGTATTTCTTTCAGGACTTGCGGCCTCGACATGAGCTACATAAACCAATGCAGTCTCGGTGTTTATCACAATTAATGTTGGGTGGGGGAGTTATTACTCACCCCACTCCTAATACTATAGGTCCCTGGTTAGGTTCGTATTGGAGAAGAGCAACAAGGTGACCTTCAAAATGCATAACAGTGAATGCAAGTTGTATTTTATACTTGCTCAAAAAGTGTATCTTAGTACTACTTGTATATATTAAATATTACAAATTTTGAAAACTTTTTAGCAATTAAGTCATCCATATTACGATTGGTTTTATCGGAAGAGTGAAATACTTGTTGCAGTTGTACAATGAAATCTTTAAATAATATCACGAATTAAAAAGCCAGTGGCCTGTAACAAAATAGAGCCAAAACAGTTCGTAAATAGTGTACATGGATTTAATTTCATTTAAAATGTAATCTATGTAATATGTACCTGGTTGCATGGATGACTGGTCTCTTTGCTCTGGTCAATAAATCTGTGTTTACTTCCCTTTCCTCTAGATCTTTTTGAAACAAGCCAACAATGAGCCACAAAATGCCTACGAGCAGTTCATTTAATTAGTTATGTTTTTTAACATGTTTCATATATTATTATATGCATATTGTTTTTCACATTTATTGACCTCATTTTCAAAATTGAGAGCTTTTAAAAAAATTGTCTTTCTGGTGATGTCCCTGATTAATTATTACCAGTAACGATAGGGTCAAAAAGTTTTGAAATGGTTTAAGAAATTATCTTGCCTAATTTCAAAGTGTTTTGGGGGTGTTTAATGTATAACTTACCTTTACATGTAGCTGTCCCTTTTTCTCCCCATCTCCCTTGTCTGTTCCTGACAAGCCCCTTACACAATTAGTAGCTAATGGTTGTCTCTTTCAGATCCGAGCCAAGAGAAAATTATTGTCCCTTCTTAGGCTTGTCAGAAGTACCCAGCTTCCAGCAAAAATCCCTATCTATTTCATGATCTCCCCCAGCTACTCTACCTAGTATAAAATAGATTCTTTAAGCAAGATAGCAGAATCAACCACCTACTCCAACAATGTAAAGTTGCCTACTTCAAAACTATGTAGCAGCTGTCTCCCTTTTCTTTAACTGATGATGAAAAATGTTAACCTTAGCTAAGGATTAACAAAATAATGGAGATAGAAACACAGCTCAATAATAAATTACATATTGTTGAGTATTCAATTCTGTACCTGCTGAGTGGACGGGTGATTGCTAAAACCTGGGTTCTGTAGCAACAGCGTCAGCCTGTGGCTGCTGCAGTGCTTGCTCTTTTTGCTGTCTCAGAGCTTTTTCAACATCAAATTCAGGCATCACGTACTCATCCACGAAACAACCAATGAAGTGCCATCCAATCGTTCTAGAACAGGATACTCCACGAAAGCACTGCACAAGTAGGCTTTTGTTGCTGATAACATAAGGGAATTAACTTTGGTAAAAACATTTACTGAGCCAAAACGTTGCCTCAAGTTGTAGAGAGTACGTACATCTCACGCAGACGGTGCATTGTATAGCTGCTCCCAGATGTACTAAAGAGAGAAATAACGAACGACAACAAGGTTTTATTGCATCAATCTAACACCAATTGATTGTATTATAAACTGCCACTAAAACTGGTCAGTAACAACGAGGACTTGAGACTGTGAACTGGTATTGTAACATGATTAAAATTGAAAAGTCATACCAACATTTCAATCTCATACTTGCACAGTTTTATAGTATCACTGAAAATATCAAAGTCCATCATTTATGATGTTATCATCATCATTATTAGTGGTAGTTTCGCCTCCTATTACGGTGCATTCGACAGCTGCAATAGGTGATTATAGCCTGAAAGTCCTCTGAGCTGGTAGCAGGACAGAAATCTCCAGTCATTTTGCAGGCTACACTAGGCTTTTCATTGCATGCATATTACGTCTTTATATATATATATATATATATACTGTAATTATTTGCTTTCTCTTGACTATCTAAAAACCTGTTCATCAAGTTGGAAAAACATATTGTAAGCAGTTGCGCATATATACATGTAAATAACACTGGTCGATCTAGAGGGGGGCATGGGGGAAAAGGCCGGCAGGGCAAGCAAAACAATTCAAAACGTGGCCCCTTCCTTAGCTCGAGCTCTGGAACCGCCACTAAATAATGTTACAAAGCACATTTTAGTCTCTTTTACTTTGTAAAAATCTTATGCACTGCTTGCACAAGGGTCATATGACCTATTTCTTGGGAAAGTGTGAGGAAGTTTGGATATCAGAAGGAAAAAGCATCGATGAGTTTTTTGTTTATACAAATTCAATTCCCTCACCCCCACCCGCAGACGTATTTCAGTCTTACCCCAAGGAATGACTGCTTAGCCTGCCAGACAGCTGCAGCTTCTACAACACATTCAAACTTTTCACATGAATAGTCAAAGCCTGCTCTAGTTTTCTTACCTCCAGTCACTCGTTCCCGACCAGGAAGGCCACCAAACAGTGGAGTGTGCTTTCCTACCAGTTGTAGAACAACAGAAAAGTACTTTTTGACAACAAAATTCACCTATTAAGGTCATCTATTTCACTATTTATACATTCTTTACACGTATTCAAAGCAAATAATTGCTATGTTAAAATTTTTTCATATTTCATTAGCTACATTAACTTCTGTCATAAATTTAGCCGGCTGATTATTGACGTGACAGGGTGGCGTGCGTGCTACGACCGCGATGCACACTGGTATTATGCAGGAGTCACGTTTAAAGACGTGTTCATATGACGCTACCAAAAAATGATCGCGGCCAATTTCCGAAATAACATAATCCAATTATAATGGCGAGGCTTGCGGTCGCGCACTTACGACATATAGCATCTCTTACTAGGTATCGGTTTACTGACGGGTACTGGGGAGAAACTCGTTTCACGTGAAACAATTTCTTTACGTCATGTTTAGAGTACTTCTCCTGCTCGCCACTTTAATGCAGGTCTATTTGAACCTCCTGAATTTGTAGCAGATGATTATTATCAGTGCTTTTCATGGTCTCCGACGCAGAAGATTGATTGCCATTCAGCTTCATAGGAGAATCCTCAGACGGCGAAGACGAAGGCATTGACCAAGGTTTTGGCGCCTGCCCGACCTATGAATTCATGGTTCGAAATCCTCTATAATGATCCCTTGATTCCCGACGATTATTTTAAAGAGGAACTTCGGGTTAGAAAAGAAACTTTTAAAGTGATTTTGAACCATCTGAATTCTCATTTAACGAGGGAAGATACGACAATGTACGACGGTATACCGCCAGAGAAAGTGCTTGCTATTGGACTCAGCCATGGAAAATGCCGAAACTCTTACGTATCAATTGGCCCTACATTTAACGTTGGGAAAAACACCGTAACTGAAGCCGTCCGAGACGTCGTATATGCGCTTTTTGATGCTAGTGATCAGTTTATCAAATTTCCTACAACACCGGCAGAAACAGCGGCATCTATAGAAACTTTTCGTGAGAACACGCGTTAAATCTGTCTGTCTTCAAACCTGGTGTCGACATATTATTGACAGCTCTCCATTGTTTTTTACCTCTTTTGCCCGATATGACCCGCAATGAGGCAGGACATCGGATCCTTTGATCTTATGTCCTGCAAAGCTCGTTTGTCGTTTGTCTGAGGCTACCGATGACAGGTCAAACACCTATGCAAACACGTTCGTCCTTGAACGCGGCCCGTGCCTTAGTTTCATTTCACGTCCTTTACTTGCGGTCGGCATCGTGTGAAGATCTCTTGGGGGCACTGAAATAACCACTTTTCAGTCAAATTACCTCTTCTTTTGCAGTCTTTCGATGGAAATCCTGATCTTAACATGTTTTTGGCCTTATCAAATTAACAGTTTCCACAAAAATTAGTGTCTGGAGTGGAAAACTTTGGGTTTTGATGCCGTCTCAGGGGATCGACATGGGTGAACTGAAATCACACGATCGATAATCACAATAGTGTACGCTAGCCAACGACTCTTTAGCTTCATTAGCCACTAAGAACAAAACTAATGTCTATTCCCTCGATTCGAAGTGTTCTCTTTTTGTTTTCTAATAAATCGTGGTGGTGATGCATGACCTGCGAGGTGATGAAAATAGTAAAATGTTTACTGTTTAATTTCAACAAGCTTATCCATGTTTCAGATTAAGGGGTGTTCCCAATATCGCTCAGAGGTAATTTAGGGATGATATCTTTTCACAAAGTGCAAAGTTCCCTCTTGCAACTGTGCAAGCTATGTTTTTCTTTGATCTCAAAAAGCACTGGATAATGACAACATCTAGCTGCAGTAAATCTAAGAAATTACTAATAAATCTTATTGAAGACGGTCAAATTACAGCGAGCTCACAATCTTGTTGAATAAGAGGAGAGCAAATAAAGAAATGAAAAGAACGAATAGTTTACCTTACTTTGTCTCCTGTTGTTCTCACATGACCTTAGTGCAGAGGAAACCGCTACATACAAGTACTGCGTAACGGTGTGGCGCTCTAAGGTCTGGTTCACACTTGCAACATAACAGAAAGGTCACGCTCGCGTCACAACAATCTTCCGCCATGTTAGAAATCTGGCAAAATAATGCATTGCGGTCGTGGCACGCACACCACTTTATAATTGCCAGAAGCACATTAATTGTTGTGTAAATATTTGTTTTCCTTATTCAGTAAGACAAGGAAATAAAGAAGTGAACATTGTCTCAGAAAGAATTCCTTGTGAGAGAATTTAATACCCCATTTACGATAAATTGGTCTGTTTTTGTTGTTGTCATAACTACAGTAAAAAGAAGGAAAATTTTAAGATAACACACCTGAGGCAGATCTAGGGGGTTTCCTACTAAATGAAAAGAACAAAGACATTTATGACAAGCTGATCTCAGATTGCTGGAAATCGTCACTTTTAAAAATTGTTTGAGGGCTGAGTTTAGTAGTCCCCTTCTCAAACCCCCTTCTCTATAATCCTGTATTGGCACCCCTGATACACCACTGGTTAGCAATTTATCAGTACAAAAAAAAGGAATTAAACCTTATTGTGACATTCACACACCTTTTAAAAGTGCTTCCGTTCTTTCCAGTTTTCCCAGCTGTGATTCTTCTGAGATACTTCTGTGATGCTTCCCTCATGCAGCGGGGGCGTACACTTCAGTGGGTAGCTCCTGTAGCACTTCAATAATACAGATATCTTATGCCCTTTAAATAATTTATGATTTAAGAAAAACTGTTGTAAATGAACGCTTACCAATGGCATCCATAGTTTTCAAGTAATTTGCCCTTGACTGGCAGATACCAAGACTCCTTATTTTTTCAAAGGTTTACATGGTGCGTATCGCAAGAAATTTAAAAAAAACCAGGTAAATGTGAAACAACAACTTAATTGAAAGCTATACATCACCACCTATAAAAAACTTGTTAATTACTTTTGAGGTGATTGCTAAATGAAAAAGTCTGAAACTTCATCCCTAACAGAAGCTGAGGCATCTCTCTACATTTTAAACTTCTGTTACCAAAAGGTGGACACCCCCCCTTCCCCCACCCCCAAACAGTACTTTTTTTTGTAGTCTGATTGGGTTTTACTTGTGGATAGGGATTGGTTATGATTACATTTTGATGAGAGGTAATGTACTTCTTGTAAAAACGTACAGCACATTACAGTTTACCACTAACTGACGAAATATATTCCTAAACATCACCTGTGTGCCCCTTTTTTTTTTCTATCTTTGATAAAAAATCAACCAACATTAGAGTGGCATTTTTCATTCTTTTTGGGGAAGGGGGGGGGGGGGGGGGTGGCTTCCACTTTCCCAAATTTTTTTTGCCCCCTTTTTTTT
>Ga0126343_10000853_pt1 | contig 12992 bp, 9 predicted proteins | sample Cyp2metagenome_FD_92531 | JGI IMG/M metagenome (GOLD analysis project Ga0126343, IMG submission 92531) | Coral microbial communities from Lord Howe Island, Old Settlement Bay, Australia - Cyphastrea 2 metagenome | ecosystem: Host-associated > Invertebrates > Cnidaria > Coral ... | reverse complement strand
TCTTACGTGTTATCGACAGATCGGATCGAAATCCACCAATCACAGCCACTAGTGTGACCTTCTGACTTCCTCTACGTCATGCTAGCGGGCTGTGACTGGTGGATTTCGATCCGACATGTCGATGACACGTATGATTGACGGAAATTTTGGAAACATTTCCGCGAGAGTTTTGTTTTTTCAAAGTCGCGTATCAACGAAAACGGTGGTAAATGCTAATGGAAAGAACAATAGAGCCAGTAAACAGGTGTAAATTTGAGATCGTTTCCCGCGAACACAAACAACAGTATTTGCGATGTTTTAATATCTTTGCTGGCGAACAGAAGCGCGCTCGATCTCATTACAATCTGGGTCTCGTTTGAAACGTGGACCGCTTTAGAGCGGCTCGGCTATGCGCACCGAGCAAAACACGCACACACCGAGCAAAACAGGGTCATAAACTATATTTGAATGATCAAAGTGCGTTCAACGATCTTTAATCAGTTCGGTTAAATAACTGCCCGACGAGAATAAATATGGAGCAAAGACATGGATTTCTTCTTTCTTATGTCTTGGACTGCTCAAAATAGGTGTTCACTTTTGCGAGTAAGTCCTTCACATTGTTCAGGGTGTCCATGGCTTTCTGACACATTTTTTAATATGCAAGTTGTGCTTCTTTTGCGTGATCAATCTTTCGCTTCTTCTCCTCGTCTGCCATTCTCTTCTTCGGAACTTTCCAGTGATGAAGCGACAAATTCATTCTCAAGTTTCCTTTTAACGGCTTCAGCTTTTCTTTGACTTGGAGTCATTGGCGTGGAATACTTTGTTTGCCTAGCAATCAAGGCAGGGGTTTCATCTAGACCCGTCGACATTGTTGGCTGGTTGGCAGGTTGAGCCGATCGCAAAGCATTCAGCTTAATTATGTTGCGCATTCTCCCAATCAAGCGATCTGTTGATTGCTCCAGGTACATCCCTACAACGTGGTCAAGAAATCCCGCCTCAATGACTCTTTGCTTCGCTAAGAGCAACACTGACCTCCTTCCAATCCTTGCCATGGCAAAGGTTATAACATTCCACAATGAAGCGCTTTTCATTTTCGCCGATGGAAACGCGTTTCCTTTGAGCACCTGTTTGATGAATCAAGCGAAAGGAAGAAAAGCCTTAGAAAACTGGTTCTGGGCGGGGATGGGAACACGACTTAGTTTCTAGTCGTCCATTTGTCGCGAAATTTATTAACAATAGCAGCTGAATCTTTTACCTTTCTTCTGGTTGTTTTTAGAACGCACCGACTCTTCTCCTGCGTCCCATGGGCGCCACAAATTTGACACTTTGAAAAAAGCCCTGCTTGCCACTTCTTACAAGGATGACAGCCAGCGCAGAGACGTTTATTTTTTTATTTTTGCGCACGTGCAAAATATGTAAATTCTGTGATGTTTTTTAACCAGTTTCAAATTGACAACAAACAACTTTGGCGCTACTTTCAAAATCAAATAAGTTGGCTCACTCTCCCTGAGTGGCGAAATCTTATGGGGAATTGGGAAGAATTTCCTAATGCATGTAGTGGGTGCAAAAGGCACCACTCCACATGAGATCTATCGACCTCTAATTGAACCGCAGCAGCCGTTCTAAAGTGGCTATCGGCGCTATCACTGTAGGAATACTCAACTAGTAATGGAGAATGAAAGACATATCCGCTTTGGTCAGGCTGGATTCCCAGGGAGCACGCACGATGCAGTTTCCTTTTGACTGATGGAACCTATTGGCCCAGGGCACAACTCTGCCACCTAATGCAAAGCTTCTGGCTGATAAGGCGTATCCAGATGGTGGCTCACTGCTGACACCCGTAAGAGCCAACCAGATGCCTTTATTAAATCGCAGGGACCGAAGGCGAGCGCAAAGGTTTAACACGCTCCTTTCCAAAAGGAGGGTAAAAATAGAACACATTTTTAAGGAAGTGAAAACCTACAAAGCGATAGGTCAGATTTGGCGGCACCCACGCTGACTCATGCCTGTGTGTGTGGAGTAATTGCTCTTTTATCTGAAAGAAGAGTGAGACTCTTCAAAACAGTCTAGAAGATGCGTCGAAAAGTAACTTCAACAGTTCTCCACAAATGCGCACGCGTTCTATTTTAATTACGCACTATACTTTCCATAGACGGACAGCAATTTGTATATGTAATAGGACTACATGCTGTCCAATTTGGAAATAACCGGATAAAAAAAATTCCGAGGACAGCCAAAATTGGACGCCGTTTTTGACGATTTTCCGAAGGCTTCCGACCACTTTCTGAAAATTTCCGAAGATTTTCCAAAATTGTTCCGAAGGCCTGACGAACGTTTCCGAACATTTTCCGACAATTCTGAACATTTTCCGAAGATTACCGAAGATTGCCGAAGGCGACCGAAGATGTTTCGATCATACACCAACAAATTTTAGCGTAGTTGAAGGGACAAGAGAGAAATGTTATCAAACATGATATCTTGACTGTCCTATTTTTTCTAAATTGGACAGTTTGCCTATTTTTAGAGGAAAATCCTATCTGAAACTATCCAAATTTAAAATCCTTAATTGGACAGTTTTGAAATTTAAAGAATAATAGCTATGCTGACAATACTGATTAACTGACTTCTATATAATTATGAATGCTAAAACGAAAGTTTTGCGTATGCACGTAGCCATCATTTATTTTTTTCTTGTTCTGGAGTAGCACACACATTGCAGTTTTGGTGGCTAAGCTTTGTGAACGTTTCTAAAAGGCATCTGGAATGTTAACACAAATCGGTTGAATAAGATCTGTTCAACGAAAAAGAGTTTAAAAAGATCGTGTTTATTTGTCTGTTGTAGACGCACGTGAGTGAGTTTTTGAACACACGTATCATTATTAGCATTTAGCGATTCTAATAAGCATATAAGAAACGGGGTTTGTGAAATCACTCTAATACATTCCTCAATTTACAAGAAATTTATCTACTAGAGATCGATAAGAGATGGAAACTAAAAACAGAATATTTGCTAGCTGACTTGTTTTTCAGTTTAGGAAGTCTCTTTTTTGATGAGCATTGGGTAGTATTTGAAATAAGAACCGAACAAAAATAAAAGGAACTTTTGTTGCTTCTGATTTCAGATTCATAACCCGGGCATTTTCATTCTTGGTCAGTGTCTTTTATTTATATAATATATATATGTTATTTGCCGGCTGGGAGGTCCGTATGATGAAAAACTGTGACCGAGAGCCGCAAGCCTCGGGTGTAATATTTTCAAGCCCAAGGTCACAGTTTTTCACCATACGGCCCGACCTTTAGCCGGCAAATAACATGTTTTTTTCCTGCAGGAAATTGGCTTTACAGATTACAAATGGATTTGTTTACACAGCTCTTGTCATTCAATGGGCTTGCAACGCGCCGTCTACCGACAATTTGTAAAAAATCTTGGCAACGAACGAGTAACTCAGATAGTAGACAAAAGAAAGATGTATTAAAGAACATACTTTTTTCGAACTACTTTCTGATCTTTTATTTCTCTAATTAAGTTCTCCAAAATTGTTTTTGCGGTGTGAAATTTCGTGCGAAGTTTGAAGTTTTACTACAAAAACAATTTCTGTCCATCCTTGCATGCTTTCAAAATCAATTGAATCGGACTTTTCTACTTTAAATTGAATAGCAGAAAGTGAGAAAATTCATTATGTGTATTCCAGAGAAATTCACCTAAATACAGCAACGATTAGAGAGGTAAACTCGACTGAAATTAACTCAAATTTCATGGCGAGAGAAGGGATTACGCGCCATTACAGCGCCAAGCTACAAACAACCAAACAAACTTTCACAACTTCAAAACACGCAATTGAACTTACTTACAGTGACTTTCCTTGCGTTGACTAATCGTCGATGGATGTGTAAAAGAAGGCAAAAGATTGACGATTACCGTTAACTGTTAGGAGCGAAATTTAGGCCGAGTGGGGAAAAAATCCGGCCCGTGGGCTGTATCGTAAAAAGCTGGACCGGTCACGTGCGCATGATTAGCCAATCAAATTTGAGGATTTTGGAATCCGGCCAAAGTACGTGAACAAGAGTAATTAAATAATTACTCTTGTTCACGTACTCTGGCTGAGTATTACGTGCACATAAAGGACTAACCCACACATGACCGCTCTCATGTGACTTTGATAGCTCAGTTGGGAGAGCACTGCTCCGGTATCGCAGAGGTCGTGGGGTTCGAATCCCGTTCAAAGCCTGAATTTTTTTCAGGTCTCTGTTTCGGTAGTGTTACGGCTGCATTCGCATTTGATATTTCTATATCTCGTGCCTGTTTAGCTCTGACAAAAGAAGATAATTGCTAAGAGAGTTAAAAACTCTCATATATAAGCTTTATTTTGAAGGCAGTTCTTCTCAAGTTATTTTTAGGTCACTCCTGGCCTCGGAAAGCCTGGGAGGGTCTAGAAATAAGTGACCAATCTTATGACGCTGGTTGTGCTCTCATGGGCAACCCAAGCGTTCGTGCGTACGTTTTCAACGCTTGCGAAAACATCTGCATAGCATTAGCTAACACCGGGAGGACTGGATTCCATTAGGATTAGCTCTTATGAGGGGATATGACTTGTTCACATCTCGTCTTCTCTCATTTCTGTACGTTCCATCGTCTCATCTTTACAAACTTGTTTTGCAAGAACATCTGTCACTGCTTCCAGTCTGCCGGTCATGTTTTCTTTTCTTTTCTTTTTTTCTTTTTTTTTTTTGCTGAGTACTTAATACGTCTCGTTATACATGGAATATACAATCATTTTATGTTGTACAATTCGTTTTGAATCTCAAGTGGAATGATTGTTTTCTGATGCAGTAACAAGACTTATTTACGTCTTAGCACGCGATAACTGCGCGTATTGTAATTCGGCGTTTCTGTCACATGACTACTAGCGTAAGTGCAGTATACACAAGATCAAAATCATACAGTTGTCGTTGATTACGTAACTTAGAGGCTGTTTTGATTTACTAGATTCCAAACTGATCATTGGCTGTAGAAAAGTGCCAAGCTATATCCTGAAGACATCAGTTGCTAAAATTATATCTGTGGTTTTCAAATTCTAGGGTAGATATACAGAGGTCACTGCCGGCTGACGTGCCAGCAAGGAAAACCTTGTGTTCAACAAGATGGATCACGAAATATCAGGCCAAGATCTGGTTCTTCAAAGAAGTTCTTCTCTGGTGGAAGATTCGTTGTCACTTTACAGCACATTCACTCTTCAAGACTGTGTAGTGGCGATTGAACAATCCGGCGTAGAATTTTACGAAAAGGTGAGGAAAAAAAGTCTGAAGAGTGATGTGTTGGCAGGGGTTCAGTCGTATATCACTGGCATGTATTAAATGTTTTAATTTCTTGCCTTGCCTTCAGTCTCCCTCTTTAATAAACATTAATTGGTGATTCAAAATACTGTAACCAGGGGCTTTGATGGTTTAGTGTTACGTTTTTCATCTACATTAGGTGTAGAAGATATTTGTTTGAATTTCAGAAACTAAGACACCGGCCGTGAACTCTAATTATTAGAGCAAACCGCTAACCATTTTCTTTTTACTTACAATTAACTTGTAAATGTCAAGACGGCAATGATGTCGCCCGCCTGCATTAAAAAACCACTTTGTGTAAACACGATTTTAATGTTTTCATTAGAGATGTTTGAAGACTGATTTAGAAACCTTTACTTTTGAAGTATCCCTCGCAGTTAAATGGCTGCGTTTTCTTTTGACCGCCTTGAAGGATTTTTTTAGAGGGATTATGAGTTGAAGAAGTCAGAAATTTCATTTGAAAGGCCATGTTTCCGTTATCTTTTTAGAGCTAATGAAATTGCCTTTATGGAAAGTTGTCATACGATAAAAAAATATTTGTTTCGAAAGTGTCAGCGCCTTTGGCGTCTACCGAGACAGCTGCAAAAAAAGAACAACTTCTTAGTCTCGTTGTGGTTAATATGTGTGACTAAAGCACAGTTGTACCACAGTAATGTTAGAGATTTCTGATTGAAGATTCGTCGATATTTTATATGTTAATTTCCTTTTTAATTACTGGTTTTTCATCCGTTACCGGAACTTTAGAGTGTCTGTGTGTGAACTCTCTTTGTTCTCCTAAGTAAGCCGACCACCAATAAATACAGACGTCAAATTTTATTGACTCAAATGTGCCAATCCATTTGTAATTAAACGACCGTTTTGTTGCCACAGCCAATAGTCATCTTAGCTTAGCCGTTATGAATTAATACCATGCATAAATGATATGATCACGGCCACTTTCGCAACTAACTATACCTCACTAAAATATATAGCCCGGGGTGATTAGACGATAGAAATCTCCATAAGCCTTTACTAGGGCTATAAAAGGAATAATAATAATAATCATCATTATCATAATCTGCAGATCAGGCAACAAATGAATTAATTGAATAAAGAAAAAGGTAAATCCACTGTCGCAACTACCGTGCTTTACTGTAGCCCATGTTGATAAGAAAACAAAAAGAATCTCCATAAGCCTAGGCCCCACAAGCACAAAAAAATGATCATATTCTGTAAGTCAGGCAAAGAATAAGAGAAAAGTAACAGAATGAGGAAAAGCCACTATTGCAGCTACATGTACTTCAGTATATTCATGGTAGCCTAAGGTGATGAGAGAATAGACATCTCCATAAGTCTTAGCATCATATTCCTTAGGTCAAGCAAGAAATGAGCGAAAAAGGAATAGGAAGAAGCCAAGCGATGGATTCAGTTCGTCTTCAGAGATTGATTGATGTTTGTGACACTAAAGAAAATACCGCAATTTATCTCCTGGAGGAATGGAACTATGAACCACAGGTGAGTTTTCCTTTTTCCTTTAGCCCGGCAAGGCGGAAGCGATTCACCATGGCAACATTGATTCGGACTTTTTTCGTGTGTTAAATACTGTAAAAAAAATAGTGTTTAATTCATTGAATAAAGCGGCGTGAGACATCTCTTCTCTGTTTATTAGCTAGCAAGTGCGATGAGTGACTATTTGACTCCTGGGACTTTTAACTGATACTTGCTTGAAAGTATAACAAAACAACTATCGCCAATACTCGTTGCCATTTGAGAAGTGTAAAATGTTTGGCAACGTCATATGATGTCTCTATAACAACCAGGTTGCTCAAAGAGTGTTGACAGGATTTTGATATCCCTTAAAATTATATTTGAAATGCACCCGACGTGGAAGCACGGAAATAGGTTATAGCACACTGCTGGTCAAACCAGTCTTCTAGGGAGTCAGCATTCCTAATTCAAACAGCTCATCACGTTTTATTTTAACTCGGAGATTTTCTGACTTGATTGAAAAACAGTAGGAGATCCATTTTTCCTGAGGCGATCGCCAATTACGTGGGTGATTATAAAATAAAATAGTTCTTTTATCCCCTAGGTTAATAGATCAGTTTGTTATGTTAGGTTTGCAGATTCCTTAAGCTCCTATGTGATTCAGGGGTTGATTTAAAGGAGGTAAAAGATTTTCTCCACAACACTCCATTACACCTAGCTGCGACCAAGAACTACATCTCGCTTGCAAAGCTTCTGATTGAGAGATATCCCAGCATGCTTCGTGGTACAAATGGTCAGGGCGAACTTCCGTTACAAACTGCAATAAGACATGGTCAGGATGACGTGGCTGCTTTCCTTATAAGGAAAATGGATCACAGAAGGTCGGTACATATTTGGATCTGAATTTCCCAAACTTTTGCTTGTTCAGAATTTATCATTTATCAGCGGCATTCATTTTTTTTTTGTTACTCTAGAGTTGGAAATTTGTTCCGGGCCAAGCAGCAAAAAGCAGCTCCAATAAGCTTGGTGAAACTGACTGAAGAGTTTAAAATGCAGGTGAGGTTATGGTTGCGGAATAATGAGTAACAGTGGGCTAAAGAATGATTGGTGGTGATTCAGCTCGTTGATATCAAAGAGCTGAAGAGAGTATCTCTGATGAGTATCTGGACCTTAAGCGTTTAGGTAGAGATTGAAAGAATTGTATGTTTTCAGTTGATGGTTAATTTTACGCTCTGTCAAGGTTGAAGGTTGTTTCGTTGATAGCTGGCGATCAAATAATCCAACCATTTATCACATGATGTTTATCGTTAAACCATCCCACGCTTAAAACTTTTTATCCACTACCACAGAGTATTGGCGTAGATTTTATCATTGTAGTTTTTTTGTGTTTGGCGAGTTTCTTCGTTCTTTGTTTTTGTTGTTGTTGTTTTCTTATATCTTTTTGCGTTGGCAGAAAACCATCGTTGCGGTGCTGGATTGCCTTATTTCTCCTCGTTGGCCACATCCACCGTGCCTGCCATCTGACATTGTCCCGTGCCTGTCATGGGAACAGCTTCAGGACACGCCCACTCACTTTCACGTGACCTATGACATTCTGGAGAGTGACGTCAACGGCAGGTTCCCTGATGATGCTGATTATGAGTATACGCCCAAATCATGTTACTACCATTTGGCGAAGCATTGTAATCATACGTTAAACAAGGTACATAAGAAAATAACAGCGTGTTTGCCCTCACAAGTTATTTGTTACCATTGTCAATCTAGAACAGAGTTTTACTACTTCCGGACAGATCTAAAGATCGCTGGTATAGCAAAAAGGTTTTCTAGTTCCGAGAAAACAATTAAAACAGGGTTTAACGCTGCTTCGCAAGTATTACACTTTACACTCAAGACACTGAAAAAGATGCGAGAATTTTAAATAAACTTTTTCTCAGTATCAAGCCATTAACTGTTCTTGTCTAGGCCCTTAAAGGGAACACATGAGGGATCATATAGTTATTATTTGAACTGCATATAGAGTTGTAAAGCATCTTCATCATCTACGGGTATATTTCGAACTTACAATGTGACCAGCACACAGCTGGCTTGATAGCTCAGTTGGTAGAGCACTGCACCGGTGTCGAAGGGCTCATGGGTTCAATTTCCGTTCAAGCCTGAATCTTTTTGCTTAATCGTCACATTTGCTTAAGTTCTGTGCATCACTGAGATGATTTTTGGCCTCTTGACAGAATTCCGTGTGGTTTTCAGAGGGATTTTAATTTTCTTTAAAATTTCCTTTTTAACAGGAAATTTTAAACCACGTTGTGATCAAGATGTTGACAGAAAGAAAATGGAACAAATATGCTTCGTTCTGGTTCAGGTATTCTTGATTTATTATGTCTCTTTCATGGAAACGTAGGCTAGTCAATGCAAGAATTGAAGGCTGACGTCAAAAGGGTTTTCATCAAAGGGCTCTTAAAAGTTGGAGAGAACCCCAAATTAATGCCCTTCCACCCAATCAAGTCTAAACAGGGTAAAACTAACATGCAATTACTGAAAGCTGTCAAGGAAGATCAACCTCAATTATCAGAATGAAAGGGTGAATTATTAAAGATTGTTTGATTTGCAGGTTTCGAGGACTGAATTACTTGATTTTCCTGGCAGTTCTTTGTACCGATTTCATGTTGGCTGCTACGTCAGTGCGCTCAGTGGATCATCAGAAACCAAGTTCCTTTATATTTCTTGAAGTTTGGGTTATCGCTATGACATTATGGTTCCTACTCGATGAACTCTCAGAATTGCAAAGGTAAAATTTGCTAATAGCGCATGTATTGGAGTATTTTTCTGCTTAAGGTGTTTTGACATTTTATGAAACACTTGGAGAGAGTTTTTAATATACATGTATCTTCTTCATGAAAAGTTAAATATAAGGAGAAAGCTGCGAAAGAAATTTCTAAAACCGTTTTGCTATTAAGTTAGGATATCCAAAACACTGTCACTGTTGTGATGATGTCGGTCTTAACTTGCTGAATTATTAAGAAGATTTCCGCACAATATTCAAACAATAATGGCAAAAATTATTAGTTACCAAAAAGCCCTCACAGCATGGTAATAGCGGAGCTTCCGCGAGCGAAGCGCGCCAGCGAAGCACCATGGGTAAGAAAAACTGATAACCCATCAAGCCGAGAAAATTTGGTTATGACGTCAGCGTACGAGCGAGCGTCCGTCCGTACAGATTCTGGGGGAGGGGCAGGGGGCGGCTCGAGATAACCCTCACGGTCACCCATACGGGAAGCTATGGAATGCCATCTTTCCTAAGCGGGTTTTTTTTTTTTTAGAAAAGTCAGAAAAACACTCATTTCTATTAGCCATGTCAATAAACGATCGGAGAGGTTGATCTAACGTTTCAAGGTAGGGTTTAACTGAAGAACGTGAAAGAGAACGGCAGAGAGCAAGGATTAACAGACAAAGATGTGGCGAGGAAGTTCGCGAAAGAGCATGCCAGGGCTAGAAAGAGGGCGCGATAGTACTGAACAACGCCCAGAGCTAGAGAAAGGAGATAATATCAAACAATGCCCTGATTTTTGTGAGATAGAGCAACCGAGAGCAATACAAAAGAGCTGAAATAACGGAGAAATTGACACAGAAGACTACAGGACCTACAGAACTTCGCGCGTTGAGATGTGCGGCCGTGCAAGAAGCCTCATGTTTTCATCGGGTGATCAACTAGACAAATCAGACGTGTTTCGTGTGTTTAGAGGAAAAATACAGCGGGAAAAAGTGGTTAATTCGTTGATCTTTCGAAAAGATTAGTTCAGTTCAGTCTGCGCAACTGTCATTGGAAGCTTCTGCCTATAGGATTCAAACTGATGTGGACCGGCGACTTTAACACATGGCAACTTTCGCCTTTCCCATGAAAATTGTGCAGATGCTTCGCTCCGGCGAGATAAGCTTGTAGGTTAAGCTTTTATATCTTCAATATGAGTTTTAAAATCTCCCTAATTATGTTATTTGGAACCATATGAGAGAAATTTGAAAAATTTCAAACAATAAGACTAGAGTCGTTGAATATAAAGTTGCATATTGTAAACAAATAAGCTTAAGGTTTCTGTCGTTTTTCGCCGTATACCAATAACTTCACGTCTAAAAGTAATAACACTGTATTTGTAAATACAGCCAGGAGAGTTTTGAAGTTTTCGTTGTGTTAGTAGAGACAATCGCTTCGTAGACTACTATAATTTCTTCTGTTGACCGTTGGAAGAAGGAAAACCATTGATTTGCCATCTTTGACAGCTTTTTGACGCTCGTACATGTATGCTGTCATGCAGCTGCATTTACAGATTACGGAGACTTCGTCGTTTTGTTCGTTTAATTTAATTATTGGGTTTAGTGAGATGCTTTGCTGAATATCTTAAAGGGTTATTGATAAAGGACTGGTAAAGCTACGGCCGCAAAAAGGACTGCGAAGCCGTTGGCAAAAAAATCACTTGAGATTTTGCACATTTTCCGGCGTAATTTTGGGACGAAACAGCCGAAACTACAAAATCGTCCAAAATTTGCTTCACATGTTGGATTACTGTATAATTATTTACAACATCCAAATCAATAACTGAAGCTACGCTTTTAGGCTTGCCTAAATCTATATATTATTTTGAATAAAGGTAAGAAGATCTTATCAAGATTTAAGCTCTCAAGCCGACCCCGCGAAAAAAAATTGAACTTGAGGCTACACATATTTCACTTAAAAGGGACGTTTCGCGTTTGTTGAAAACACAGGCATGAAGCATTCTTCCGAGGTTTGACATTAAATTTCTCGAGAATGCTTAGGATTTTCATCGCGGGGTCACGTGGAGAAATGAACTACAGTGAGAAGTTTCAAATAGTATTCAAAAAGTTAATGTGTTATGAGTAGATTTTTAGTAAATAATTTTTGCACTTATTGCTCGAACTTTGAGCGGAATCTGTCTTAATTGTTAGTTTGGTAAAAATAAAGTCTGTGAGGATAAATTATCTGAAGTGATCGTTTCAATTTACAGCAGTTGAAAATTATCACAACATGTTGGTATTCTTTGAAAATGTCCGTAAGGTGAACTGATACTCACTGATATGGAGATCACATTTACTTTTTCTGATTTAAATCTTCAGAGAGCCACTTGCTTACATCAAAGATGTCTTTAACTATTTGGATCTCTCAGGATACTCTTTAATCCTTGTGACCTACGTAATCAGATATTTTGAAAATGGTGCAGAGTGGACATTTGCTTCTTTGGCGATCTTCATCAATTTCATTGGCATTTTTAAATATGCAGGGTTTGATCGGTAAGTGTAAAACACGGTTCTTTACCACTACACCCTTTTAAGCGCAGGACCCTACCGTTAATTAATTTTACTTCATGGATCGCAAAATCGCGGTCGCAAATCCTGCGTGGTTAAAAAGATTTGTTTTTTTCTAAAGTAAATGCCCTTTTCTGACGTTCAAAAGCCACAATGTTAGGAATTTCATAGCAATCACCAAGTCAAAACAAAATATTTTTGCCCGTATCTAATGAAGACCCCTGTCTGGACGTTTTCGTGGATTGTAGGTATCTCTTTGGTTTATTTACAGAAATATAGGTCTGTACATAAAATGCCTCGGAAAGGTCATTTACAAGGACATTCCAAGATTTCTGGTCGTGTTCTGGGTTATTTTGGTGACATTTTCAGTCTCATTCTACATGGCTATGAGAGCGCAGAATGGCACGGATACAGGAAACGTACTCAATAACAAGTGAGTATACCAATTATAGGCTTACTTTGAGTTTAACTTAAGATACAATTGACTGGTCTACAAACCCCCAAAGTATCCAAAAGACAAGGAGGTAAATTTGTAGTCTTTTCTTACAGTGTCTATGAAACGATTTTTTTTTTCATAATTTATTTATTTATTTATTTATTTATTTATACACGGTAAAAAATTCATCAGGTACAATAAATTCCAAAAAATGTCTAAAAATCCTAAAATCTAAAATCCTAATCCTATCATTACATTAATTTACAACACTAAGCTACCTACAGACCTGATTTCCATGAATGCCGTGTATTTAAAAATTTTGATAGAGAAGACGTTTAAGTTGATCTAAGGAACTAGATTCTCTTATGTCATGATGTAAGCTGTTCCAAAGGGATGCGCCGCTGTAACTAAAACTATTTTTCATGTAGTTTGTTCTCGGAAAGGGAACAGCAAGTTTATTTGC
>Ga0126343_10000852_pt1 | contig 13000 bp, 13 predicted proteins | sample Cyp2metagenome_FD_92531 | JGI IMG/M metagenome (GOLD analysis project Ga0126343, IMG submission 92531) | Coral microbial communities from Lord Howe Island, Old Settlement Bay, Australia - Cyphastrea 2 metagenome | ecosystem: Host-associated > Invertebrates > Cnidaria > Coral ... | reverse complement strand
TACGTGATTTGTTTATGACAGATTTTTCTGGTGAATTCAAAACCTGGACCAAGTTGGGAATATGCCAAGCTCATCGCGGGCTGGCACAAAACTTACGGTGCCTAGCGATGTGGACTGAGCTTGGGCTGGGTGGCAGTAGAGCAGTTTTTACATATGTGGCTGTGGTGCCTCTGACCCCTTGAAAAATATGACATATATATAGTCATGGTATGTATGCAACATGTTCAATTATCATCTTCTAGAATTGAACTTAATATGTGTAACATATAAATTGTTCTGCTTCCATATAAATCCATTAATTAGATTTCATTTATTTTCCTGTGGATGTTTGGGGATGCTAGTGGCACCACCACTCCATATGACCACTCCGGGGGATCTGACACCCCGTGTGCTCCTCAGCGCATGGATGGGGTGTGGCTAAGAGCCTGTCCTGCCATTGGAGGCAGGATCTCTGTTGGCAATTGGGATGTGGAAAAGGTTGCTGGTATGATCACTGCATGCATGGCACGCATTTGAACATTGCATAGATGCACTAGAAACTCATTCTAGTAGAATCGAACAGACAAATCTAGACATCATTGTCCTTTTTTCGTGCAGCTGTTTGGACATCGATCAACCAAGCAGTACCAAATATGGTGGCCACAATTTCCTTGTCCAGAAGGGCTGCACAAGCCCTTTTATTTTTTGGTTTGCCCGTACTCCTGCTACTTGTTTGCACCACAATTTGCATACTTTTAAGATCATATAGGATACAACTGTTCCTCGTTGTGTCTGAATTGGGTGCATTTACAATTTGGTTGGGTCCGGTGACCTCTAGAATGTGCTAACTCGAACTAAGGTTGCATTGTTGCGACTATGTGTGTGAACAAGTGGAGGGGACGTATATGGACCAGCGTGTTTGAACCTCAGAGTATTGAAAACTTGGTTATATAATCAAGATATTATTATTATTGTTATAAATATTATATTATATTATGTCAAAAGTCGCAATCTGTGAAAACGGCCAGGTTATTTCCTTTTCTATTGCCCAGGACACTGAAGTCATGGACTTGTTTTCGGGGAAGCAGTCCGTTTCCAAGGGATTTGGTGCAAACCTTATGGGTGTAATGCTCTTGATTGAAGTGTGTTTATTTATGCGCATGCTTTTACAATATATTGATGGTTTTAAAGGAATGGTCTTTATGGTGCTTAGGCAAAGAACGAATGAAGGCGTTCTAACCTCAGAGTCCAATTTTGGATGATCTGGAATGCAAAAATAAAAAACGTATCGATCAATATATCTATTTATTTATATAATATATTAGAAAATCATACCTGAACATTGTTTGAGGGTCCCTTCGCACACTATTTAGGAATAGCCCAAAAAGCTTTCCGAGGTCCTGCTTCGATAAAGAATTTCAGGGAGATGCTGGAGATATAACTTCAGTGTTGGGGCCTGAAATTTAAGGAGTTGAGCTTTTTAAGTCCCATATGGCCTTGCTAGCCCCAGCTAGTCCAACCTGGTCCCAGGCAAGGCTTTCTGCGGAGCATCCTGTTAACTTTGAAGTTACAGGAGCGAGGTCTTCAAAGTTGCGGACCCCCATGTGGGAGTTTTGTATTTGTCAATATGCACACATCTGGTAGACGAGCATTTCGTCCATTCGGATGGGCATCTCTTCGGGAATATGTTCGTGTAGCAAACGTGAATCTTGGAAATTGAACATGGTTCTCGTTGATTGAAATTGATATCACATGTTTGGTGTAGCTTAATTAGTAATAGTAGTGTAGGGTTTGACACTTATTCACATGAAAATTCATCATGTACATGCATGATCTAAGGATCACTACTCGAATGGTCATGCTATGGTTCATTGCGACAGTGAGATACTGCTACATAGTGGCAGAGCAGCCTCAAAGCAGTCTAATGACTGTATTCCCATACATCGTCTTCTTTCAGAAACTGATTTCGAAGTTTATCCCTTGGCAGCTGGTCAGATTGCCAGGGGCTCATTTGGTTAGGTTCAGCCATTGCGCTTACAAACAGAATTGCCTGATTTTCTCAATATTTTCAAACATATCTCTGCAATCTGGGCTGAGTAACATGGCGGTTTATGGATCGCCTACATTGAAGCCAACAAAGTTATTTGGGACTTGGTTGGGGCCTGAGATCCATTGATTATCATGATGGCTAATCAGTAAGATTCGAAACTTGATGCTCCACTGCAGTGAAAACATCAGTCAGTCATGATGGCAGTTCAGCAAGTGGAAAAATAATGATATATGTTTATATGACAAATGTACGTTTCTGTCAACTGGTTAACCTTGCAACATGGTACAATGGACCCACCATGTGGAGGATATGAAATTCCACAACCACCAAATAAATTATATTGATCCCTAGAGTACTCACCCCCACCTCACCATGGTCCTGGTAAGGCCCTGTACTGGACAGATGGTGAAGAAGACCTCAAAACGCTTGCGGGCGAAGCTGAAAGCCAAGAAGGGGCAATCAAAGACACCGATGGTAAAGGTTACCATTTCCAAATCTAGTGGCAAAAAGCAAGTGCCATTACCTCAGCATTGCATCAATCGAGTATTGTGAAAGATGAAGTCGGTTCCTTTCATTTCGAATGATTGTTTTTGATGCTTTACACATGCATTATATACTGATCATCTTCTACAAGCCTAGGACTGGCGCAGCCGGATTGAAGAAGTCACAAGTGTACCCAAGCAAGTATGGACTTGCAATGGCAAAACACCACAAGAACTTCATATTTGTCATGATCTCAGATACTAGACATACCAAACGTTGCCAATAATCATTATTCATTGAGATAGTCATGTCAGACACACCCTTTCTTTCCTGGCGAGCACTGGGCCACCGAACAGGCCGGTGTAGAGTATCGTGAAGATGATCTCCGTTCAGCACTCCAAGATCTGGACCTTGAACATGGCAAAGTCCACAAGGCCGGGTGGAGGATTTGGGGGAGGGCAAATTCCAGTGTCAAATATATATCAGCAAAACTCTGAAAAAAAACATACTGTGCCATTGATTTGCTGTTGATGCTGGCCGGGCCACTGTGCATGGAGGCCCCGTACAATTGGCGCCATGCATCCCTTGGTGATGTCAAAGCTTTTTTGGAGTCAGAGGTGAGGGCCAACAGGTTTCACCCTCGATTTCAAGGGGGACTTGATCTGTGAAATTTGATCATGAAGGATCCCCAATCTAATTTGATAATTCGACGTCTTCGACTTGACGTGTCTCTAAATGGCAGCATTTGCAACACCAGCTTTTGGAAAAGACATCCAAAGCCAGATAAAACATCTCAAATTGGAAGATGTCTCCATAACATCCCATAACTAAATCGCAGTCGGTTGTTCCTTTCTTGGATGTCCCAATCCCTATCAAAGTTGGTTTTGCTGCAAAAAAAGAAATTCAGAATCTGCGTCTAGAAAATCCAGGGGCACGACTGTCACTCCACATAGCAATGGTGCCTGTCGGATGTCACATTGGTCGCTTACATGCTAGCTAGGATGATCGCAGGGGGGTCTGATTGGTGCGTGATTGGCGCGTGATTTAGCGTGATTGGTGCGTGAACCACCGTTTTTTAGCGTGAACCACCGTTTTTTAGCGTGAACCACGGTTTCCCAAAAAAATGGATATTTTTGATGTTTTTCCTGTTTTGTAGCTTGACCATGAATAAATCGTAAAAGAAAAGAAAGCATCACCGTTCTAAGCCACTGCGGATCACAGTTGCCCAATGGTTTGTGAAACTGTGCAAAAGGCACTGGCCAAGGCGGCCCAAAGGGCAGCTCGTAGGGCTGAGGCTGATGCAGGTTTAGGAGGAGAGGATGATACCCCGAACTACCCCAACAAGAAGTTGAGTGAAGCCTTGGAGAATGCAAAGGAAGCGTCAAGGCAGGGCACACGCCACCACGGTATCGAGTAGGTATTTTTCAAAGCTGGTGCAACATATGCACATCCATGCAGAGTTTATACATAGAAATGCCTATATTTTCTGATCTGAGGGATTTATATATAATTAGGAACTATGTCATCGAGGTAAGATGGTGTGTACTATGTTTGACGAGTCGGGCATGTATCCAGCACCGTGCCAGGACAGCTCTGTCCAATCCTGCAACAACTGCAGCTCTGGAAGGTCGTGTTCAGGAGGCAAAGCTTGCCCGAGGTGCTTCTTCAGGGGGGTGGTACAGCTGAGATTGTAGAAATGAAATTGTTGTGAATCATTGTCCAACACTCTGCAAAAAGTGTCTTGCAATATTCTGGAACGCTCTTCAAAGTTTGGTTAAAGTTAAGATTCCTGTCCTCCCAAAATTTGAGATGTTCAACGATTAGAATCTATCTGATCTTAGGTTCATACACCGGATCTACTTGTTCACAAACCTTTTATTATTAGCCTGGTATCTCTTTTGTTCTCCAGGTCTGATCAACACATGAATTATCAGGACAGTGACCGATCCATTGATCAAATCAGATTTTATTGTTATATTATATGCGTATCAAATGATCCATAATATGGCTAGTTGATGCGCAGGGCCTTCTTTTCTTATATTCCTGGGTAAATATACCTCTGGAATTGGTCTTCAAGATTATTGCGCAGGAGCCAGTGCTACCAGTACTGCTTCTACGGTCCCGGCCAGTTCCAGGGCAGTGAAAAGAAGCAAAAGACCCAGTGGAGGTGGAGACTCTGAGGTATCTCCAGCAATCAAGACCCCTACTGCCAAGACTAGACGTGTCAACACTGAGACCCAAGGTGAATCAGCCCCGAAACAGCCACGCTGTGTGAAGGATGAGGATACGAAGACCCGACGCCCACGCTCCCCCACGGTCCACTACAGCCCTGATGGAAAACAACCTGAAGAACCTGAGGAACTTGAGGAATCTGAGGAACTTGAGGAACACGTGGAACCTGAGGAACCTGCTAATGAGGAACCTGGGGAAGAGATGCCTGAGAGACCTGCAGCATCCAAGCGGTCAAAGTTGACTGCTGTGAAAGCTCAGGCCAAGAAGAAGCAGAACAAGAGCAAAGGATCACCGGTTAAGCCTAAGACTAGTGCCCGCCCAACGCCCAAGGCTAAGTCTAGCGCTCAGAGTGCTCAGAGCCCCAAAGTTGAGACCCCTTCAGGAGAGACTGCCTTGGCTGTTCAGCAGGCTTTGGCTAGGGGGACTACTGCTGATCTTGGGTCGTCCAAAAAGACCCGCACCACAGCCCATGCCAGATCCAAGTCGGCCTCATCGTCTGATGATGAGGGCTCAGCAAGTGCAGCTGCTGCTGAAGGTCCTGACGAGAATGACACTGAGCTGACGCTCGAGCAAGTGCGTGCCCAAAAGGCTGCACGAGCCAGGTACATGAGGTTCAGTCGATCATTCAAGTCAAGGCGTTACATGTCAGCACTTATACCAATCGATATTTGATGCGTTGGTTAAAAGTAATATGCCAAGACGTGTCAATCAAACATGTTCAGTTTCTCGTCGGGCACACATGCGAAATGATCGTCAACATTCTTATGGCTCTGGAATCTGGAAGGAGGCATATATTGATTTTCAGTCTACATTCTCCCCCACCCCATTCCTTATATCACAAGATATATGCATGCATGTTTATCATATGATGTATATATCAACTGAGGTTGCCCAAAGGAGCTGAAGCTCGCGCATGCGAATGCAAAGCGATGCTGCTTGGCTCTGATTGTTCGATACAGGCCTGTTCAGTGGAGGCCCTTGATTGCATAGATATACATACCCTATAGCTATATATTAAATATACCCCCTAAAGGGGATCATAGTGAGTGGCCAGCATATCGGCTATGTACAATATAAACAGCTGTTGCAGTGAGAAACTTCTGGTGCTCTACAAGAAGACCTCAAAAGGAATGGATTCAGACTAGAGTCTGTGGTAGATTAGCGAATTAAGGCAAAGTGATTTAAAAATGGGGATTCATCCCACTTATGAACCAAGACTTAGGCTCGGAGAAGCTCCAAGTCTTGTATGAGCAGTGGATCTCTTGCGAGGGCCACTGGACTGAGTCGAGCTTGTACAAGCAGCTGAGGGTGACGGTTCGCAACCGGAAGACTGGAGCCAGGAAGTGGTTGACAGAGCCTGAACTATGCGTCAAATATGGCAGTGCCAGAGTGGCCGCGCGCATAGCTCAGGCCAAAAGAAACGACCCAAAATGCCAGCACCAAATAAGGGACCACCCAGACTGCCCAGGCGACCCAGACTCTAGTCTGAATCCAGTTCTTTTAAGGCCTTCACAACTTACCCACCTATAGAGCACCAGAAGTTTCTCACTGCAACAGCTAGCTGTTTACAGTGCATGAACTGGATATCTAGGTCGGAAAAATGTTGACAATTGGTTCGTGTATCAGATATTTATCAATTACCAATTACCCAGGACACAACAATTCCTTTGGTCTGTGTACTCAGCTCATGCTCAGGAACTTTACCAATACCTCGTATGGGATGTCGATGCCGAGGAGGACGTCACTGACCATGTCACCAATGACTTTTTCGAAGCCATTGACAAGGACCAGGGAGGATCGGCAGGCAAGTCAGACAAAAAGAAAAAGAAGTCGTCAAAGAAGAAGAAGAAGAAGTCAACAAGTTCGGACTCCTCGGAGGAATCTGATGATAGCTCTTCGACGTCGGATCCATGGATTAAAATTATGTTTCCATATGTAGGTGGCAACTGGCCAATTCCAAGTAACTCTCCATCTTACACTACGTAGACCAACTAGTATTGCTTGCTACATTGGCTGTGCTTCATCGTCAACCATCCCCATCTCGTTAGCATGTGCCAGAGTGTGCATGAATTCATGCGATGCAGTTAGGAAAAGAAGAAAAAAAAGAAGGGAAAGAAGGGCAAGAAGGAATTGAAGAAGAGAAAGAGTTCGTCGTCAGAGGGCTCGGACTCGGACAAAAAGAAAAATACGAAGAAGGCCAAGGACGACAAGGAGAAAAAGGAAACGCCTGAGCAGAAAGCGAAGCGTGAACAGAAGGAGCAAGAGGCAAAGGCGAAGGAAGTGAAAAAGAAAATCATCAGTGACGCGAACAAGGCAAATTTGGGGGGACTGTCCTACCAATCTTCACGATACATACACACCTCAAAAAATACAACATCTCAGAATCATCAACAATGTCCACATCTAAGAGATACCTACCAAGCCAATGTATTTTTTTGGGTGTGCCAACATTACTACTAATAATTAGTATATGTATATTATATAATATATTATTTAATATATAGTATAGCTAAATAATATATAATAATTATATAATATTATGTGTTTGAAAAAACACTCTGCTATACTTTGTGCCAGGTTGTGGGCAAGCTCACCACTGCCCTTGGAAAGGCTGCCTTGGTCCAGACCAAAGCAGACAGCATGTCACGGCCTCAGGTCCGTGGCAATTACTCGTTTTCAAACAGGTTGACATGGCATGGGGGCCAAAGGACTTGCAAATCAGTAAATCCACATACTGGTATGTTTTTGTTTTAATTAAAAGCCTTTATCATTTGGATGTCAATTTTACAATACAACTTTTGAGCTATTCATTTTTTTTGGTACTCGTTTGGCTTATAGTAGACCCCATGGTTGGTCCAGCTCATATTCAAAGATTATTATTTCTCCTGTAAATTCCCATTTGAGGTAGGATGTTCGTTGCAACAATTATATCATTACTATCAACATTGCTGGTTGAAAACAACATAGCATAAAATCTATTATCGATATCATGATATAATCGATATTTTTCATGATCATGTGTCCAGCCAATGAACCCTGGTTTCAATTTCTCTGAAGTAACCCATTTTCACACTGCAGCATTTCCTCAAAAGTTTTGAGCTTCCAAACGGCTCAGGTCGCCCGCCCTGAAGAATGTCTTCCTGCAAGAGCTGAATCCCCACAAGAAAATGCTGGGGAAACGACGTGACCAATTGCAGAAAGTGGTTGATGCCGCAAAGGCAGGGTTGGTACACTGGCCAGTTGTAAAAGAATAGATCCATGGATTCTTTGTACCATCGATGCTGCTGTACAATGTTTAGATGGTATATTTCATGGCAAATTTATGGTATGTTTGTTGCAGCTGCTAGTGCGCTAGTGGACGCGCATCTACAGTAAGTAAGTAGTATTGATAAAATCAAATCGTAAAGAGAAGCTGAGTGCCTAGGATTAAAGAGTAATTATCGAATTCAAGGCAATTATGGCAGTATCGACCGATCTCTCTGTGGGCCTTGGTTTTTGTCGACTGAACCAGCTTGTCAGGGTGGTGGCGATGTCGCAGATCTTGCCCAGCCTCAGACTGATGGCGAAGAAGCAGTGAAGAATTTCAGTGACTTTTTGGTCCAAAGTAACATGAAGTAGTTCGGCTGTGATGTTGCCTAATTTTGGCGATAAATACCTTAGAACCTGGTTGTGGTAACACTGGCGAAGACTGTGTGTTATCTTAGGGTGCCGGGGATGGTGTTGAGCCAAGGGCTTGGGAAGTGCAGGGGTTCGATGGGGCACCCAATACAAACTAGTGTGAAACGTTTTCAATAGAAACCATCCCAAAATGCCAATCAATCTTCATTATTTGTTGGCCATAGATGGGGTGTCCTGCAAAACGTCCTGCTGAATTTTGAACATCACCGAGTCGACCCCTGAAGGGACATGTGCGTTTTGGCTAATTGCCATGGATTCCAGCTGCCTCTGGTTGACACAGAGAGCACCGAAAGGTAAGAGGGAAAACTCAGTGCACTTGATAAGCTGCTATGCTTTGGTGATTTTGGTGTGCATTCAACATTTTTTTGACAAGCCATCAGCAACCCTTGCAACATTCGTTGCATGGGAGCGCTTGGGATTCAGTATCTCTATGCTAGCTATTCACCCCTCCCACGCAGGAAACGTGTCATCCCATTCGGGTAACAACTTGGTGATCCAGAATGCAATTGAAGATGTGAGTTCAGGAGTGTCTTGGCTGGTGATTTACGTGCTGATACTAACATCAGTGGGGTGGACTGTCTTTTGTTTCTCACCATTGCAAAGGTAAGCATAGCTTGTGCAACACTTCCCAATGTTGGAAATGGTGAGACAATCAACCCAAAGACCAAAATTTATCATCTGTATATTATAATATTATTAAACAACTAGTGCCCCCATATTTTTAACCTCTGTCCACCGGCCCACCCCATGAACAAAACCGGCTCTGAAGCAAGCAGCGTGTACCGGTCGATGAAAAGAATTCGGTCTCATTTGGAGGTGCCTTGCATGCAAGCCAGCCCCTGGTGCCAACTACATCCACAAGATCATGCCAGCTGGATATATATATAATAACATCTAGATCTCTATTTTAATTAGATATATTATATACATGTCTACTTATACTTGCTGCTTGTTGCATAATTTTGATGGATCAAGAACATACAATGGCCCACAAAATAGATATGTATGACTTCATAAAGGGGTATGAGGCCTTGGTCTCTTCATAATGGTGGCCCTTTCTTCAGGAGAGTGGACCGGAAAATGTTCATGCTGAAACTGCGAAGCTTGGGAGATTGTGCCCTGGAAATGAAACACGAGACTGGTGGAGAGCTCATAAAATACCTGTAGTGTCTTGGTTAGGCATTGAGTGAAATATACTTTCTTGTTTGTCCCCAATTATGGATTTATTATTTAATTTCCAAAAAATATATAATATGCTGTACATTCTTTTGCCATGGCCCATGGCAGTATGATGTCGAAGCAAGGAACTTGAATACATATGGGTCCCAGTTTCTGACGAAAAAGTGCCGCATGGCTACAGGATTGAGAAGCAGCCTATATTGTTTCCCCACCGCATCATTGGATACCTATTCAACGAGTGTGGTCTTGATATCCCAGAGGCAGCCATTCAACAATTCTGGGACAATGCAATAGCTGATGGAGAGACATATGCCAGTCATGATTCGAGAAACCGTATACCGTTGGGCTTCTATGGAGATGCAGCTCAACTGATCACAAAGGTTCGCATCGAGAAATTGATATGCTTCTTCTGCAACATCGTTATTTTTCGACCGAAATCGATACGGTATTCAAGGTTCCTCTTATGGTCTTGTGACACCTCACTGCTTTACAAAAATCGGACGGCAAATACCATATTGCGGTGGCTGGTTTGGTCCTTCAATGCCCTGTATGAGGGAATATATCCTGTTGCCCGACCAGGAAACAGACCACTGGAGGCTCATGAGAGGAAACTTGCTGGCCAATGGTTGACCCACAGAAGACATCTATTCCAAGTTGTCGAACTTCGTGGAGATTGGGAATTCCATAAGTTGATTTGGCAATTCAAATGCTCCTGGAAAGGTGGTGTCAATGTGGGAATTTGCTATCGTTGTCCGGCTATGGGCCGGTGTGATGATGCCGACTTACTTTATTGGAATATGGATGATGAAAACAGTTCATGGGCAAGACAAGAGTTTAATACCACAGACTACCTTGCCAAAAGGCTTCCTGCAAACAATATATGACCCTCGGTCTTACTATTCTTATTAGTGTTGTCTTTTTTTGGGGGGGCACCATGGGTAAACCGCCCAACCACCAAAGCCCAAACCACTTTTGGGACTACTCCACCATTATTACCATGAGAACAAAGTATGGGATGTGCAGCCATCAACACAAGTGAATTTGTTTGGTCCTCTCAAAAAATCCCAAACCTGTCATAGGGGTCCCTGGCTATGTGAGGTCCTTTGCTTCGATTGCAGAAGTTCGACGTCTCGTGCATCAAATTTTGCGTGATGCATGTTCTGAATTTAGGCTTGCTGATGAGTTTGAACGGAGGGGCCCTGACCCTTAGCTGAACCCAAGTTGTTTCTGCCCAGGTACAGTGGCAGGTCTTGTTGCATTGCTAATCATTGCCACGTACCAGCACCATGTGACTTCAATTAAGACGATGTTACACCAAAAAATAAGGTTTTTCGTGGTGTCTCATCGCCTCAATTGAAGTCACTATAGTGCGTGCATGTCCTGCCAAGAAAAGGGGATATATCAAAGGGATTCATGGATATTTTCTTGTAAGGATGCAATGGAACCGATTTGGTAATTCAACATGCCCCTTATTTTGAGATTCATTTGCAAACATAGATCAGGACAATGCTTTGTGAAGAGTTGGAATACTGGGGACCTGGATCGTTCCAACAACAATTGGACAAAGCCTACCAAGATTTTGTTGCTTTTTGCCGGGCACGCAAGCTGGACCAGTCTCAGCCGCCTTTCAAAGAGTCAAAAGCCCCTCGGTTTAAATTTATTGTTTATATACCTGCCAGGCCTGGTTATACTGAACCACCTTGGTTTTGGATATATTAGCAACCCCATGCGACCCTTTAAATTTGACATTGTGTTTTAAAAAAACATTTTGTTTTAATGACATGTACAGTACATCATATATTCATCATATTATATCAAGTAGGTTGCAATACCACTGCAAAGACTAGCTGGCCAACATTTTTTTGCCCATCAAAGGTGAAAATTTACACTGGCGAGATTTCACTCAATGCGAAGGCTTGGAACGGCCGGGTGATTTGCGCTTGGCTGGCAGAAACTATGCCCCTAGCTGCTAGAGGATATCCTGCTGAATACGACGAAGGTCGTTTGACTTTGGTATGTTACTCTTTGAATCTTGACCCAATCTGGGGTTGGCCATACCCGCTTGAAACCTGCAAACCGGAGTTTGTTTTGTGTGGGGTCCCAGCAACTGTCCTGCCAGACCAGCAGTAGGTTGCCATCCCATTGCTCAGGAAATGCATGGCCAGATTTTTCTGGCTGTGTGAATCGAACCCTAGACAGTTGATTCTTGATTGTAATTATTAGTGATCAAATATTTTGGACACCCCAAGGCCATTTTTTTTTGCCCAAGAAAGTAGATGTTCGCATTTAGGGGCGATTTTAGGGGCATACTAAGGGGAATTATTTTGTTTCTTAGCAACAATGCGAGGTCACAGGGTGCAGCTGAAGCAATGTATGCCAAAGGGCGTGGATTCCTGCGATCATTCAAACATTTGGGTTACATCAGTATCCACCAAAGGAAGCAAACATTTTTGATGAAGCCCAAATTCCATGTTTCTCAGCTTTGATTTTCAGATTCAATTATTTCTTTCTGGTTTCACCTCTGAAAAAACTAGATGATTTGAACAGTTTAGACGATGCTTTAATTTGTCCTAGGATTTGCAATTCACCCAAATTTTTGACTTATGATAGCTATAGCTGGAACATATTTTGATGGTTAAAGACTATCAATAGACTTGAGATATATTAATTTGGGGAGGGTTGCTACTGAACCGAGGCTTTTTTGCATGTGTGCCGCGATTTGCGCAGAACCAGAGCCTTGTGCAAATGTAGATTGATGGGATGGAACCAAATGGTTATGCTATGCCACCAGCACTAGCTAGATGATCTGCTATTCTTTCCATTTTTATATTCGGCTTATGGGGTCCCAACACCAGACATATCAAGCGTCCACTGGGGACTTACATCACAATTTAGGGAATATACAGATCGACAATTATTCCTACATATCATCATGGCCCCTGGGAACACAAAACCCTTGGTACAAATATGACATCATTATTCCACCGGAGAATCACAATTTTTAGTCTAGAGGGAAAGCAATCTAAACAGTTGGGAGCACAATGAACCCCATTGGTTCCATAGATACATCATATCTATACTATCTATATGTCTATCTATGCAATATATATTATATATATAATATTGCGCGCTATTTGCATATATCGCGATATATACCCTGGAAGTCCTGGAAGTTTCTTCTTCAAAACCCGTCCACTTAGGGAAGAATCCTCGATACTTCCACACGTTTGCTGACGAGGATGCTATGCGTTGGAGCAAAAGCCACTTGTAGAATTTAGGAAGCAGCAACATCCGACCATCATCACGTACACAATGTTTTGTATGTGGGCCCAACCCAACACTAAAACATCTAGTGGTCGATGCTACTTACCTGCTGAGGTGTTGCAAAATATTCACATC
>Ga0126343_10000851_pt1 | contig 13006 bp, 8 predicted proteins | sample Cyp2metagenome_FD_92531 | JGI IMG/M metagenome (GOLD analysis project Ga0126343, IMG submission 92531) | Coral microbial communities from Lord Howe Island, Old Settlement Bay, Australia - Cyphastrea 2 metagenome | ecosystem: Host-associated > Invertebrates > Cnidaria > Coral ... | reverse complement strand
GGACGGACGTTCGTACGGACGGTGACGTCATTACCAAATTTTCTCGGCTTGATGGGTTACCAATTTCTCTTACCCATGGTGCTTCGCTGGCGCGCTTCGCGCGCCGAAGCTCCGCTATTATATGGAAAAGTAGTCTTGAGTTGAATCTTGCGAATTCGAATTGGTTTTTTCTTGGCCGGTATTCTGCCATATGGACCATTTTTATGAAAACGGTCATGCTGTGATGAACCATTTATTTTTTGAACTACTTACTATAAACTTAGCTTGTTCGTGCTTTACGTACTGAGGAATATTGCCCTCTGTCATTCTTGTACAGACCTCGCTGAGCTCGGTTCGTAGTGTCATTACGTTGGGGCCGATATTGCCCATTACGGCACTCATATTCAATTGGTAAGAGGTTAAAAATGCTCAAGTCAGTGTAGTTGTAGGACTAAATGTGACCAGTTCAGTATAAGCACAGTGATAAACAGTACTGTTTTGCTCTACATGTGGTTGACCCACTAATGTTATCGTTACCTGCACCTGCATAGGGCGGTGAATGTAGTTATTTATTTAATAATTTGTTTATTTTAGTTTATCAACTTTATTGGACTACCAAAAGGCAAGGTACAAACGGGACCTGGAGTCCCAGGCCATGCCAGGCACATACCTTTCAAATATTACAGTTATGGCAGTTAAAGGAGCTTTTTAGGCTGGCCTTTAACGCTGTGTATATGGTAGCAGCACAGTGTGTGATTAACGTGCAATGATAAATCAACAAAATTAATACAGCTAAAATTGCTAATGATTGGGTTGTCCAATTCCGTCTAACAGCGTTTGTGTGTACTTATTTGTTTATGAAAGGCCGGTTCAGTGTTGATGTTAGCTTTTATTATAGTCATAGCAAGTGATCTAATTAACGTTACCCTGGTTATCACGAGTGAAGACCGTAGTGATGGGGAACACAATCAACTCTGGGAGAAAGTCAGGAAAATGGTTACTAACGTGTTTATGTAAAGCAATTATAATAACCTTTATTTACCCTTGGCAGTGTTATAGCACAAGTGCTAGTGGGGCCGAGCAAACAACTGAAACAAAACTTTAATGATTCAAATGTCAAGAATCCCAACTGGCCGGAGGCAAACCTATTGGCTATTTACAAGTGTGGCTGAGGATTCGAACTTGGGGTTACCGGGAAACAAATTCAGGTAGTGGTCTGAGCGGGACTCGAACTCAAGATAACTGGATTCGGAGTACGTCACCCTAGCCACCCGGCCACCCTGCCACCCTGCCTCCTCAAATTGGACAATCAAACCTTATGCAGTCGCCCATGGGGGAGAGACAGATTCACAAGGAGGATGTTAACTGGGAGATGGGCTTAGCTTAGGCAGGCAGAACGACAGGTAGAGACACAGATTAACATTACTAGACGGTTCATGAGACAGACAGACACGATCGAGACAGACGACAGCAAAACAGGTGGATAGACTGGTGGACAGACAGACAAATAGATGTAGTCATTTGAATTCGGTTATAAACTACTTGTGTGGTAATAAACTGATTTGGGAAAGACTAAATTTGTTTCATATTTGGAATAAGTAGGCTTCCTGGTAAGGATTTTGATTAGTTGCTTGGAAAGAGTCAGTCATGATTATTTTAAGAAGGAAGAACTACAGCACTGTACAGTTCTTTAAGTAGCAATCATTAGATTGAATAAATAAATTATTCAGTCAGCTTTCTGGTAAATTTAGGTGATGATGTTAAATTAGATGACACGTCACATTATCTGTTGCATTGGCATGCCTTGGCACAATTTAAGCAGCTTTTAACCATCACATGGGTTTAAGTTCAAGCGATTACCGCTGACCATGTTCATTGAATTAACTCTTTAAAAAAATGTATAGTACTTATTGCTAATAAAACATAAAATTGATTTATTTCATTTAAATATTTAGGTCGATCATATCTTTGCTGGTAAACTGGGCTATGAAAGGGTGGAACAGAAGAATATTAGGTAAGCAAACAGCTTCAAATGCCAGTAATCCGGGATGCTTCCTCAAGGGCAATATTTTACATTTAGGATAACAAACACTTGCCTATATGTGAATAATCTGCCTTCATCTTCTTGCAATGATCAGCAAATAAGCTATTTCCGAGTTGACTTCGTCTTCTTTTACAAGATGAGGCTAAGTGCGAAACCTTTTATAAGCCTGGTGGTTTCTTGGGCTGTTCTCGCCACAATTATTGTAATATTCATCATTTTCTTCCTACATATATATTAACGACTTTACTCTTATTATTGATTGTCTTGTAATATTATTGTGTGGCAAATAAATATTCATTCATTCATTCATTCATATGAAAATTAGTTTCACTTGCATGTTTATTTTCATGTAAATCAAACTCGTTTTCATATGAATGGTGTCGCGCTTAGACTCGGTTTGAAACAGAGGCAAAAGGCATCTCTATTCTGTAGCAGAGCCCGAGATCTCTACCGGCCGGTTATACTCTTAAACAAAACGCGAAGGGCGATTTCCATTTGACGCGGAAAAGACTTACACGGAAACAGAATGAAAAAAAAAAAGAAAAACAAACAAAGGAATCGAAGGGATGTCAGAAGCGAGACCACACGCTGAACAATTCCATGCTCACAATAGCCCACATTCGATAGATTAATATTCTAACATGGCTCCAAGGCTTGCAGGGCAAACTTCTATAGTGGGTGCTGTTTTCTTTGTTTGCAAGTCTCTTTTGGGAATTGAGAGACAAAAGCAACTTTAAAAATCCCTACTTTTGACCCGAACGCTTCGGAGCAAGGTTCGGAATACAATACATGTATGTATGATTAATGCCGCCGTTTTAATTTACTTATTTTTTTTAAGCAAGTCAACTGGTCCATCCATTAAAATCACAACAAAATCTCGTATAGGGAAAGATTTTTTTTTTAGATAAGAGTTGGCAATATCTGAGCCAACTATGCTATGTCTTGGCAAAAGTTACAGTAAAATGTATGGGACAGAATCCCGATATAACGATCTTCGATATAACGATATTCCCGATATAACGATGAGTTTTTAGCGCACCGAGCGTAAAATCTTCCCCGATATAACAAGATTACAGAATCAGTACACAGATACAATATGAATTTAATGCAATAACATTACAGTAATCGAGTACAGTAATCTGTAGCGTTTCTGTCAACAGCTTTCAGTGTACGATATCTCCTTGTCCTCCTTGTCATTTAATAGTTCTTTCAGTTTTAGTTTTTTGACTCCTTCTTGTGAAAAAACGTAAACGTCGCCGGGAGGATAAGCGCAAGACAAGGACAAGCGCAAGAGGATGAAGCAGCCGTCTCACCCTGATGAGGAAAAAGCGCTAGCAGAATGGTTAAAAAAAAAAAACTGCGAAGCATTGATGTCCCAGTTACTGGACCACTTTTGGTAGAGAAAACTCGGTACTTTGCAGAACAACTCGGTTGCGAAAATCTCAAGGGAAGCAACGGATTTTTTAGACAGATGTGAAGAAAGGCAAGGTATCACAAGCCAGAATGCTTAATTGCGGTGAAGAATAAAAGCGTCGACTCCAGTGTAGTGGACATATGGGCAGTATTTGCCTGTTAGTTATCGGGAAAAATGCCACACCCCGGTGCTTAAGGGGAAGCAATATGGATTTGATTCCAGTGACCTACAAATCACAAAAGAAGGCATGGATAGACAGTGTTTTATTCGAAGAATGAGCTCGAAAAATTGATCGGAAGGTGAAAGCGGCAAAGTAACATATCCTGCTGTTCATCGATAGCTGCACTGCACACGTGGCAGTCCCTGGTTTAACAAACACGCGATTGATATTTTTCACGCCAAACTGTGCAAGTAGACTTCAGCCTGCAGATCAGGCTATTATTCAGAACCTGAAGGTCTACTACCGCTAGGAAATGATTCAAAGAATGCTGCAGAATTTGGATGATGATCAGCCCATCAAAGCGATAGATCTTAACAATGCTACTTTTATGCTAGCCAACGCGTGGGACAACGTGAGCCCTGACACTATTCTAAACTGTTGTAGAAAGGCCGGATTTCCAGTTGTGGTGGTAGAGCCAACGCAGGACCCATTTAAGTCAGACGAGGAAAGCGCAGAAGAAGGTGGAGAATCTAGTTTATGGAGAAGGGTAGACCGGCAGTATCCCTTGCTGGCAGATGTGTCATTCAGCCAGTTTGCATCTCTAGACGAAGCTAGATGTTACCACAGAGAATCAAATGACGGAAAACTTGAAAGGAAGCTTTGGAGGCAGTCTAGCCAGTCGCGCATGCTATCTCTCGAGGGGACGAGTCAGACGCTGATGATGATATATCAGTGATTGAACCTACGTCCCTAGGCCTGACTCCTGTGCAAGCTACTGAAGCTGTCAAAGCAATAAGAAATTCTGTTATTACGTTGGACGACTCGGGCGAACGAGAGAGAGAATTCCTTTCCTTTCTTTCAGCGATAGAGGATGCGTTTTGAAGATTGCAATTAAAACAAATGTGACAAACCAAACTTGAAGTGTACTTTAATTAATAAACAAATGTCTGGTGAAAAAGAAAAACAATGAACACGGAAACAGCGAAAAGTAAAGACGATTATAGTCGCAACTTCAAATGTTTAAGTTTTGATTTGTTTGCGTTTTACGATTCATACCACAGACTTTGTTGTGTAACCTTGATAACATCTAATGCTTTGCAAATTGTTTAAGGACATTGCTGCGTTCTTGAAACGCTACATGTGTAAGTCATTCCACAAGAATGTAACTGTAAACCTAAACTTCATTGATTGAACTGTCTTTTGCCACAATATCAGACGATTTGAAGCTGTGTTGGTTAGCTTTTATCCTCATTGAATTTCCATAACCTTTGAGATTTGTTTTAATTAGAAAAGTATGTTCACTCAATCGCGGCTTAGTTCGCTCAAAAACACAAGCAATGAAAATAATCGCTATATCTTGATTGCAGAAGAATCAATGTAGACATTTATAGTTGAAAACACTTCACAGTGAGGTAAACGTTTGTGTAGCAAGAAGCTGAAAAGTGCACATTTTCGGATTATCGAGATGTGAAATCTGATCTTTCGGTACGCTTTTTCGAGAATTTCTGCCCTTATATTGGATATTTCAAACAAACTAACTTGCTTTCCTTCAGATACTCACCTAGGCCCTCAAACTGGCAAAGTATGAGCAGAATCGGTTTTCGGCAGTGGTCACATGAGACATTCAATCATTTAATATTCTTAGCAGAGAAATTATCTCTACTTACGAAAGAAGGGGGAAAACCTAACCATTTTAATCATACGCGCCTTAAGGGGGGAGAAACTTAACTACAAGTCTGTTGCTAAGAAAATCTCAAAACCTCCTTTTTTGGCTCCTGAAGTCCATTGGGCAACAAAGTTGTTATCGCTAACTGGCTGTAATTAGAAAATTGAGCCTGGCACTATATCAGCAATTGATCACTATGGGAATGCACATTATACAACAAAGTTTGGAGATGTATTAAAAATGGCATAATTCAAGAAATACAGTGCCGCAGGACCAATTGAGATTTGTCAGTCAAACACCTTTGCTTTCGACAAGAAAAAGATGTTTAGCAACCTTTATCGGCTTCAATTAGGCGACGAGAAGTTTATAAGGTAGAGTGGCTCAATTGAGAATGCTTATTAATCCATGCGAGCAATTAATGTAGTTCATGTAGTCATAGTTACTGGTTATGAAGCCCGGCAAACATCAAAGGGGCAAAGAAAGATTCCAAGATTTATGTTGGAAGGTCCACGACCATGCACAATCTTTTGTTTTGCGTTCATACACGATGCATGAATTACGTAACCAACTCATTGCTATTAGTTAGTTCCTCAGTAAGGACTAAACAGCTATTGTGTTTTGTGCAGGGCCAAGGCCAAAAAAGCGAACAAAAACATACAACAAAGAGTTTTGACGAGTTTTATAACCATTCCCCTCGTGCAGCTATTCTAGCACGTCATGTAGTATGTACGGAAAGTCATTCGAGATTGAGATAAAAATAAACTAAAAATAAAGAACGATTTACTTAGTTTTCTTCTTTTACTTCTTCTATAAAAAAAAGAACTTATAAAAACCCTTGCTGTTGTAACGAATATTTCTGGAAGTCAATAATATAACCCGTATAGCTAGAGTAACCGGTAAACCTCATGTCCGCAATGCGTACCTATTTTTAATGAGAAGAGTACCGATCATTCCATTTTTTTAGGCGAAGGTTAGCTCATGTTAGGCATTTTTCACCTTAAAATCTAGGGGGTTGCTCATAGAGCACTTTGATTGTTCAACGCTTTGTTTTTGGTGAATATTGACCAGCTGATATCTGTGAAGTGAAAGACGCTCCTGTTCTATGTGGTCGTCATTTTAATTTGAATCTAATTTGTGACTGTTATTCCAAGGTGTGGAAGTGTGATTGTTTATCTGGCCCTGAAGTTTAGTTCCACTGTAAGAGAAAGGGAGGTACTTTCAATACTTGGAAATGCTGTCAAGAATGGAAGGTTTGGTGATTTTAATGTGAGTGCCATAACAGGAACACGAGACACTGGGATTCCAGCCACCATGGCCACAACACCTGACAGTACGTGTCCACTGTATATCATTTGTATTTTGTCTTAGGAATTTGTTTTTCTCTTTTTCAGCTACTTTAGCGAATTATCAAACAGCCACGTGGCGATGCTTTGCACAAAAAGCTGATTTTCACGTGCACTGGGCCTCAAACATCTCTTTCGAGTAACTCTGCTACCCTAAAGTCACGTCCTGCATGAGCTTGCTAGTTCCATTTCATAACATAATTGTAGGGGTAACCACGAGTTTTTTAAAGTTATTCATGTTTTTTCGTTGTTGTCATTTACCTAGTAAGACATTTGCATATCTCGCACACGTTTTGCACGCGCACTACGCCATCTGCAGGTACATATTTTTAGTTGCGTTTCAGTCTAATTGTTGACAGATCAACAGCTTTTTTTTTAGCTAGGAGGCGTTAACAGTAGGTTGTTAGCGATATGCTCCAATTCTGGTGTTCCTGGCTTAAGTACAGGTACATTAAACTTGATTTAGTCACAGTAGGAAATTTTTCCTTATCATTTCTGTTGTGTACTTGGTAGCGTAGCTGATTGCGTTAATGTCAACCCCAGCGTTAAGGTAATTCCTCACATTTGCATTGCGCATTTCTACTGGACATAATTTGTGGCGTAATTAACGCGCGCTCGTGTACACGTGCATTGAAAACATTGCGGATTTGCCTTGATAGTAAGCCCGGTCAGTTGAAAAATGGTTCTAGCTAACCAACGTGCATGTAGACCCATCTTTTCCCCATTCTTTGTGATCAACTAGTCAAAAGCCTTGTGTGAGAAACGACTGATCTAATTTCTATTGCCGAAAATTGAATAAAGGAGAAAAAAAGCAGATACATTGGTCCTTTCTATTTTGCAGTTTGGCACCCATGTCAAGAAATTTGGCGATGTAGCTTTCTGTCTGACTCAAATTTAAAATGTTTATTTGTGTTCGGCACAATGTATTAGCTGTAGTGTTCTCACGAGTCTGAGCTCATAAAGATTTTACAATTACTGAGAATTCTTTCTTGTAATAAGCAATAACTAATGCTCCAAAATGAGCTTGGGCACCCCCTTTTTATTTCAAAGTTGAAGTTCCCATATGATAAATATTCAGTGGACAAAGTTTGGACAAAAATCTTACGTAACTTTATTTCAGAGGAATTACCTTAAACCTTGTCTTGCGTGATGCGCATAACGTGTGCACACTAACAAAAGTAGGCTCCATCTTTAAGTACAATACAGCTGATGGTTTGTATTTACCGAGATCGCACCAAACGGTAATACATTTCTAGACCTTGCTGTTGTGTCTCACTTAAAACAATCAATGACTGAAAAGTAGAGGGAAGGATTGATGGACGAAAGGAACAAAGTATGGTGAGGCAAGTTCGGGCAGCCATTCATCCAGCCAGTCATAGAAAGACAGTAGGGGATATCTGCCATGTAGCACAAGCACGTGAAATACTTTTGCTTTGAGAGACATCTGATGACGTTCTGATATTTTATTACATAGTGACAGTTCAGGCGTGCGGGGATTGTGCTTGCAGCTGCACCGTGTTGGGAGTTGTGATCGGAATCCTTGTTGTCATAATCATTGCTCTTGTTGTCTACATCTTATGGCTTCACAAGAGAGGTAAACAATATTTCAAATATTCGGAATGAGTCTTAACGGTGACTTCCAGACTACTTTACTTGTTAATACGTTACCTGGTTGTGCTAAACCTTCGACTTTTATTGGATGTAAATATGATGTAACTGCCAGAACAGTTATAACTGAACCAGGCAACTGCGATATCAAGCGTTTATGTCAGGTGTGAGAAGTTTTGTGGCGTCCTTTCTTGTTTTCAAGATTTTTACAACTTTTAATTAAATCCTTAATCATCATTACTTGCAACAGTGACACCCAACATGGCATCAGTTCGTTAAGCATTTTGTTTTTTTGCTATTTCATATAGGCAGGGGTATTGTGAAGTCTTATCCAGTTCTCCATTTTTTTCTCTCCCAACTTGATTTAGAACCTAAGGTCTCTTCTGTGCCCTCCGTCATCCTGTTTCTAGCAAGTTGAACTTTTTCTGTTTCCTTTTGATTCTTCTTGTTTATACGTGAGTAGCCTAAGTTTCATTCTTATCAGTACCTGGGATCCGTGGTAATAAGCTACCCTGTAAGTAATGGTCTCACTGCCTGATGAATTTAATTGCAATAACTTAGTATTTTGGTTAGGCGAAGTTAAATCAATCAAGCAATCAGTCAGTGCTAATCAATTCATTTTCATCCTTTTTAGGGACTGCGACGAGCGATAGGTAAGCTTGTTGGAGCAACGTATACGTATCAGTATTTGTCTATTTCATCACTTAGGTCTTAATGCTTATTCCGCTCAATAATTTGGCTATTTAAAATGTGCCACTTTAATTTAGAACTAAGACGTGATGGCCTGGCGCTTAGCTTACTGGACCCAGGTGAAGCAGTCTCTGTTCGAGCCCTTCTAGGGTCGATGTGTTGTGTCCTTGGGCGAGACTTTTTATTCTTAGAGCACCCCTCTCCACCCAGGTCTATAAATGGTTATTGACGTATAAAATGCTAGGAGGTAACCATGGGATAGACTCGCAGGAGTAGCACAGAAAGCTCCGAGTCCGTTCAAAAGTCGTCAGTACTTTTGGAGTAATAAAGCCTTTCATTTCTTAACATGTTAAATTCAATTCTCACACTTAAAGACCTTATGTTAAGATCTGGGACGAATTCATGACAATGTAGTTTAATAGACCATACATTACAGACTGAGCTACCCTGGATGAGTATTTAAATGTGGATTTTCTACATGAAGAAACTAATTTGTTGGTTGTTTTTTTAGGGTATATAAAACGGCATCTAATGAGGAAAGAGGCAAAATGAACGTAGGTGTTTACGTGACAGAAAATTCATGTCAGTCAGTATAAAGCATCACACGAACAGCCCTTGCTTGACCGTAATGGACTGCGGAAGGGGGGGGGGGGGGGGGGGGGGCGGGGGTGAAATTGTTGAGGCTATTCACCTGTCATGCACACAGTATTAAAACCATGCCTTTGGAACTTTCAGGATTTGTACCACGTTTAAATATATTTCCTTTGAAGTTCATGGCATATACAGATGACGTCAGATAACTGTTATTTTAGGACAGACGCCAACTTGGAGCCATCGTGCATTACATTAAGTATATTGTTAAAAATTGTCCGAAAACCGACAAAGAAAGCTTAAAACATCAAGGAGGTTAAGGTAATTCCTAAGAAATTAAATTTACCGATGAATTTTTTTTAAACGTTCCCTGAAAGTTCTCTACTAAGCACTGTTTCGAAAAAAAAAAACAATAAAAATGCATGTATATAAAAGAGATATGATGGGCAAATCCTACCCCATTTATCACGCGCATTATTTATCGAGTCACGTTTACATTTTGCGGTAGCTCGAAACATACGTTATGAAAGTAACATTTGGAAAAACAACTTGACAAGTAGAATATGTCGAGGATATAGAACATTATCATATAAAATTTGGGGACAAATCACACCATTTAAAACGACGTGGACGTAAAGTGTTCGAAGAGTTGATGTTTTCATGGTCATAATTTGCATGTTGGAGTAACTGTTTTTCGCACGCTTTCGGCTATATCTTTTTTCCTTCGGTCAAACTTTTTTTTCTAACTTTAAAAAATTAAAGAGGACAATATGAACAATAATTTTATGGTCACCATGTTTGTTTAAGAGAAAAGGAGCATTTAGTTCGCTATCGAGCTTACTTCGAGTGAAATCTCTTACGTTTTTTACGAGCACGCGCTAATGTGCGCGCGATAATTACGCGAATATCGTGCGCAGTAGGGATACGCAATGCAAAGCTAAGGAATCACCTTAATGAATTTTAAGTATGAGAGAATTTTAAGTATGGCACCAAATACCGTTGACATGGAGACATTAAAATTCTTGACCAATGAAATGCGATACTTTTTGAGGACAAATTTTAGGCAAGCTGTGAAATTTGAAGTTCTTTGCTTTAGCACTTTTAAAGTCACAAGAGTTCAAAGTTTGAATACGTGTCTAAAGTTTTCATTCTGGTCTGAATTAGCTATGCAGTAAAGTCAGATCAACTTACATCTCGCTTTCAGAAACTGAAGTAAATTGTAAACGTTATCTGTGCGTCTGTTAATCATTGCTCTCGCATTAGACTCAAATTGAAATTGATAACATTAGACTGGACGAAGATCCCGCGAGGATTCCAAATTCTGGAGTTTTGCATCAAAGCCAATACACATCACTGAATCAGGCTTCTCGGTTACAAAATGCATCAGAAGATAGAGGGAATGATGTTTCATCAAACGCTTCACAAAGCAGCCAATACGCACCTCTTCATCTGTCGACACACTCCTGGGAGGTTCCTAGTCAAAACGTGACTCTAGAGAAAATCATTGGTAAAGGTGCGTTTGGTCAGGTTGCCAAGGGAACAGCAATAGATCTTCGAGGACGACCCGGGAAGACACTAGTGGCTATTAAAAAGTTGAAAGGTGTGAAATGCTTTAAAAATATTGGTAAAATAGTGCAAGATATGTTATGCTATTCGCCTTTGTCGCACGGCGGCCATATTGTCCCGGGAGACCAAAAAAGCTTTCTTTTACCACGCTTAGCCTCGCCCCCACGGTTTTGACTGCGAGGCTCTGCGTGGTAAAACAAAGCTTTTGTGGTCTCCCGGGACAATATGGCCGCCGTGTGACAAAGGCTAATGCTAATCGCCCCGTTCTAGCCGAGGGTCAAGGCAGACTTAAAAATACTTATTAAGCTAATGACTTGGTGCTAGTGTGGTGCCGTCACAGCAACATTGTTGGTGTGATGTCGTGATATCATTGATTTCATACTAATGCCAATAAATTTGACCTTTGTTTTTCAAATCGATTTAGTGAGAAAAGCTCTAAAAAAAAATCATGAATTGGTATTGATCATGAGGGTTTGCACCCCCAAACTTGGTCACATTTAAGTTAGTAGCTGGGAAACATTAGTTTATCAATCATAAGTATTGAGTTTTAAGAATCTCATTTGGGTTTACATTGCAGAGAGTGCACCCGAGACAGACAAGAGAGACTTGTTATCAGAACTTGAAATTATGAAACAGCTCAAGCCTCATCCTCATGTCATCAAGCTACTGGGATGCGTCACTGAATCTGGTAAATTTTTTGAATAAAACACTCAAACAAACGCTGCTCAGTGTTTCGAAATCTCTCTCCACTCTATTCAACGCCCTTTCTTCTCTTGTTATTGAGTCAGCTAGATGAGTTTATGGACGCGTTGCACTTACAATCACTACAAAATAGAATAATTCCTCATTACAATTTTGGTGTGCCAGTGATAATTATTTTCACCGCTACTTTGTCTTTATATGTATCCTTGTACAGACACTCTCCCATTCAAACACTAGTATTGTTTAAAATCTGGAGTGTCGACTCTTATCTTCTTTCTCGTTTTCTTCTCAGAGCCATTGTTAGTGCTGATAGAATATGTTCCATTTGGAGACCTGCTGGGATACCTGAGAAAGAGCTGTGGACTGAATGACACTTATTAGAAAGACCCGGATATAAAGCCAAAAACAAGTTTGACGTCACAGCGGCTAATGAAGTTTGCTTGGCAAATTGCTGATGGAATGTCTTATTTGTCATCCAAACGAGTATGTAATGTACTCTTTTATTAGGCCGTTATGATTTGCGCCCTTATTGGACGGTTGCGGATCTGCACCTTATTGAAAGAGGGGTCTTACTCCAACGGTTTCCACAACTTGTATGTCATCCTACCATGTTGTAACATCAGTCTCTAAAGAAACTTAACTCGGCTTGTGAAGTTTTCGTAAATGGAATTGACTAAGGTGTCAATGTTTGCCCCCAAAAAACTGTAATTACGATAGCAAGTTTTCCTTCAAATGACATGTACAGTCGAGCCCCCCAGTAAGCGACTATCACCTAAAAAGGCACCTCTATTAGGTGGCCAGTAATCAAAGTCCCGATGAGGGTTTTTCTATTATTTTTACCTCTAGTAAGCGGTCAGCCCCCTATAAGCAGCTATGTATTTCCCTAAGGCTGGCCGTATAATGGTAGTTGAACTGAAGTTGGACTGGTCGAATTTATTTTGTAATAACGGGAACTTTTCTAGGGTTAAAAAGTTCCACCTTGTACCCAATTTTGCAGTGCCACAGATCTGTAGATTAAGCGGATGTGAAATGATTTTATTTTTAACATCATATGATGTTAAAACATTTAGAAAGTCAGTTTGCTCAAGACGTTAGTTTTTTTTTTATTTCACTTTGCGTGTAACAGGCCTACTCTGGGACCTTAACTCGCCGCGAGATTGTGCGAGCTAATGCGAGTTTGGGCGAGTTAAGGCGAGATAAGAAAAAATTGAGCTCGCCTATCAGTTGCGAGTTAAGGCGAGTT
>Ga0126343_10000850_pt1 | contig 13007 bp, 9 predicted proteins | sample Cyp2metagenome_FD_92531 | JGI IMG/M metagenome (GOLD analysis project Ga0126343, IMG submission 92531) | Coral microbial communities from Lord Howe Island, Old Settlement Bay, Australia - Cyphastrea 2 metagenome | ecosystem: Host-associated > Invertebrates > Cnidaria > Coral ... | reverse complement strand
GGATGGAAAGCAAGACGAACATCAATTAACCAATCCAAAAGATTAGAACCTCTCATTATAGTGCCAAAATGTTGCGGCTTCCTCCGAGAATCCTGGCAAGGAAGGTAGTCGTCCGTGTAATCTAATCGACCCGTCACAGTCTTTTGATTGCTTTGTGTAAAACCCCCCCCACTCTACGGGCCTGTTTTGGCAGTCCAAAATGTTGAATTCAGTATCTTGGCAGTCCAAAATGTTGAGTTCAGGATCTTCGCGATCCAAAATGTTGAATTCAGGATCTTTGCAGTCCAAAATGTTGAATTCAGGATCTTGGCAGTCCAAAATCTGGAATTCAGGATCTTGGCAGTCCAAAATCTTAATTCAGGATCTTGGCAGTCCAAAATCTTGAATTCAGGATCTTGGCAGTCCAAAATCTTGAATTTAGGATCTTGGCAGTCAAAAATCTCAAATTCAGGATCTTGGCAGACGTTAACTCTAACTCTAAGTCATAACTCTACTGAAATAGCTACCCCTTATTTGAGTAATTATTTTAGTGAACGTTTTTGGTTGTCAAAACGTAACACCAAGCTTGTTTACTTGAACAGCTAAAAGTGATTTGTTCACAGTAATATGATGGCTACCTGTGCTGATCAAGGTTGTATGGCAATGACAGATAATCAACAGCTTACTGTCACATGTCAGTATGACTGACTGATCTCACAATGTCTTGTACAACAAACACAGAGCTTAAGCAACCACGGCGACGACCGGAAGTAATGTGAACGTCACTGCGCAAGCGCAATCCAAGAATCCCGTCGTCGTCTTGTCATTGACGACTTGAGAAGGACCTGTTTCGCGTCATTGTGAACTTCCAAACTTCAAAGCAGTTTTTCTCATTAAAAGGTGCGTGTTTATTGCCGTTTTTTACAGTCTATGACCGGTTTGCTATCACCATCCCTAATGACTGGAATACAGCTAGCCCTCTACATCTGACAGAGCATTTATAGAGAATTTTTGCTCCCACTGCCTCCATCGCCTACAAAATCACACACAATCAATTTATGTCATTATTTTGACAGATGAATATCCATTGCTTTCCCTTTACATAAGTTATGAGAGGCTTTTGTTGATGGTCTTATCGGCAATGATGAAAAAGTCGTTTCTTCTGAAATAAACATACCCACTTCAAGACTAGGGTGCAAAAACTATACATTATTTATCAAAATGGCCAAAATTGATGCCCTATTTTTGACCCAAAATGGCTGAAAATCACACCCTTTGCCTATGTAACCCATATACGAAAGGACCCTCCCCTCCCACTCTAAGGCTAATACTTAGAGGTAAAACTATACTCAGGGGGTGATGAATGTACTGATTCCCTAAACATGTAGAATCCTGATCTAACAAACAGCACTAACAGCCACCACCATACAATCAAGATTATAACAATAAAGATTTGTAATTACACTCTCGGTGTAACAAAAAAATTAAATGCAGCTTTTTCATATTAGTGCATCTTATGCACTAAGATATATGAGTAAGAGGCAAACAGTTTGAAAAAAAAACGAGACGCAAGCATTACTCCATCCTTGGCCCTGATTGTAAAGTTAGAATATGGCACTAAAACCAGGAATTTACTTAATGCGGAAGTGCCCTATTGACTAAGGTGGCAGTTCAGTTTGGCTGACTTCATCTTCCATATTCCGTTGCTCAATTTTCTTACACTCCACGTGGGAACTGCTCATGTGTACCAGAAATGGTTGCAATAACAGCATCAGTTGCTGACCATCCCGAGAACACCATGATGCATCGATTGTGACACCTCAGTCAACAACAACTTCTCCCGACTGCTCGCGTGTACAGTCTAATAAGTCAAGTGCGAATTTCCTCTCTTTGACTTCAAACGCCACTCGATTAAGCTCATTCTCCAGCAAATTCTTTACTTCCGCTTCAATTTTTTTGCATTTTCGAACCAATAGTGCTTATCTATAGGTTTTAATCCGAGGAAACTAAGCGTCTTAGATTCACAACCATGTCCTCGTTCATTCTATTGCTTGGAAGCCAAGAACAGACGTTCAATTGATCTCAAAGCCCTTACCTCTTGGCGTCATATTAAAGGTAGCGTTCGTATTCCTCGACGGGCAAACCTCTTTTTGACAGGACACGATCCAAAGTCTCATCTGTATGAGAAAACTGACAAGAATCTGACTTCAAGAGATTTTCTTGTAAGTGATTGCTGGCAACAATTGTGCAACTAGCCAAATTTTGCCACGACTCTTGAGAGTCCAGTTCTTTGCATTCGTCTTTGCCTTTGCTTTCAATTTTTGCCCAGCTAGCACTACCTGTCTCGTTCTTCCATCAATTTTTCTCTTCCTCGTCTACAGCAATCAATTTCTTTTGCTCAAAGTAGGAACCTTGATCACTAGCCACTAAAAGATCAGCTCAATCCTTATCAAATGAATTCAAACCCTTTTTCCTCTTTGACAGTTTCTTTGCACTAGCAAAGGGACAAGAACTTTTGCGTTTCTTCTTTGATGACATGGAACAGATATGAGCTTTTAAATATAGTCTACAAATTAGATAACACTAGAAGCAGCATGTCGACGACAAATCTTAAACACAAACACACATGTGAAAATCACTCAACACTGCGTCTGTCACATGATCTTTTAATGCAAATTTACTCTCGTGACAACGTGTTGACCGTTATCAATTAGAGATAATTAATGGAAAAAAAAACGTTTTTCGTTTATAACTTTACTTAGAATCAATCTTCTTTCATATAATTTTTTTAAAAGAAAGATTCCAACGAGATCCACCTGAAAAAGCGGAAAGATTTTTTTTTGAAAAATGATCAAATTTGGGGTACACTGATACCTTAATGTCTTACCAAAAGTATGGTTAAAGGGTAACCCTGAGGAATCGGAAAAAAGAAACACTTTTTTAGACTTAGTCTTTCCTAGGTCCAACAAACTCTTTCCAGAGAAAAAAATCAATGCAAAAGAAACTAAGATCCCTGCTGAGGGTGTACAAGAGTAAAGGCGAAGTGTAGGGCTTTCTAAGTTTTGACAGGATGAAATGCACTATAGCCAAAAATTTATTTGTAAAAAGGGGAATGGCCTTATGAGGCTGTACTTGAGCTTGGGCTTGCACTTCTTGTACACACTTCAAATAAGCTTTAATAGAGGGATGATAGACAGGATTTCCAATACCTAATCGTTCCTCCCATTCCCCTCCCAAACTCTCCCCAACAAAAATAGATGAGTTTCCTAATTAGGCTGTCCACAGTTCCAGCAGCCAACCTGGTTGGACATGAACAGGAGATGTGCTGGCATTGGCCCAGGCCTGGACAATCCAAAAGGTGAACAACGGGCTTCCCTAAGTTATATCCTTCCAAACCAGAAACTTCTCAAAGTCGGATAGAGAAGCGGAAGGAAGAGCCTTTGGAACCTTGATAGAAAAAAGAAAATTTACAAGTTCCTTGTGAAGAGAAGACTTCTGACATTCATAACTCTTGCTAGACTTTGCTTCAGCCAAATGTACCAAACGATCATTGATTGCTTGAAAGTTGTCTTTAACTGCTTATAAGAATGTTGGGAAACTGAACAAAACTGGCGGAAACCGCACTTCTGGCAAAAGTTGAAATCAGCATCATTAAGGTAGCCTAAAGAATCTAAACAAGTACACAGAAGCGACCTGTTAATCCTGAAAGCACACACATCTAATCCCAAGGTAAAGGATGAGTGAAAAAAATGTGGTGTGAAGATGAAAATAACATGATATCATGATCAGCCTTGTGGCCCAGGACAACAAAATGAGATGCCCTTGCTTGAATAAGAGGCCACCAAAATGGGAGAGGAGACAGTTTTGGAATCCCACTGCCTTGCCGAGAAAACGAGAAGCGGACCAACTAAGATGACTGGCTGAAAAACATCTGCATTATCTTGGTTGGCCACATCTTGGGCAAAAACATTAACCCAGTGGGAGCCCAGTGTTGGAAAAGGCGTAAAGTGAGGAAGCAGTCAGCCAGAACACCCAATTTGAGCATTGGAGTAAAGCACCATCAAGTTGGAGGTGGGTGGGCCAAAGAGGTTTGTAACTTCTTCCATGGCTCAGGGGCAAGCATGCAGTTCCTATCGGACAAAACGCAAGCATCCTCCTGCCCCCTGCCCCGTCTCTCCCAGAGTGTCCACACAACAATTTGAAAGAACCGACTTTCCAGCTTGTAAAGTGTTAGCGAGCAATGAATTTGGCTCTGAGATCTTCTCTCCAAATATCTTGAGTCTCAAAACTTGGTCTGGGGGGATTGTAAACTATGCTACCCCACACATACTGTGATGCATTGCTGGTTACATTCACTACTAAATGACACTCATCCATTTAAGGGAGATGGTCGGTCCAAGGATCTTAAAACTGTTAATGAGCTCTGGGAATGGACAACTTCGATAGGCTGAGAGAAATAGTGCGATAAACTCCTTTCGTGTATAACTGAGCAGCCGGGACAGGTAAAGGGATAGTGGTAACCTTGCCTGCAAATCTCTGAAGCATCTTGATAGATGCTGTTCCCTGCTGGAGAATGGAGTCACAAAGGGTGGCAAACTTGATTCTCTTTTCTTAAGGAATAAGGAAAGCTTGAAGGATGGAATCCCACAGAAAACCCAAAAACCTGTTTCTACTTTGGGGAACAGGAATGGATTTGGAGAGGCCAATCAAATATCCAAGGTGAACCAAGGCTGAACACACAATAAAAGCAGCAGCCTAAGCAAGCTGAAAATTGGACCACCTGAGAGAATCTCGGCGTAAAGCGGGTTGGCTGACATGGCGGTCGTCAATATTTTGACTCCAGCGGACAATAAGAGAGCGGATATCCTGCCAAACGGACGATGTGATAAAATGTAAATGCTAGCCTTCCAACCAAAGAGTGGGGTCTTAAAAGAAAAATAACAGCCTTTCCACTACAACAACAACAACAAGGTTTATTTGAACTGTAACATTAACAAAATAACTAATTGCACAAGAAATAAATTAAAAACACATACAGTTGCTGGTCACCCAAAATAACTAAAAAGCTAAACTAGTTGGGTAACCACCAATTATTAATTGAAATAGATATAAGGTCAGGAAAGAGGCATTTTACTTTTTACACACTTAATTAGATTACAGGACAAATACTTCTTACACAAGTTTACAATAATAAAGTAAAAAATAAATAAATAAACTCTAAACTCTAAACCCACAGGCGACAACTTGACGTGGTCGTAGCCACTTTTGTTTTCAAAAGTAGTTTGGAAATGAGATTTAAACACATAGCGAGGTAGGCCAGAACTGTATTCCGGCGAAAGCGGGAGATCTTTCATTCATAAGTCCAGAAAACGCTCATTGTGACACATTCTAGGCTTAGTGGGCTCCACCGAAAGGGTCAAAACCAAATGGGGTGACTGAACAGAGCCAACTTTTCCCCAAACCAGGAGTGAGCCATTTTTAACCTGGTCAAGGATAGTGGAAATAATGAATCCTCGAAATCAAGGCATGATTTGCTTTAAGGAAAAATCGCCGCTGGAGGACTAGCAGAATAATTAAAAGTTTCCCTGGAAGTTGTCTTTAAACATGGCTCATACAAACTTAAGACCTTTCTTTTCAAGTACTTTTCAAGGACTTTTCAAGGACAAATGACATTTTTTCAAGGACTTGTTTTCCACCAAGTTTGACATAAATGCAATCAACCCCTCAATTCAAATGACTTTTTGTATGGGATGTTCTGCAAAGAGATGTGCAATACAAACAGGAATCTACCATTAATGTGGTACAGAAAACAGTTATATATGCTACCTTTCACTCGCCACATGCGAGTTGTTTAGCGATTTGGCTATCCGGGAACATTGCTGAAGACAACTTAGCCATATTCGCCGAAGAATTGAAGGAGTAGTGATTTATAACCAGTTTGAAGGTCCACAGAGTTTCCCCTTTAAGTATGGCTTCCTGGCTAAAAAGCCTCCCATGGATTGCTGTACTGTGGGAGTCGCAATCTCATCAAGGGGTGGAGGGATGTTTAACCTGCTAGCTTGCTGTTGTGACCCTTCCAGGCACGCTTCCATATTTCCACTAGAACATGTTGAAGTACCAGCACTTGAACCAAACCCAAAAGATGATAGTGTCACTCGCTGTTCACATCGACTGTACTGCTTGTGCTTCTCGCTTTTTGAGTGCAATTTCAGTGCACTCTCGCCCATGCTTGAGATGTCAATTATCCAGTCAGACTATTGACACAATGTTTTTTGCTTGTCCGCTTTCAATGCACTCACCCAGCCTTTGTATCGAGGGTCATGTTCCCCCTTCTTATTGTATAGGCACTGGCCCTTCCGCCCTTTGGACTCCATGACACTGCAAAATTCCTTGTGCACTCCCTTGTGCATGAGATGACTCCCAAGACCGATAAGAAATGGTAGGGGGTACAGGTTATTGCAATACCTTATCCCTGGAAGGCACGGTTCCTAAGGTACCTCAAATAACAGCAATGAACTACAACAGAAATCTTCACGCGATGTTTTACGCACAAAATTGTGTCTTGCTGAGCTTTTAAAGTTTTCTGCACGCAAGACAATGTTGCTTTAATGAAATTTTGTTTATTCAAGGATCTTTCCATAAGATTCAAGGACTACTGGGGAAAATTCAAGGACTTTTCAAGGACTTGAGCAAACTTTTAAATTTTAAAGCACTTTTCAAGGGGTAGATGCTTTTTTCAAGGCCCGCGTGAACCATGTTAGTCGGGGAGCTAGGCCCAGAAAAAAATCGTTCCGTTCAACCCACTCCACAGTAGAGGTTTGACAACGGATTCTGATAGTTTGAACCCTCCTGATTAACGCTAGGGACGTTGTAGAGTTGGATTGTGGTATCAGTTTCGAGTTAAGGGGTAATTTGAAAGGTGACCAGAAGTGCAGCATGAAAACGAGGCTGAGCGCAAATTTTAAAATAGCCATTGTTTTGAAACTCAAAACCCCCCACAACTTCACAAAATATACTACATTACTTAAATTACATTTAACAGGGTACAACTAGTGTCTATAAAAATGTCACGTGATTGGTCAAGTGATTGTTCCAGTACCTCTACTCTGAGGTCTTATCACTAGCTCAAGACGAGCCGTTACAGTCATCAGAGGATTGAATCCTGGCAATTTAAATTGTTTTTAAAACAGTATCTACATGAATACATTTCTTAGACTATCCTGCTTGTTTCTTGTAATTCCTCTTGATAGCGACAGCTCGAAACTCATACTTATTGACAAAACATATTTGTTGTAACCTACTCAAAAATATGTACCTATGAACAAGTTTGAAAGATTGAAAGGAAAAATATGTTCTACTTTTATCTTGTCAAATAATCTAATAATCGACAGGCAGATCATTGTAGTCATCTGAATCTTAATCACAGGCCTTGTTGGGGTTATGGAAGTTTTCATCAGCCATTCACTTCCACGCTTCGGTACAGGCCAGTCCACTGCTGCAGGAACATTTCTGCGTGCACGAAGACTTTGAGCATTGCGAATTAATGAGCTTCAAGATACTCGCTGGGTTTGGTGGCTTTGTCATCAATTGAGGAAACAGGTTACCTGCAGGAATGGGAAGATCCTGTCATGGCACCAGTGCCTTTCTGCACACAAAGGCTTGATAATTCGCTCTTTTTATGTGCTACAGTAGACTGCTGGACGCTGGAGGAAGTTGAGGGTTGCTCTGTGCTTTTTGACAAAAGAGTAGAGAGCGAGCCTCGTCAGCAATAGTTGGGATTCTATTGGAAACTTTGTGATAGCTGCAGATGAAGGCTTCTGCTTCTGTTGCTGTTACTGAATCCACATCAGACAGAGCACTTTTCGTATCACACCAGTTAACGCGTGAAAGGCAGGTAGGACTTTGCACATTAGTGATCCAACACCAGCTGCAATCTTGTGGGCTGGGATGTACCGTAAGCGATCCTTCACCCCAGTGCCAAACCACAGTTCGTCACATTCAATCTCGTCATTGTGGGTGACACAGCAGTAGCACATCAGTATCAGGGGATTGAATGACAACCCTCTGTGCATCTCAACTAGCATGTTTGGCGTGCAGTAGCATTCTGGTGTCAATTTCTTTGTGATCACAATGCAATGCTGTAACTTTGGTGCACTCTTCGTTCTTGATCAATAATGCTAGCTGCCCTTTTGTCACTCCTCCTCCCATGATGAGTTCTTTGTCTGCTGGCAGATGTTGTTTCCTCATTTCAATCCAAGCCTCTTTGAGAAAAGAAGATAACCTGACTTTGTTCGCAGCATTACTGATACACTACAAGAGTCGTAAAGTGAGTCGTACTGTTAATCTTTCCGTCTAGAGTTTCCTCATTGAGATCATTGTTATCTGCTGCAAACTGGATAAATGCACCTGGTGATATGTTGGATGGTATAAAGTACCACAATCCTGTGATTTGGCCAAAATCTTCTTCGCTAGGCCGGTATCCATGCTCTCTATCTGGTCATAGGACTAACAGTGTCCTATTTGATTGAGAATGGATACCAGCTGCTTCGATCCAGTCATATGGTGCACAGACATGGCTAGACCAACGTGTTTGGGAAGCTTGGGATGACCATGGGACGCACAGTGAATCAGATCTTGGGCAAGACAAAGAACTCTCCTTTCATCGGCAGCAATACTAGAACTTGATTCAAGGTCTGCCTCCACCTTGTCATTCGTAGTCACCCATTGTGAAACAAGTATACATCTGTGGGCTCTATCAGCTTTGCTGTTGCCAAGTCTATATCGTTGACGCTAACTGGATACAGTGACGCGCCTTTACAGTGCTTTATTTGATCTTTTATCAACTTTGCCATTCTGTACAACATAAGCTTTGCAGAAGGATCTTGTGAAGTTGACGATTCTGTGTTGTTTTGTATTGTAGAATGGTTAATGACATCTTGCACTGAAACAAATCTTGAGTAAACAATCTCTGGACTGTTCTTCTGATAAGGCTGGTGGAACACAATCATTTCGCGGAAATGACTTTTCAAGCGAAGCTTCAATTTCTGATTGGTGTAATTTGAACCATAGATGCCCCTTTTTTCGAGCAAGCCAATATATTTCTTTAACAAAGATGACATGTCGTAAACTTTGCCAGATTCTAGTCCTTTCCTGAGTTCAGGAGCCATTTCAAGGAGTGATTTATCATACGGTTGTTCTTGTCCAGCTTCGTCTTTAAAGGCTCGAGATTTCAAGTTAGATTTGCTCACGTAAGATGCAAAGCATGTCTTATGGTATTTGGGTACTGAAGCAACTAAATCCATATTGATACCAAGGAGCAAACGGAGCATGTCTTGGTCTCCTTTAGCTTCCGGCCTCTGCCTTCCAGTTTTAGCTGCTTCAATTGTGGACACATTTTGCATTATCTTCTCTTTCTTGTAGGTCCGATTTTTGCAAAACAGGCATTTTGACCAATCTTGGGGGTGAATGCTGGATCGTAAAACTCTAGAGGAAGATTCAGGTGACTCAGTCCTCTTCCATATCTTCCCCTACCACCACTGATGTTTTACTGATGTTTTTCCAGCGGCATATTTGTGTACGTCTACGTACTTGTGTACGTCTAAATAAAAGAACATCACACAAGGAATGGGAATACTGATGAAATAATCATATATGTGGACTGCGGATGAAGGGTCATAAGAAGTTTCTGAGGGAAATGTTTTGAATTTCGCGGGTTCTCAGCGTTGTCATAAATATAACTCATATTGTACGCCGATGCATGTTTTGGTGATACTTAGTTCAAACTGTCTGTGTTCTATAGTTCCCAAATTCTTGTATAAAGTTTGCACAAACGTAATTTTAGCACTTACCTGTTTTGTTTCACTTTTCCTATAACAATGCAGTTTTATTTCAAGTACAGTCAAGCCTGTACTAATGGAACACCAGCCTCATTATGTCGCAAACATTTCTTCCCACACTTTTTTCCAAAATTAAGTGGTGTTGAGTGAACATCTCTGTTAAACGGATACTACTGGGCACTTGTTGTGGGGGTTTGTTTAACACAGTTTCAACTGAAGTACATGCCTTACAATGTTCTTATTAAAATAATTGTTGGTGATTAATTGGAGGTGCTGCAATTGTATGACTACTGTGAAAAATTACAGTTCTAATGGGTTAGATGGCTACCTCTAGGTTAAACTGAGTCGGTTTTAATGAGTTAAAATATTAACTTACCCCAGAGGAGGTTGCTAATGCAGGGTATTCGTTGAGGATCTCTCTTACAGGAACAACTTCTTTCAACATTGATTGCCTGCGGTACCCGTGGGTCAAGGCCATCAGGTCCTTAACCAATGCAAAATTTGTGTGATCTCTTTCTTCATTGTTTTTATATGCTCTTTTAAAGTTTCATCAGTCTCCCCTTCTGGGATGCTGTGGCATTCCTCCACTTTTCTTCTTTTCTTGCTGGGTAGATTAAGCTCATCATCCTTTTCTATTGTAGGTTTGACTGGGGGCTTTTGACCACAAGTTTTGTTGGTTTTCCTCAAGTTCTTGAACCGATATTTAAAGGCTGTTTCCCAGGAACCCTTCAAGCAAGCAATTATTAAAAATGCAATCAAAGCAAACTTTGCAAAGAAGAACTAAATCATAACCCTTAGAGGAACAAACCATCAAATTAACATAAGTGCAAACAAACAACCTAATCATAATGTATTTCAATAGCCTACTTTTGATATATTAAAATTCACCTTGATAGCCAGGCCTAGGACACAAACAAAAGAAATGAATAAACGTGCTCATTAAATTTCCTTTGTTTGTATCCTCTAGGCCTCGCTGCCAAGCAGAATTGTAATATATTGAAGAGTCTATTGAAGTAACCAAAAATATTCTCCCTTGGTTTTGTTGAGGTGGCTGATTCTTTGGCAAACTGCAGCTGCATCTGTTAATCACATGGTCTAGAGAAACACACTACATTTCCTTGAAATAATTGCGGTACTTCTTAGTAGTGATGCTTGATTTAAAGAAATGATAATTGGAATAACACCAAGGACAGTAGTCAAGGTGAATTAATAATTCAATCTCTCACTAACGATTAATGTCATGCCTGCCACATACAACTAGTTGTGAGGGTTGGAAAGAAGCATTCTGAGAGCTTTCAACTAAAAGCTCTCTTGTACACGGAACACTTAATAGCTTAACCTACATTTACTAAAAATGAACATTCCACTGTCACTTACAATTCCTGTGCCAATAGAATCAGCAAGAAATGGATATTTCTTGATTAAAAGGAAGGCCACATGCTCCCTTTCTGCTTTGGTTGGATATAAGCTATGAATTCGACTACCTGCACATATGTCATGGTTTAGCTCGTTTCTCCTGTCTCCAGTTAGTTTTTTCATAGCAAGGGCCTCGGTTACTGCTGGAGAAAACTGAGGATGAATGAAAAAAAAAATAGTAAGTGATGACAGTCATTCATAACAATTTTCCTGGAATAGAAACAATATGCAAACTGATATACACTTTTAAAAATTAAATGGATAGGATACATACATGTACAGTGGAATTCCACCTTACGAACACCCCGTAATACGACCATGTTGTTATTATGGCCACTTTTTTGCTAAATTTAATACGCATGTATACACTCAAACATGTAAAATTATAAAGAATTTGAAATATTACTTACTGCAGTTGGAAGTTGGTATGTCACAAGCCAGGCTGAGCCATTCCCACTGCATTTGGAAAATGCATGTTCTGGAGTGGAAATAGGTGACACTGATGATGCCTTCGAGGTGGATGGTGATAGTGATGGTGCTGACGATACGCATGATGATGAAGATGCAGAAAGCATAGGTGATGAAGATGCCTGAGGTGATTCCAGATTCAATCCGTTTGTATTTTTCTGTGAGATAAAGGAGGCTGTGTCGGTTAAGGCTTATTTTCCCAAAGAAACGCCTACACTATGTAACGTAATGTAAGCTTTAATGTAAACGTGAAATGTTCTGTAAGTCTCATTCATAATGGTCATGCACTTTTCTAAGCTACTATTACAAGAGTACTTTAGGGTATTTTAAGAGTATATAAGCAAATGTACATTCAGTCACGTTTACCTTAGCAAAGTCTTTCCCATACTGGGAATTTGCAGTCATTATCCTCAAGACTTGACCACCGGTGATGCCACAAGCTTTTAACAGCTCCTGGGTACAACTGTTGATGTCCTTGAATGTGACAAGCTGCCAAAATTTCAAAAAATTGTGTATCTTATTCGTTTTAACAGAATGCCAACTTGATTAAAAGCGAATGCTATTCCTAGTTGAAATTAAAGAGGGTTACACCCACACTAAATATCATTAGTTTTGGAGCCAAGCTAGCTCACCTCCTCAAGCTCCAGCTTTCGCAAAGAGTCTTCTTTGACATTTGAATTCAACAGAAAGCTTCTTAATTTGTTGTCCATTATCTTTAATTGATTTAAACAAATGACTACAACTTTTAGGTGCTAATGTGGTGTTATGTTATGTGTCACGTTATTTGTCACGTTATGTAAAGCAACAAAATCACGTGATAAGCGAGAGCCTGACCTCGTGCGAGATTATGTTTATCGCACTGTACTTTTGACAGTCGGCCGAGATATTGTAAGAAAGTGTTCATTAGACATATGTATGTAGATGTATATGGTCGGTCGAGTTTTACTGGTCGCAGCACAATGAAGGACAATTTGCTGTTTGAAGTGGACAACATTTTGGCGACCCTGCCAGGACGAACGGTTGTTTTGTGCGAAATCTGATTTCGGGAACGTGCTCGAAGAAATGTCGATCGGAGGAATGGCAGTAAATTACTGCAGTCTACACATCCTCTAATAAATGCAATAGAACACAACTGGAGCCAAGTGAGACCTTACTGGAAGAAAGATGACGGATTCAGAGCTCGAAGAATTGCAACTTCAAGTTGAGGGAGGAATTTGTAAGCTCCCAATCTCGGACATGAAGCAGTTAGCGGAGCACGTTGGTCTGGAATCGAAGGATTACAAAGGAAAGAGTAAACTTGCTATGTTG
>Ga0126343_10000849_pt1 | contig 13013 bp, 15 predicted proteins | sample Cyp2metagenome_FD_92531 | JGI IMG/M metagenome (GOLD analysis project Ga0126343, IMG submission 92531) | Coral microbial communities from Lord Howe Island, Old Settlement Bay, Australia - Cyphastrea 2 metagenome | ecosystem: Host-associated > Invertebrates > Cnidaria > Coral ... | reverse complement strand
GGGGCAACAGCAAGGTGAACAGCCTCCATTCCCGAGTGAACCTCCCAGCTGGGCTTAATCCTTCACACAGCGCCCGGTATTTGACCGGGCCATTCCAATCGAATAAGGACACGAACTATGAAAGCGATGACCATTTTCAATCACGAGCAGTTTGGCAATATCCGCACACTGACTGATGAGCAGGGTGAGACCTGGTTTGTGGCGAAGGATGTTACTGATGCCTTGGGTTTTCGAGATGCCGAAAAAGGAATACGAGGTCTTGATGAGGATGAGCGGGGAACAACTACAGTTAGTACCCGTGGTGGCGTTCAGCAGGTCAGTACGATTAATGAATCCGGTTTGTACTCTTGCATCCTGAAATCCCGCAAGGCAGCCGTGAGGAAGTTCAAGCGCTGGGTTACCAGAGACGTATTGCCGAGTATCCGTAAGCAAGGCCAGTACGTGATGACAGGGGTTACCCCAAATGTGGGTAGCCCTGCGGAGTCAGGTATTCATCCGGCTAAAGCACTGGAGGTGGTGACTGACTACTTCCAGCTGGCTACCCAGAATCTGCCCAACCTCAGCGAATCTTCCAAACAGGCATTGATGGCTACGCTTACAGAGGAAGTTGTAGGTATTCGCTGCTTGCCTTTGCCAAAAGTTGAAGAACGTTTCTGGACCGCATCGGAACTGGCTGCAGAGTTTTGCATTTCTCCCCAGCGGCTTGGCAAGACCGCTAACCAGAACGGAATGAAGTGTGATGAGTACGGTGAGTTCCGTATCAGTAAGTCCCGTCACAGCGATAAGCAGGTAGAGCAGTTTTTCTACAACAGTAAAGGTCGCACGATGCTGGCTCGGTTGCTCGGTTGTGATCTGGATGATGCAGCGGCCTGATCATGGCTGCCTGCTACCAATGCGGTGAGCCTGCCCGGGGATTCGGGTGGGCACCGGTTCAACAACGGCAATTTACGACAGACACCCTGCGGCAGTTTTGCAGTTTGCATTGCCTGTCACTTCATACCCAACAGATAAAAGAAGGCAGGGATATGCCTATGCTGGATTACAACCCTACAAAAAGCATTAGTGAGCAAATCACTGAAAAAATCGACCAGGCTCTGGAATCGGTGGAGCAGCAGAAGACACCGCGCAGTTATCTCGGGGCTTCACGCCTTGGTGAAGAGTGTCAGCGACGGCTGCAGTTTGAGTACTGGCACCAGCCCGTGGATAAGGGCCAGCACTTCAGAGGTCAGTTACTGCGGATATTCCAGTTTGGTCATCAGTTTGAAGAACTGGCTATCGATTGGCTGAGACAGGCGGGGTTTGAGCTCTACACCGAAACCCGTGAGGGCGGACAGTTTGGCTTCTCCGCAGTGGACGGAAAGTTGAAAGGCCATGTGGACGGGATCTTCAACGGTGCTCCGGCTGGTATTGATATGGACTGTCCAGCCCTGTGGGAGTGCAAGTCCATGAATAATAAATCCTGGAAAGATACGGTCAAGCGGGGCGTGGTGCTGGCCAAACCCATCTATGCGGCACAGGTCGCCTTGTATCAAGCCTATATGGAACCATCCGTTCCTGGTATTTCACAGAATCCGGCACTGTTTACGGCGGTGAATAAAGACACCTGTGAACTCTATTTTGAATGGCTGCCTTTTGATGCCGGTTTGGCGCAGCAGTGCAGTGATAAGGCGGTGGCCATTCTGCAGGCCTGTGAAAGCGGTGAGCTGTTACCGAGGATCAGCACCGATGCCGGTCATTACCTCTGCAAGATGTGTCCGTGGAAACAACAATGCTGGGAGGCAAGAACATGAATAACTGGATGGATTTTAACGATGCGCAGGAGCCGACCATTCTTGATGATCTGGCTGCAGAAGACGTCAAAAAACGCATATTGGATCGACTGACTGACTTCCTTGGATATCTGTATCCCAATGGCAAGATGAAAGGGCAGAAGTTTGTTCTGGGCAATGTGGCCGGAGACAAAGGGAAAAGTCTGGAGGTTGAGCTAATAGGTGAACGGGCTGGTCTCTGGCACGACTTTCAGAGCAGTGAGGGCGGTGATCTGGTGACGCTGGTTGCCCGCTCACAAGGACTGGATGACAAACGTGATTATCAAACCATTGTCCGGTTTATGGCTGACTGGCTTGGTATGCCTTCAATACCGGTTGGGTCTGCCACGGCTCAATCTGCTATTGATGAGCTTGGTGCGCATACGGGCAAATGGGATTATCACGACAGCAACGGCAACCTGGTGGCCTGCGTTTATCGCTACGACACGCCAGAAGGTAAGCAGTTTCGTCCTTGGGATGTGAAGGCTCGCAAGCATCAGGCACCGAACCCACGACCGCTGTACAACCAGCCCCGAATCAAAACCTCAGAAGAAGTGGTGTTGGTGGAAGGTGAGAAAGCAGCGCAGGCTCTGATCGAACAGAATATCTGTGCCACCACCGCAATGAATGGAGCCAATGCTCCGGTGGAGAAAACAGACTGGTCACCACTGCAAAACAAGAAGGTGCTGATCTGGCCTGACAATGATGAAGCGGGAATCCTCTATGCACGAAACGCTGCCCAGGCAATCGCGGATGTTGGAGCCACTTCCGTCTTTATTCTCAAGCCACCGGAAGGCAAGCCGGAAAAGTGGGATGCTGCTGATGCCGTAGCGGAACAGACTGATGTGCGTCACTGGTTGGTTACCGTAGAGCGTAAAACTGTTAAGGAGTCGGTGCCGGTCTACAGCTTTGGTGATCTCTGGGATGATAACTCACCCACGCCTGCTGATTTGCTTTCGCCAAGAGTGTTAACCCCGGGCGGGATGCTGGTAATCGGCGGCGCACCCAAGGTAGGCAAGAGTGACTTTCTGCTGAACCTGCTGGCCCATATGGCTGCAGGTCTGCCATTTCTGGATATGCGCCCCAGTCGACCTTTGAAGATCTTTTACCTGCAAGCGGAAGTGCAATATCACTACCTTAAGGAACGGGTGCAGCAACTGCCCCTGAAGGATTATCAAATTACCCGGGTGCGGGAAAACCTGATGATGACCGCTCGCCTGAAAATGGTGCTGAATGATCAGGGGATCAGGCTGGCTGCAAAATCTATTCAGAATGCTTTTGCTGATACTCCTGATGTCATTGTGATTGATCCGATCCGTAACGTATTTGACTCCGGTCCCGAAGCCAGTAGCGAAAACGACAATAACGCCATGATGTTCTTCCTCAAACAGCGGGTGGAAATGTTGCGGGATATGGTGAGTCCCGAAGCTGGAGTGATCCTGGTGCATCACACTCGCAAGATGTCCAAAAAACAACTGGAAGAGGATCCGTTCCAGGCGTTGTCCGGAGCCGGAAGTCTGCGTGGCTACTACACCTCCGGTATGTTGCTGTTTAAACCGGAAGAGCTGGAGCCTGAACGGATGCTGTATTACGAACTCAGGAATGGTTCATCCCCGGATGCCAAACGGATTATCAAGCGGGATGGTCAGTGGTGTGAAGCGCCTGCCAATGGGTTGAGAATTGCCGGTGATGAAATGGGCAAGAAACACGACGCGGAACGGATTCGTAAGCGGGAGGTGATCGTCCAGATTCTTCACGATGAGGCTATGAAGGGAAATGTTTATACCGTTAATCAGTTTGCTGAGAAGTTTGAAAATCAGTTAGGACTGGGCGGTAAAACCACCATTTATGATCGTATCCAGGTACTGGCTACCAAGGGCTACATCAAGTTTTTCCGCGACTATGATGAGTACAATCTGCCTGCACCCAGGCGCAGTAAGTTTGGCTATCTCTGTGTTGAGGATATGGCTTATGGCGTTGATGGAAAAAGTCTTTGCAGTATAAAACCGACTGATTTTAAGTGTCCGAACACAGGCGCTTTATTGCCGGTAGAAAACTCGGATGTGTGGGTATATCAGGAACAGGATTACAGGGCAGGTGTTGGTTAAATGAGGGTTTTAGACTTCGGTCAGATTTCAGAATTCAGAGACTTCGGGAAAATTGAAATCTGGCTGAAAACTTATTTCAGTTTGAATATCAACGGGTTGCATAGTCTTTTTAGAATTCAGCTCAGAAGTTCCGAAATCTGGAGTCCGAAGTTTGCAACTAGTTGATTAATCAAAGGAATTTCCCGGTTCCAGATTTCAACTTAACCCGTATATATAAATATATACAGGCGAGCCTCCTTTGGGTCGGCCTCGCCTGCTAACGGATATTTATCCAGGGAGCTTCAGGGATGGAAAATAAAAACCACTCAGTGATAACCGTTGACCTTCTGGCCGAACGCTATAGGGAAGCCTGGCTGGTGGCTCGCCGAATCCCCTCAGGAATTCATCTTGGACACTCGTCGTTTTGGCCCGAGTTCAATCCCAATCGCTGGGAGGTTTATCACTCGGACGATGTGAAAATCAAATCAGCAGCACCATCGGCAGAATCTGTTGATCGGATGGTGGAGTGCATGCGCTGGTTGCGATGGCTCAGCGAGGATGAGCGGGAGCTGGTCTGGCTTCGGGCATCGGGGATGTCCTGGCGCGTGATCGCTGAGGAGCTGGGATTGAACCGTAAAACACCCATGACACGCTGGAGCAAAGCGATGAATCGGCTAAAAATCCATCTTTTGCAAAATAATTCAGGGTAATTTGACCTTCTGAGGGATAGAAAATGCTTATATGTCCATCGTTGTCTTTTATGTACATAATTGGCCGACTGGACACTTTTCCGAAATTTGACAAGAATTAACGCTAAGCTCGAAGCAAAGTACATCCAAGCCCCGCACCTCTCCTGGTTCGGGGTTTTTTCATGTCTGCTGATCCCAAAAAAAGTCACGGAAGAACCATGGCCAGAATCCTCGTCGAATCCATCGAACATCGATCCGTTGCCAGCCTGGTGCCCTACGCTAACAACGCTCGTACTCACTCCGATGAGCAGGTGACTCAGATCGCTCGGTCCATCGAGGAGTTTGGGTTTGTTAATCCGGTGCTGGTGGGCAGTGACGATGTCATCGTGGCAGGCCACGGTCGTCTGGTGGCGGCGAAGCAACTGGGGATGGAGACGGTGCCGGTGATTGTGCTGGGCCATCTGACCGAGACTCAACGCCGGGCTTTGGTGATTGCGGATAACCAGATCACCGCCAATTCCGGCTGGGACGAGGAGTTGCTGAAGCTGGAGCTGACCGAGCTGGATGCCCTGGATTTTGATCTCGACCTGATGGGCTTTTCTGATGATGAGCTGGATGGGTTGCTGTTGACTGAGGAGGTCGAAGGGCAGACCGATGACGATGAAGTGCCAGAGCCGGAAGATCACCCGGTCAGCCAGGCTGGAGACTTGTGGGTGTTGGGTGATCATCGGGTTTTGTGTGGCAGTGCTACTGAGCAGATCGATGTTGAAACCCTGATGGGGGGCCAGCTGGCAGACATGGTGTTCACGGATCCACCCTACAACGTAGATTATGCAAATCCTGAGAAAAGCGGCAAAGCGAAGAAAGATCGCCGGATCAAGAACGACAACCTGGGCTCTGAGTTTTATACCTTCCTGCTGGTCGCCATGACCAATATTCTCGGTGTTTGCAAGGGAGCGATTTACATCTGTATGTCGTCGTCTGAACTGGACACCTTGCAGAAGTCTTTCCGGGAGGCGGGTGGCAAGTGGTCCACTTTTATCATCTGGGCCAAGAATACTTTCACTCTGGGGCGAGCAGACTATCAGCGGCAGTACGAGCCCATTCTCTACGGCTGGAAGGAGGGCTCTGACCATTTCTGGTGTGGAGCCCGTAACCAGGGGGATGTCTGGTATTTCAACAAGCCGGTGAAAAATGATCTGCACCCTACGATGAAGCCGGTAGAACTGGTGGAACGGGCCATTCACAACTCCTCCAAGAGTCGTGACATTGTGCTGGACCTGTTTGGTGGATCTGGCTCTACGCTGATTGCCTGTGAGAAGTCACACCGTAGTGCCCGGCTGATGGAACTGGACCCGAAATATGTTGATGTGATTGTGCGCCGTTGGGAGGAGTACTCGGGCAAGGAAGCCTTTCTGGAATTAAATCAACTGACCTTTGAGCAGAACAGGGAGCAGAGGCATGGACGATCTCTCGCGGCGACTGGATCAGATTGATTCCAAGCTCGACAAGCTCAGCGATGCAGTGTCCAGGCTGGCCATGATCGAGGAACGAATCACCCATCAAACCACCAGTCTCAGCCGTCAGAATGAACGGCTTGATGAGCAGGATAAGCGTATTCGTTTGCTGGAGTTCCAGGCCAGTCGCCGTGGCGTCATGCTCAATTACATTGAACGGTTCGGGTGGATTGTTCTGACAGCCGCCATCGGATTGCTGTCGTACTTTTTGAAGGGATAGTCTCAGGGGATGAGTTATGGGCAAGCGTACGGAAACCAACTATCTGATCATTCACTGCTCTGCCACAAGGGGCAACCAGAACATCACCTTTGAAGATATTAAACGCTGGCACACCATGGAACGGGCCTTTATCGATATCGGTTACCACTGGGTAATTGAACGGGATGGTTCGGTGAAGCAGGGCCGTCCTGTTGATGATTGGGGCGCTCATGCCAAGGGCCATAACCATGAGAGTGTTGGCATCTGTCTGGTGGGTGGTCTGGATAAGCACAACGAGCCGGAAGATAACTTCACGCCACTGCAGAAGCGGATGCTGAAACTGCTGATTGCAGGCCATCAGGCTTTGTATCCTGACGTTGAGGTGCGAGGCCATATTCATTTTAACGCAGAGAAAGCCTGCCCGGGCTTTCCGGTTGAACCCTGGCTCTTCCAGGAGAAGTTGCAGGGAGTGGATCTGTGAGCTGGGTGGCTGCTGTTCCCTTGGTTGGGAAGGTGATCGACAAGCTGTTCCCTGATGCGGACAACGCTGACCAGGCCAAGGTGGTTCTGGCTGAGATGGTGATCAATGGTGAGATTGAAGAGCTTGCCCAGAAAGCCGGAATCATCACAGCGGAAGCCAAAGGTGAGAGTTGGCTGCAACGGTGCTGGCGTCCGCTTGTGATGCTGGTGTTCACGGCACTGGTTGTGTGTCGCTGGATGGGCTGGGCGGCACCGGATCTGAGTGCAGAGGTTGAGCTGAAGTTGTTCAGTATTATCCAGCTGGGCATCGGTGGTTACATTGCCAGTCGGGGTGTTGAGAAGGTAGCGAGAACATGGAAGCAAGGAGGGTGATAATAGTTATGTGTCGTGTAGCTGAAGTTTTACCCCTGTTCAGAAAAGTTCGTTATCATCAGCTTGATGCTCTGAAAGCCCCGTCATTACTGGCTTTCTGCAAGGCGGAGGGACCCTGCGAACCTTTAGCTAATGCGGGTATGCAACAGCGCGAGGTTTCGCCAGCGACAGAGTGAAAATCGGGGTTGACTGAGGTTGACAAAAAACGGCTGAGGCCAGTGTTTATCAGGGTTTCAACGTCAACTAAATTATTTTCTGTCAACCTGCCTACTCTTGGTTGACGTTCAGAATGTCAACCAGATTTCTTTGATCCTGATCAAATCTTTTGCTTCGGCAAATACGTAGCCTATGACTGTCCAGAGGGGGGGGTGCCGAAGCCGAGGGGGATCGTTTCGGAGCCTGGCAATAAGAACACTAAACGCCAACCCTCTGGATTAAGAATAAATACCACCCAAATAATAATAAAAACCGCGCACTGCTGATGATCAGCACTTGTCGCCTGGCTTCAAGCGAGGTTTTTTATGTCCGGGTACTGGAGATTGGCACTGTTTTCCGTATCTGAGCGGATTGGAGGATACGGTATAGTCAGTAGAATGGTGCCTTCAACAAACAGGCTGAGACCTTGAGTTGAGTGAAGCATTACCTCAGGGATGAAGTGATACGGTGTCACAATGATGTGAACCGAAGGAAGCCCTGAAAAATCAAGCAGGATGCCCGGGAATTTATAACGACTCCGGTTGTTCTCTACGGACCTCGCCTTGTGCGGGGATTTTCTTTTGGTGATTTATACACCGTCGATCAAATAATGATCATTTGATTTTGATCGCTTTTTTTCCCTGTTTTGTCGTCTGTCTCACTGGTTATCCACCGGGTTATCCACGGAATTAGTGGATGATTAAAGTTATCGGTCAAATGGACGACGGGTTTCCCACTCACCCGCAGTGTGAACAAGCAGAGTCTCGACCTTGACGCTGCGGGCCAGTGCTTTCAGATGATTCCGGGAGGGGGAGAATCGGGGTTGATGATCGGTCCAGAATTCTCCCCAATCACGATGCATGGCCATGGTTCTTGCCCGCTGGATGGAATGGAGGTTCCCCAGCTCAATCAGGAAGATGGCTTCATACATTTCCGAGTACCAGCGATTGAGATAGTCGAGAGTGTTTTGGTCAGGGTGCAATAAGCGACAAGACATAAAATGGCCGTTGGAGAGTTCAACGGCCAGCAGGATCGGTTGATTCAAAGGACAGCCTCCAGTCCGGCGGTGATCCGGTAGACTCTGTCCTGACCTTCAGGCTTTTCTGATTCAATGGTCAGTCCCAGTCGTTTTTTCAGGGCTCCGGCCAGGGTGCCCCGGACTGTGTGCTTTTGCCATCCTGTCTTGTCCATGATTTCTTCAATGACAGCACCTTCAGGCCGAGCCAGCAGTTCAATCACTGTGTGCAGTTTGGTGCCGGTGCGAATTTTGCCTTTGTCTTTTGGAGCAGGCTTGTCATCAAGCCCAATGGCTGCCTTGCCCTGTGGACTGATATCGTAAGTATCAGGCTCTTTCAGGGAAATCAGAAAGCCCCGACTGGTCAGGCTCTGTAACACCTTCTTCCGGGCTCCGCCTTTGATGGTGAGATCGGCGGCCTGGAGGGTTCCGGTTTTAGCGGCTTGTTGCAGAACATTCTCTTGAGCTGGGGTGAGTTTGCTGTTTTTCATGGTGTATCTCCTTCTGTTTGGGATTTCTTTTGTCCATCTTTGATGCCTAGCTGGTAAGCCTCTTCCAGAGCGCTTCTAACGCACCAGACAGCGACTTCATTGAAATCGTCAGACGTATTTTGTTCGCTCAGGGTATCGAATAGTCGATTCTTTTTAGCGATGGCTTCCAGGCTTTTTGTGATGCGTTTGTTCATTGGGTTGGTCCTTTCGGTTGATTTGTTTTTGTTATGTACAGTTAGGCTCTATAATCGCTGGTTATCAAGAGAAAGCGGATAATTATCAATTGCTTGGAGGGTAGCTCGGGCTCTGACGGGTAATAGAGGGGGCAAGTGGGGTTATGGCGCTACTTTCACAGTCCGAATTTGCCAAACGTCAAGGCTGGAGCCGCCAATATGTAGGAAAACTGGTTAAGTCGGGCAAGATTACCCTGCTCAATGGCAAGATTGACTCGGAGCAGGCGTTGGCGGCCATAAAGGCCCAGTCGGAGCCTTCTACTGAGTTGCGAGCCAAACCCCAAAGCCGAACGGCTCTTCCCTCAGCACCCACTGATTCACGACAGGCGGTTGATTTTGTCACTGCCCGCACCATGCGAGAAGCCTTCAAGGCCAAAATGGCCAAGATGGAGTATGAAGAGAAGGCGGGCAAGCTGACCGATGCTTCAAAAGTCAGAGAAGAAGCATTCAGAGCAGGCAGGATTGTTCGGGATTCATTACTCGGGATCCCGGATCGATTGTCGGATGTACTGGCGGCTGAGAATGATCCGGCGCAGGTACGGCAGTTGTTGATGGACGAGTTCGAGAACATTCTTCAGGCACTGAGTCAGCAATAAGCTCCAACCGTTTTATCAATGGGTAGTCCTTACCCATTGCCATTTAATGTGACAGTGGACGTGTGAGGATAGGCATGGACAGCCCCTATTTCTCTGGATTTTTTGCGGGTTTAAAACCGGATACGCGACTCACTGTCTCTGAATGGGCTGATGAGCACAGAATCCTTCCCATGAAGTCTGCCAAGGAAGCCGGACGATGGAGAACTTCCCGGACGCCCTATCTGAAAGAGATTATGGACTGTCTGTCACCCTCATCGGATGTGGATCAGGTTGCCTTTATGAAAGGCGCTCAGGTGGGTGGTCCTCTGGCATTAGATACGCCTATTCCTACGGTGGATGGTTGGACCACAATGGGAAAGATTCAAGTCGGTGACTGGCTGTTTGATGAGCAGGGTAAACCCTGTCGGGTTCAGGGTGTATCGCCAGTATTTATTGGTAGAGAGTGTTTTACCCTGCACTTTGATGATGGCAAAACAGTAACCTGTGATGGCGATCATCGCTGGCCGGTTTGGGATTTTACCAATGACCAGCCAGTGCAGAAGACGCTGACCACGCAGCAGATGCTGGGTCGAACACTGATTGGTAAAAGTAAACGTCGGCGTTATGCCATTGATACCTGTGCGCCGGTCGAACTACCGGAAAGGGATCTGGTTGTCCATCCCTATGTGCTGGGTGTGTGGCTGGGTGATGGCAATAGCATCATGAACCACATCAGTGTTGATGAATCGGATACAGAACTTTGCGAGCAGTTACAAGCGTGCGGGGTACATGCGGTATTTCGCCTGCCCACCTGGCGGAAAGGGCGCTGTGCGAATATCGTGATTGATCCGACAATCAGGCTTCAATCCTATTTTGAACGGGAGGGAGCTGAAGCCGTTTCCTGCTATGGCTCTAATTTTACCCAGGCGTTAAGTTATCTGGACGTATTGGGTAACAAACATATTCCTGAGGAGTACCTGAGATCCTCCAGGAGTCAGCGGTTAGCGTTGATTCAGGGGTTAATGGACAGCGATGGCAGTATCACTCCCGATGGCAAGCGTTGTGAGTTTGCCAATACCAATCGCAAACTGGTGGATGGGGTGTGTGAACTGCTGGCCAGCCTGGGCTACAAGGCCAGTGTCTATTATCGTTCTCCTAAAACCAAAGCTTATCCGGGCGGCGGGGTCTGTACCAGCCTTCCATGCTGGCGAGTATCATGGACCGCTTACAGTGAAGGCCCTATGTTTCGACTGTCCCGCAAATTTGCGCGAATGCGGCCCAGCAGTAAAGGTCGGCCCACCAAGTCAAAGCGTCGTCGTATAGAGGCGATAGAAACCACGCAATCAGTGCCGGTTCGTTGTATTGAAGTCAGCTCACCCAATCACTTGTATTTATGCGGAAAAGGGTGGATTCCTACTCACAACACAGAGTGCGGTAATAACTGGTTGGGGTATGTTGTACATCATACACCCGGCCCCATGATGTATGTGCTGCCCACCTTGGATATGGCCAAGCGAACCTCCAAGCAGCGGATCGCGCCCATGATTGAGGCTATGCCGGTGCTGAGGGACTTGTTAAAAGATCCCCGTTCCAGGGATTCCGGCAACACCCAGATGGTGAAGGAGTTTCCCAATGGCGTATTGATCATCACCGGTGCCAACTCGGCTACCGGGCTTCGTTCCATGCCTGCCCGATTCCTATTTCTGGATGAGGTGGATGCCTATGAGGACGATGTGGACGGTGAGGGCAGCCCGATCAATCTGGCGATTAAACGGACAGCGACGTTTTCCCGCAACCGAAAGATCCTGATGGTGTCTACACCCAATATTGCCGGAGCCAGCAAGATAGAGGCAGCTTATCAGGCCAGTGATCAGCGGCAATTCCATGTGCCTTGTGTTGAGTGTGGATTTATGCAGGCCATTGAGTGGCCGCAGATTAAATTTGAGAATCAGGATCCTGAAACTGCTTGTTTTGAGTGTGTGAGCTGCCAGCACCGGATGCGGGAGCGTGACAAACCAAAGTTGCTGGCCAACGGTCAGTGGGTTGCCATGAACCCGGATGCTAAAGGAAAAAATCGTGGCTATCACCTGAGTTCACTCTACAGCCCTAATGGTTGGTACAGCTGGCAAGATGCCGTTGCCGATTTTCTGGCAGCGAAAGACAATCCGATTCTTCTGAAGGACTGGACCAATACAGTGCTGGGGCAGACCTGGCAGGAAGAAGGAGAAACGGTTGATCACGAATTACTCTACCAGCGTCGAGAGCATTATCCGGCAGATGTCCCCTGGTCGGTTGAGGTGCTGACCTGTGGCATCGATGTGCAGGATGACCGTGTCGAGTATGAAGTGGTGGGCTGGGGAGCAGGAGAAGAGAGCTGGTCTATTGATTATGTACGCCTTTATGGCGATCTGTCCCGACCAGAAATCTGGTCCATTCTTGCGGACCGGTTGAGGAAACCGTATCGAAGGCAGGATGGAGTGCTGATGAACCTGGCTCAGGTCTGTATGGACTCCGGTGGTCACTATACTGATGAGGTTTATGGCTTTTCCCGCAGGCAGGGTGCTGACTGGTTGATCCCCATTAAAGGCGCTTCTCTGTCGGGTAAACCCATAGCGACTTTTCCCAAAACCCGAAACAAGAAAGGCGTCTATCTGACATTGGTCGGGACGGATACTGCGAAAGAACTGATTTACCAGCGTTACCGCATACTGGAGCCAGGCGCAGGCTACTGCCACTGGCCGATTGCGGATTGCTTTGATGAGGATTACTTCAAGCAGGCCACCGCAGAAGAGAAGGTACGCAAATACAAGCATGGTGTTGCCTACTTTGAGTGGGATGCAAAAAAGAAACGCAACGAAGCCCTGGATTGTCGGGTCTATGCCCTGACTGCGGTGAGGATATTGCAACAACACCGTGGGCTGGATCTGGAACAGTTAGCACTCAGTCGTCCTCTGCCTGATGATGCCATTGAAAACACTAACAATACTGATGCTCCGGATCTGACCAGTCCTGCAAAACGGCGGGTATCCAAAAGTTCATATCTTCAGGGATAATTCTAATAATGAAAGTTTTGGATTTATTCAGTGGGATCGGAGGATTTTCACTGGGGCTTGAGCGTGCCGGAATGGAAACCATCGCCTTCTGTGAGATCGAACCGTTCTGTCAGCAGGTACTGAAACAACACTGGCCTGAAGTCCCCATTTTTAACGACATAAGGAACTTGTCAGCTGATGAGTTGCCAGAAAAACCTGAACTTATTTGTGGCGGATACCCCTGCCAGCCCTTCAGTGTTGCCGGGAAGCAAAGAGGCCAGGAAGATGACCGCCACCTCTGGCCGGAAATGTTCCGACTT